>Ga0308165_1002619_pt1 | contig 20948 bp, 19 predicted proteins | sample PhyWR2_FD_201032 | JGI IMG/M metagenome (GOLD analysis project Ga0308165, IMG submission 201032) | Phyllosphere microbial communities from UC Gill Tract Community Farm, Albany, California, United States - DLSLW.R2 | ecosystem: Host-associated > Plants > Phyllosphere > Unclassified | place: USA... | reverse complement strand
GATTGCCGTGAAGCCATGGCCCGGCAGAAATCCGCCCGTCAAACGACCATTTGGTCCCATGAATTCAATGGTGCCAGCAAGGCCCGCGAGAGCGCCGCTGAGCAGGAAACTTGCAAGGCCAATCCGCCATGTTCGTGCGCCCTGCCATTGAACCATTGTTGGGTTGCGACCAGCGAGGCCAGAGAGAATACCGAAGGCTGTGCGATTGACCAGAAACCACATTGCTAGACCCACAATCACCGCTATCGCAATAATGGTTGGCGATAGTCCGAGTGAGTCACTGATGCGGTATGCGCGTTCAAGCGGACGGCTTGAAGCCTGCTGGCCGGTTCCAGAGGGGTCTTTGAGTGGACCAGCGGTGACATAAAGCAAAAAGAGGCCCGCGATGAAGTTGCCCATCAGGGTGGTGATAACTTCGTCAGCGCCTGATTTAATCCTGAGAAGTCCGGGCCATAGCGCCCACATTGCGCCACCTGTCATGCCAGCCAGAAAACACGCCGTAATCAGAACAGGAGCAGGCGCTCCATTGAGCCATTCAGCGGTGAATGCGGCGGCAATGGCGCCCATATAGAACTGTCCCTGCGCACCGATATTGAAATAGCCTGCGCGGAACGAAACGGCGACACCAACTGCTGTGATGAACAACGGCAATCCCCATCGCAATGCCTGTTGCAGAGCTCCGGGTCTTAGAAAAGCACCATCGGCAATCGACTGGAACATTAGGCCTGTGGAATAGCCTGCGGCCTGAAAGATAATGCCGCAGAGTCCAAGGCCAATCAGGATAAATATAATCGCACGAAAAACGGAGACGAGACGGTCGATCATCGATGAACTCCTGTCATGGCCGCGCCAACTGCAGCAAGGTCATAGGGTGGTCGGAATTCGGCAACGATGCGTCCCGAAAGCATGACGATAACGCGATCTGAAATATCGAAAATTTCATCAAGATCAGACGAAATAAACATCAATCCGCAACCGCGGTCGCGTGCTTTGCGCATGGAATCCCAGACAAAGGCCGTTGCACCGATGTCCAGACCACGCGTTGGCTGCGCTGCAAGGATGAGACGCGCATCATCGTCCATTTCACGCGAAAGTATGACCTTCTGAGCGTTGCCACCCGAAAGTGAGCCCGCACGCTGTCCCACCTCGGAGTAGCGCACGTCCCATTCTTTGAGCGCGATGTCACATTGCTTGCGCATCGTCGATGGATTGACGATGGACAGAAGCGGCATCTGAAGCAGACTGCGGGCCGACCAGTTCTCCCAAAGGGTACTGGTCAGGCTCAGGCCTTCGACATTGCGCTCAAAAGGAATGATCCGCAGTCCAGCTGCGCGTCGTGCTGCAAGCGGCGTATCGGTCAAATCCCTATTGTCGATTGTGATATTGCCATCGACCACATCGGCCATAGCCGCAATCGCTCGGACCAATGTCCGCTGTCCGTTTCCTTCAACACCAGCAACACCGATAATTTCACCGGGGTAAATGTCAAGATTAACCTCATCAAGCGCCGGACCTTCAGGATCCGCGCGGGTTGAAACTTTATTCATGCGAAGGATTGGCGTGCTTTTCAGAGCAACCAAATTATCATCTTCATGCGCATGGGTGACAATTGCCGTACCGGTCAGTGCTGCTTTATCGTCGGCATTAAGGCTCTTGGCTGCGGCTGAACCAATGATCAGTTCTGCCAGTTTGTCTGCATTAATATCTTCACAAGGCAGGGGGCCATCGACCAGTTTACCACCACGAAGGACCGTCACCGTATCTGCGACCGCCAGAACTTCCCTTATCTTATGCAGGATGAGGATCACGGTGACACCGCGTTCCTTAAGTCGCCGGACACGTTCGAAAAGCTTGTCTGCACCTTCCGGTGAGAGAACAGCCGTTGGCTCATCAAGGATCAGAAGCTTTGCTTCCGAGACAAGCGCTCTGGCAATCTCGACGCCCTGCTGCGTCTCGACCGCAAGATCGCGGATGCGTTGGCTCGCTTTGACTTTTACATCAAGCATGTCGAGATGGGGTTGCCAGCGATTCTCCAGCTTTGCCTTGGAGAATAAGCCACCACCCTGTGCGCCAAACTGCATGGCTTCGGCAACGGTGAAGGACGGCGGCAACGCAAAACTCTGATGGACAAGCTCGACACCCAAGCGACGAGCATCCTTGACATTGCCGCCCACAAGAGGGCGGCCATCTATTTTGAGTTCGCCTGATCCCGGACGAACAAGACCAGCCAAAACTCTGGCAAAGGTGGTTTTTCCTGCGCCGTTCTGGCCAACGACTGCGTGGATTTTACCACGTTCGAAGACGGCTCCGACGCTGGAAAGGGCAACGATATGACCGTATTGCACGGTCACATCGCGGCATTCAAATATGGGCTGGCTGGCCTTGGTCATCGCAGCAGATCCAGTTAAAGCGTTGTGTTGAACGGAACTTTAAGCGATCCATCAAGGATTGCGGCACGCGCTGCTGCAATTTCCGGTTCGACTTCCTTCACCTTGGCAACAATATCCGCCGGACCTTGTTCGGCAAAAAGTGGTGACAGAATGAAGTCGATAACGCCTGTTCCAAGCCCGGTATGCTCATGCGTTCCACCGGCAAAATTGCCGCCATTGGCTTTTGTCACTTCGTTATAAAGTGAGTTACCAAAATCCAGACCAACGATCGAAATCACATTCTTGGGGCCCTGTGGGAACTGTGCAGGGTCGAGCACGCTGACCAGACGTCCTTCGCCTTCTTTCGCAGCGGCAATAATACCAAAATCGGTTGCTGCGGCATCTGTCTGGATGAAATCAATGCCACTTGAATACATTTGCGTGGCGATTTCCTGCCCCTTTGCCGGGTCCTGGAATGAACCAGCAAAAGCCACGGAAACGGATACATCCGGGCGCACAGACATCGCACCAGCCTTGAATGCATTATAATCGGCATTGATTGGTGGAATGGATACACCACCGATAAAGCCGAGCTTACCCGATTTGCTCAGGCGAGCTGCGAAAATGCCCGACAGGTAGCAGCCGAGATAATAATCATAAGAAACCGTTACAACATTTGGAATTGCTGGCTCGAATGGATCGGCAAAGAGCTGAACCCATTTGGTGTTTGGATAGGAGGGGGCGAGTGCTTTGAACGGTTCTGCAACTTCATTGAACGTCGAAACGATCACTGCGGCACCCGCATCGCCCAAAGTGCGGAAAATGGTTTCGTAGGTTGCCGGGTCCTGAGCGTAAACTGCGCGATATTGAAAGCCTTGCTCTTCAGAAAGCTGCTTGAGTTTGGCGATCATCGAGTCAACAGCGCTGGCGTCACCCGCTGCCTGTGTGTGGACAAGCGCAACAAGACCACCCGCTGCAAAAGATGCGGCGGTCAGCAGACCTGAGGTCATGCTGAATGCGGCCAGTCCTGCCGCTGTTTTCAGAAAGCCTCTGCGATCAACTGAATGGCGCAGAAGATTAGTTTCATTTGAGCTCTTGTTTGTCATGTTCCCATTTCCTTGCTCTGGAGTTCGGTATCCGAATTTTTATTGGAGCGGCTGTTACGCCGTTCTTTATTTTACAGATGCTGTCGCTTATATTTGCGGTTTAACGCGCCTCGTTTACGTGGCTGGCGAAAACGATGCCGGGTTCATAATCATCACGTCCTGCGTCTGGATCGCGCCGAGCGCCCAGACACCAGAAATGAAGCTCTGCCACTCTGGATCGGCGTACATAGCCGCGCGTCGTGCTTCACGATCTGCGAGGCTGTCGTAGCGCCACATCAGAACTGTTGTGTGCAGATGCCCGATCTCGCTGACATAGAGGCCGAGAAACGTATTCAGATGCCGCTTCTGGATCGGCAGACCTTCGGCTTCATACTTCTTGAGCCAACCGTCGACTGTACCGGGTTTGAACGTATAGGTGCGATGTTCAACGATCATTATGAGGCCTCCTTGAGAATGAATTCAGCGGCCCGCTCGCCAATCATGATGGCGGGAGCATTGGTGTTGCCACTGGAAATAATTGGCATGATCGAAGCATCTGCCACGCGCAGACCTTCAATGCCGTGGACTTTGAGTTGTGCATTGACCACGGCCATCGGATCGGAGCCCATTTTACAGGTGCCAACCGGATGGAAAGTGGTCATCGCATTGGCACGCAGCCATTTGGTCAGCTCGGCATCACTTTCGACATTAGGACCAGGTGCAAGTTCCTTGCCGCGATACTTATCGAATGCTTTTTGCTTGATGACATCCCGCGTAATGCGGATTGCATTGATCATCGTGCGAATGTCGAATTCAGTTTGTAAGTAATTAGCATTAATACGCGGAGCATCCATCGGGTTGCTTGAACGCAGCTTTATTTCGCCACGGCTTTCAGGGTTGACCGGCCCGACCCGCAAGGAGAAACCATGGTTGGCCTCAACACGCTCTTTCTTGAACGGATTCGGAAAATGCAGATTGGCTGTCTTCTCAAGTGCGGGCATGAAGTGGAGCTGAATATCGGGCGCAGCAAGATCGTCCCGTGATTTGACGAACGCGCCCGCTTCATAAGGGAAGGTCGTGGCGATACCTTCACCAAACAACATGCCCTGAATGATAGACCATGTCAGCTTGTCTGCACGCAGGTCGGAATATAGTGTGACCGGTTGCGGGCATTCATACGCCATGACGCAATCAACATGGTCTTGCAGATTTTTGCCAACTCCCGGAAGATCACGCACAACGTTGATACCGTGTTCGGCCAGTTCATCAGCAGCACCAATGCCAGAGAGCATGAGAATTTGTGGTGAGTTCACAACGCCAGCCGAGAGGATCACCTCCCGGTTTGCGTAGACCTTTGTTACATTGCCTCTTCGGGTGAACTCGACACCGATAGCGCGGCCATTCTCAATCAAGATACGCCTTGTATGCGCTCGGGTGATAATGGTCAGGTTCGGGCGCTTTTTAGCAGGGCGCAGGAAAGCATAGGCTGTCGAGCAGCGCTTTCCTTTGGTAATGGTGAAATCGTAGCGGCCAAAGCCTTCCTGCTCTTCGCCATTGAAATCATCGTTGAGCGGGTATCCGGCCTGTCCACCGGCTTCGTTGAAAACGTCCAGCAAATCGTTCCAGCCACGCGCACGGCAGACGGTCAGTTCGCCTTCATCATTATGAAAAGCATTTTTGCGTTCGACATGGGTTTCCGAGCGTAAAAAAGCAGGCAAAACTTCATCATAAGACCAGCCTGTAGCACCCATTTGTGCCCAGCGATCATAGTCGTGGCGATTGCCGCGTACATAGATCATACCGTTGATGGTCGAAGTTCCACCCAGCACTTTTCCACGCGGCCAGTAGAGCGAGCGATCATTCAGATGGGGTTCCGGTTCCGTGTGATAGTGCCAGTTGTAGATGCCGGAATGAAACAGTTTTCCCATCAGCATAGGCAATCTGAACAGCGGATTGAGATCCTGCCCACCGGCTTCCAGCAACAAAACCTTATTGGCAGGATCAGCCGAAAGACGGTTGGCCAGAACACAACCGGCAGAACCCGCGCCGATGATGATGTAATCGAATGTCTTCGTTGCGGCCATGTTACCAAGCGATGGGTTGAGAACCCAACTCCTCCAGAAAATCGTTGCAAAGAATGAATGGATTAGGGCGCGAAAGAACCGCATCGGCATAGGCCGGATGATCGCGCAAAACGCAGTGCAGATGTCCGCCGATGGCCTCATCAATACCCGCAAGTTTAAGCGACTGAGCGGCTGCATCGCCAAAACCGAGGAACACCGTTGGCTTTCCGCGTGAGGCTAGCTTACGCAGGGTTTCCACGATCAATGGACGCCAGAGGATCAGATGGCCTTCGGACTGATGGGGATCAATGTCGACCTTAAAACGTGTAAGTGTCAGTGATGCATTGAGAAGGAGAACGCCTTCGCCAACCCAGCGATCAGCAATTGCGGACGGGTGTTCGAGCTCAACGTGACCGCTTTCAATTGCTGCCAAAGTCCTTGGCCAATCGTCAAAACTTTGTGCATACGACAAGTCGCCTGTGCGTGCTGCAACGATCTGTTGGGTATAGGCGCGGATGCTTTTGGAGAACATTTTGTCGAGCTCGTTCCAAGCAGCAAGATTGCCTGCTTCAAACGCACGGCCTGTCGCAAAACCCGGTTCGGGATAGGGGTCCTGTCCAAGAACCACGCATTTTACCTCATCAAGCGAAATACCGTCAAATGCGCGCAAACAATGCGTACCAGACGGCATTCCTGGAAAATGTCTTCCGCGACGAACTGGAAAGATCGGCTCCCAGATTTCCAATTCAAGCTCAGGTGCGATTCCATCAAAATCGAGCGCCACATCTCCAAGCGTATCAAGCCACGGCTCGGGCAGATCGGCAGACCAATTTGACAGAAAATCTTGCATTGCATCGCGTAACAACATCGTCATTTGCACCTTCCCCAAGGTTGCAGTTGTCAGTCCACTTTGAGGAACCTGACCATTTTGTCAGCTTTTATGAAAAGAAGTTGACCGTCTTGTCAACTTCTTTTTAATTGATAGTTCGATTCTTAAGGATTCATACTGTTGTATGGGGCGTCCAATGAACGAACAGGCATTGCCGATCGGATCAGATATTCCGAAATCAATTGTTTAAAGATAATGGGATAACCAATGGTAGATCAAAGCCAATCGGCTGGAATAGAGCCCGCAAATCAGGCAGCCTCTGATGAGCCGATCCGGGCGCGAAATGTTCTTAAGATTTTGACAGCCGCTGTTGAGATATTTTCCCGCAAGGGCCTCGACGGTGCCCGGATCGTCGAAATTGCGAAGGCTTCGGGGCTACCCAAAGGAAATGTCTATTACTATTTTTCGTCTAAGGAAGAGATTTATAACGCGGCTATCGACCATCTTATTCATAGTTGGGACGATGCATTCCAACATATATCGGTTGATCGTGAACCTGCCGAAGCGATTGAAGCTTATGTTCGAGCCAAGCTTGCACATGCATGGCAAAACGCTGCCGAAACACGCCTTTTTGCCAATGAGATTCTACAGGGAGGTGAGCATCTGTCGAAGGAGGCTCGAGGCCATATGCGACGGGTTACTTCGGAGAAAGCGGCGGTCATCGATGCTTGGGCTGCAGCAGGAAAGATAGAACCAGTCGATGCACGGCATCTGTTCATCCTATTGTGGTCGGCGACGCAGTTTTATGTAGAGTTCGAGGCCCTTGCCTGCGATGCACTCGACGTCGACCAGCTTACAGAGGCCGATTATTCAAAAGCTGCCAAGACAATTACCACTACAATTCTGCGCGGGATTTTGGCTATAAAACCTTAGTACACATTTTTAGCTATGCGGTTCCATCAAGCGGAGAAGGATTTAGCACGTGCCTGGCAAGGAAACGCAATTAAAGGGCCGAAACACATTAATGATGGTTCTCTAATGGTCCGAGTTTAACAATACGTTCTGAGCATCCAGCACCAGCGAGTTTCCGGTCACAGGTTGCCAGTGGTACTTATTTAGTGACAGCAAGTGCGAGATAGGAATCGTCCTCGCCGCTGAATCCCTAACTTTCAGACAAGCTGAGAATTATTCCGTCATTTCCCGAACCAAAATCTTCTGATGGAAATCCGTGTAGCTGAATCATCAACAACAATGCTTCGCAAGGTTTGAGCCGCTTGCGCCGTTCGGACATTAAAAATAGGTTTCGGGTTTCAAGCATTTGGCAAGTAACGCCGCATCAAAACATCATCGTTCAATCGTGCAACGAAGAGTGGCGAATGCCGCGCATTGATCTTCCTTGAAGTCTGAGTATCAAAATGGTCATAATCATTACGGGAAAGCAAGATTACGTCGATTGGAGTAAGGTCGGTCAATTCATCCACACGACTTGCAGGCACAATCTGCTGAACATCGATCTTAGTTGGTCAAGCGTTATTAGGAGAAGCACGCTGCAAGTTCAGTACTGCGTGAACGCTACGATCAGCCACGGATTTAGCTGCGTTGTAAAACCTTTAGCTGTTGAAAAAGTGTTCTACCGGCCCGCGATAATAGGGGTTTGATCACACTATTCCGCCACTCTTTGATTTGATCACGGACTGAATAAAACGTTCGTTACGTCTGAGGGGCATTTTCAGTTAGCAGCAGCGTTGGTTCAAGCCTTTCCAGTCCCTGATACGGGTTTGCATGGATTGCCAATATCCATAAACATAAAGTCACACTAAAGGAAAATATCGTTAAAGCCATGCTGCCAGCGTGTGTTCTATCAGCATGTGTGGAAGCGATTGTCATGATCGTCATCAATGTGAGTGCCAATACCAAATACCATTTGTAGGCATCAACTGACGTCGTTCCGAATGCTAATCGCAAGTTTCTCGAATTTTGTAGAATATGAAAATCATTGAGAATGATGCGAGATAATGGGCGTAGGAAGATCGCTTTGGCTTTTTGCAAAAATTTTATTTCTGATATTCTGTAATGCAGCCTCGACGGAAGTAACTAGGCTCAGGTTGATATTCTTGGTCCACTCATCATCTATCACAGCTGTTCTGTACTTTATCGGAGCCCCACGCAGTTGAGGTGCATTAATGGCCGGGGAATTAGCAGTACTAATCAGCCGCACAATAGCTGATCGCTCATCACTGGTGGCTTGGTCGGCTTTTGAACCAACGGCCCAAATATCAGCTGCAACAAGGCCAAGCGCCAGCGCCCAAGCCGTAGCCACTGTCCCTATAAATGCTGCGATAGGAATTGAGAGATGATTATGTTTTGCATGCTTTGCAACGAAATACAAAACCAGACGCCCAAATAAAAAAAACGCCAATCCTAAGGCCGTGAAAGCTAAAAAGGACATATAAACAGAGAGCTGGAATACTGCGGCCATTCAGTGATTTTAAAACTGATAACTTGTTGATATTATTCGAGGAGTTTTAGCATTATCGGGCGTATGAATTAGCAGTACGTATTTAACTGCCACGATACTCATAGCCATCACGCTAAGCTTTTTTATTGAGATTATTTTAAGCACCGCTAGTCGTTCAGCGCCCTCACCGCTATGCCAGTCACTTCTAACAACGCATTTAAATAGTGATCAGGCGCATAAACGTCTCCATAGCCCATCCTTACCGTCGATGCGAAAGGCATATCGATGAGTATTTGTGGTGTTGTCACGTTAACTGGGCTGCAGTTGCCTGCCTGACGGGTTGGGTGTAAATTTTGGCGATGCAGATATAAGCTTCAAGCGTCACCATTTTCCGCCACAGATCGTTACTCATGCGGTGTGGCTTTATCTACCGTTCAACCTTGGTCTGCGTGAAGTTGAGAAAATGCTGCTTGAGCGTGGAATCGACGTGTCATACGAGACAGTTCGTCGTTGGATCGCCAAGTTCGGACCCCAGATCGCACGCAACTTGCGGCGGGTCAGGCGGCCCCGGCGATATTTGGTATCTGGACGAAGTGGTCGTCAAATGCGCTGGAGAGAAATTCTGGCTCTGGCGTGCGGTGGATCAAAACGGCACCGTTCTCGAAGAAATCTTGCAGAAGCAGCGTGATAAAGGGGCGGCAAAGCGACTGCTCGTGGCGTTAATGAAGCGCTATGGCTTTGCTCCCGAACGGATCATCACCGATAAGCTCCGCTCCTACGGTGCAGCAAAGGCAGAAGTGGCACCCGGCCTTGACCATCGGTCGCACAAGGGCCTCAATAATCGGGCCGAGAATAGCCATCTGCCGTTTCGAAAACGGGAACGAACCATGCAAGGCCACCGATCACCAGGCATGTTGCGACGATTCGTCTCCATGCATTCAGCTACCCGCAATTGCTTTTCAGTTCCGTCCCGCCGCCGAGCCGCACAAACAATTCGATACCATCGCCTCGAAGCTTTCGATGCATGGAGAATTGCGGCCGGTGTCGCCTGAATATCTACGAGCCGCTGACCTTTCCGGCCAGAGAAATTTAACGTGACAACACCGTCGCGATGGCTGCGGTCGATGCTGCAGTCGCCACTGATCAACCGATGATTTTTGCCTGCTACACGCCGCATTACGTCTTTGATTTGCACAAAATTACCAAACTTTCCGAACCTGCATATATCGACGCTGCATGGAAGATTGTTCCTGCTTCTGATGCGACATGGATCAGCAAGTCGAACGCAGCGGTCGCGTGGCCCGCAGCACACTTTTCCATTGCCTATGCCACCGGGCTCTCGACAAAAAAATCCGCTGGTCGCGCAGTTCCTCGACAGAGTGGATTTCACGAGCAAGGAAGTGACCGAGATGGTAGCGCGCTGACGTTGAACATCAGGATCCCCTGGCATTTGCAACAGCGTGGGTCGAAAAAAATGGCAACCGCGTGGATGGGTGGGCCGCTCGATGAGATCGCTGTTTCCGCAACACCTGTCGTTTCGCAGGATAGCATCCATTTCGCTGGCCGCCCTCCTATCGGTCGCCTCGTTCATCTACGTGCTTGTGCTACCAACATTGCTCCAAGCGTTGGCAGCTTGGCGGAATCCATGACCGCTTTGGACGGTTCCATACACCACGGTTTCCGGCAGGTCATTTTCGTTCGCGGAAGCAGGGCCGCAGTCATCATCCTAGCAGTCGCATGGCTGGCAACAGTGTGGCGCTATAACTCCAATTCGATCGCTTACCGGGATCCACAGGTTGCCTCGATAATGTTCGGTCTACTAAAAAGCATTGGGATTCTTTTGATCGGCAATCTGCTATGGGGCCTGATAAAAGTCGCCATACAGCGCAAACTGGAACATGCCGCTCCAGATGCGGACCTGGCACCTGACGAAACCGCAAGACGCAGCAGGCTGCGAACACTTCTACCAATTTTCAAGAATGGACTTGCTGCCCTGATGCTGATCATGTGCGGCCTCATCGTGCTCTCGCAACTCGGCTTCGAGATAGCACCTCTGATCGCAGGCGCCGGGATTTTTGGTGTCGCCTTGGTTTTTGGATCTCAGACCCTTGTAAAGGATGTAATAAGCGGCGTTTTCTACATGCTGGACGACGCCTTCCGGGTCGGTGAATACATCCAATCGAAGTCTTACAAAGGGACAGTCGAGGGTTTCAGTCTCCGCGCGGTCAGACTTAGACACCACCGCGGCCCGGTATATACCGTGCCGTCTGGTGAGTTGGGTGCAGTTCAAAATATGAGTCGCGACTGGGGTGTCGTGAAGTTCCGGATCTCTGTCAGCTACGAGATCGACGTGGAGCAGGTCCGCAAACTGACGAAGAAGATCGGTGTGACGCTGATGGACGATCCTGAACTTGGACCCTTATTCATTGAATCGCTGAAAATGAAGGGCTTAGAGGAGTTCGGGGAATATGGCATGAACTTGAGCTTCGGCATGACGCTGCGTCCCAGCGGTTTGCAGTCGATGGCGCGTCGGCGCGCCAATATAATGATCCGCCATGCATTTAAAGAAAACGGCATCGAGTTCGCAACACCAAGCGTGCAGGTCGGTGGCGATGATCGACAGACAGCCGCAGCGGCATCGACGGCAGCACGTGTCCAGAAGCAGAAATCCGCGGAATTCCCTGCTTGATCACAATCTGTCTGCACACGTCCACAGCTTGGAAGGCTGAATGTTCGATCGTTTGCCAAGCTCTCTGCCTGCGATTTGCTGGTAGATAACTTGCGAGCCTACGAATGGCGACGGTTTCGTCACAGCTCTGCGACCGATACGTCCAGACCAGAGCCAGGTCGGTCACTCGCATCATCCCGTGATCACATTCGATTTCGATCAACTCTCAGGCTAGTTGGACCAAGGGCCAATTGCGGACCCAAAACAGAAGATTATGATGCGCTACGCTGGCAAGGCCCGAACTTTCTGCCCGACCAAGAGAAGGTTGAATGGCAACCTACCGCACGTCAGCAGTGTCGAACCCACGTCCGGAACATCACCCATTGGATGGACGACTTCAAACGAGGAATGAGGAGTACGTGTCATGAAAGTCTGCAGGCATATCCTTTCCTATTCGCTGGCGGCGTCGATGTCCCTTCTGGCGACGACGACCACGCATGCGCAGGAAACAGCGAAGGGATGGGACCGCACGGTTCGAACGGCGGAGTACCTCGAACCTGCAATACCACGCGCGGCCCAGCAGCAGGAGGCGATGCAGAAACTGCGCGACTTCCAAGCAAAGACCGGGCGCAAACCGAATATCCTGATCATGCTTGTCGATGACCTTGGTTATGGCGATGTGGGTGCCTTCGGCGGTGGTGCCATGCTAGGCTCTCCTACGCCCAACATCGATCATCTGGCTGCAGAAGGGTTGAAGCTGACATCGACGTATGCGACGCCGGTTTGCACGCCTTCTCGTGCGGCGTTGATGACCGGTCGAATTCCAGCCCGGAGCGGGCTGACCCGTCCTCTGCTTGCCAGTGACCATCCCACCAAAAACCCTTGGGCGGACGAAGTATCCTCAGCAAAATTGCTAAGCGATAACGGCTACGTCACCGGCCTGTCGGGCAAATGGCATATCGGCGAAGCCAAGGGGATGCAGCCACAGGACGTCGGGTATGACGAATTTTATGGCTTCTTGTCGGTGGTCAGCGAATATACGCAGTACATGGACAGCCGTAAATATTCTCAACTCGTTCTCGACCCGGAACGTCTGGCGACATTCAAAGGTTTGAGCGAATACAACGGTATCGTTGAGGGCAAGAAGGGAGGGGATTTGAAGATCGTCTACCCTCTCGAGACACCAAAGCAGATGGGCAATGTCGATCAGGACTTTGCAAACTGGTCGGTCAATTTCATTGACCGCGCTGCAAAGGAGAACAAGCCCTTCTATCTTATCCATGCCTTTGCAAAGGTCCATTTCGACAACTATGCAGGCGACGGCTACGAAGGGAAAAGTCCAGCCAAGCTTCCTTACCGGGATGCAGTGGTCGAAGTCGATGACATCGTCGGCCGCCTGACAAAGAAGCTTGAGGAAACAGGGCAGGCTGACAACACCTTTGTGTTCTTCACATCCGACAATGGTCCTGAGGAAGACTCCTATCCGGATTCGGGTTTCACACCGTTCCGTTCTGGCAAGGGCACGACCTGGGAAGGTGGGGTCCGCGTTCCAGCTATTGCCTACTGGCCCGGCATGATCAAGGCAGGCCGCATAAGCGATGGCCTCTTCGATATAATGGATCTCTTCAACACATCGCTCGAGCTGGGCGGCATCCAGGACAAGATACCGAAGGAACGTTACATCGACGGTATCGACCAGACAGGATTCCTGCTTGCCGACAATGGCGAGACTAGCCGTCAGGCAGTCTTCTCTTACAATCAAGCCGACTTTTCTGCACTGCGTTGGGAGAACTTTAAGAGTTACTTCAAGGTCATCCAGTACGACCAGCCTTTTGCAAACATCAGCATGTCGACCTTCGTGCCGGTCGGCGTCGCCCCTTGGATTTTCGACATATATCGCGACCCGAAGGAACGCGTCACCCGAAGCAATGGCGACTATGAGTGGATCTACGGTCCTATTCTACAGCTATCGGGCCTGCATGCGGCAACGTTCGTAAAGTATCCTAAAAAGGATATCGGGCTGGGTATCGGCGGCGGTGGCGATCCGAAGTAGGCATCAGCACCAAGTAAGAGGGCCGCTATCGTTAAGATAGCGGCCTTGTTCGATTATAAAACTACCTTGTCTCAGCTTCGACTAAGAGCCTGAATCATAATGAATGTAACGATATCAGGCTCTTGCGATCCTCCGCGTGAGGAAGCGGATATTAGCGATGTAGATCCATGCTTCAGCCGAAGCGATGGTTTTCTCGAAGTCTTTGGCCAGTCTGCGACACCGTCCCAGCCATGCAAATGTGCGCTCGACAATCCATCTTCGTGGGAGTAGTTCGAAACCTTCAGCGTGATCGGATCGTTTGACGATTTCCAGTGTAAAGTTTCCGACCTTTTCCAGTTTGCCTTTGAGCTTTTGTCCTGCGTATCCACCATCAACAAGTATATGTCGCAACCACGGCCAGCGTTTGAGAATGCTTTTCAAGACATCCGGTGCACCGTCTCTGTCCTGAATTCCCGCCGAATGAACCATGAGACCAACCATCAAACCTAGTGTATCAACCACAATATGACGCTTGCGACCGTTGCTCTTCTTTCCCGCGTCAAAGCCACGTATTCCGCCACTTTCGGTGGTTTTAACGGACTGGCTATCGATCACGCCTGCGGGGTAGGACTGGGCTGTTTTCCGGTCAGCTCGCGTGCTGACATCCCAAGCGCGTTGTTGAGCGCGCGCAACATCCCTTCATCTCGCCACCGGTAGAAATATTTCTGCACCGTGGAAAATGGTGGGAAGTCCGTGGGCAACAGCCGCCACGCACCGCCCGAAGACGCTATATAAAGAAGCGCGTTCACCACTTCACGCAAATCCGTCTTTCGCGGGCGGCCAAGTCGCCTGGCTGCAGGCATCAGTGGTTCAATGATTGACCATTCCGCATCGGTTAAATCACTTGCGTAACGCGAGTTTCGACGTTCATACTGTCGGCGAGCAATTTCAGTACAAGCCATCGTGATCTCCATCGTATGTCAGAAATCCGATTGAATCATAACTTGCTGAAATCGCTCAATCCTTTTTGGAACAGGCTCTAAGTCTCGTCACTCAGCATTATGATCATGAGCACAAAGGCTGAATGGAAAGCGTTCTGCCCTGCTTATGGCTAAGGGCAGAATTACGCATTGTGTAGTCCGCTATCGAGGTACTTGGTCCGACTGTACAGTTCTCTCACTAACCCAATGCTAGTTCCAAGCTCGCAGTGCTCAATTTTATCGAGTAAGACAGGAGGTGCAGCCAATGAAAATTGGACGAACTGCCGTGCTGGCCGTAATGCTTTCTGTTGCCGCTTCCGATGGCAATGCCGACGATTCCGATCTTGCTAAACAGCTTAGCAATCCTATTGCGTCTTTGATCAGTGTTCCTTTTCAATACAACTACGATCATGGATTTGGAAGCGAAGATGGCAACAAAAGCGTAGTAAACTTACAGCCCGTGATACCATTGTCGCTCAATGACGATTGGAACTTGATCTCTAGAACGATCATTCCCGTTGTGTGGCAGAATGACGCCTTTGGACAATCCGGTCGCCAGTTTGGCGTGGGAGATATTGGCCTTGTTGCATGGATCGCGGTTGACCTGATAGCAATTGCCTTTTTGAGTTATCGGGGTGGTGTTGATACCGCATAAGTTCAATGCCAGCCGTCGTCACAAGATAGCCAGGCAGAAGTTTAAGGTCACGAATTGGGCGGTGTATAATGAAAGTCTGCGTAATCGAGGTGATCTGCGGGTTTGGGTCAGTGAAGATGCGGTCTACTTATGGTCTGCAGCCCGACGGATTTCACGCGGAGGCCAGCCAAAATATTCGGATCTGCGATTACGTTGTGCTTAACGCTGCGCAACGTTTACAGGCTGGCGCTGCGTCAGACCCAAGGCCTGATGAGCAGTGTCGCATTTCTGATGGGGGTTGATATTGCAGTGCCAGATTTTTCCACCCTGTCGCGTCGTGGCAAAGGACTGGTGTTGCCTTCAGCAAAGCGTCAAGCCTCCAGCAGGGAGCCGGTTCATCTGGTGGTCGATAGCACGGGCGTGAAGGTCTTTGGTGCGGGTGAATGGCTGGAAAACAAGCACAAGGTCAAGGCTAAACGCAAAAGATGGCGCAAACTTCATCTGGGTCTCGATCTTGTCAGTGGTGAGATTATTTACTCTGATCTGACCATGGATGACGTTGGCGACCCGACGGCCTTGGCTGGTCTCCTGGATCAGATCAGTGACCCTGTCGACACATTTATTGCCGATGGCGCTTATGCTGGTGCGCCGACCCGTGATATTCTCAAAGCGCGCCTTGGTGAAAATGCAGAGGTCATTATTCCACCGCCCAAGACGGCCGTTCCCAGCCCGCAATCGGCGCTCGATCCATCGGCTCGAGATCGGCATATCACAGAAATCGAGACTTGCGGCCGGCTCGCCTGGCAGAAGTCCACCGGCTACAATCAGCGCAGTCGGGCTGAGACACTCATGCACCGATGGAAGACCGTGATCGGACCAAAACTCAAAGCGAGGAACTTCGACAATCAGAAAAAAGAAGCAAAGATCGGCGTCCGTGTTCTTAACCGGAGGACGGAACTTGGACGTCCAGAATTCCGTCGCATTACATCAAACAAGCCATGGATAGGATTATATCGCCCGGAGTCTGATCCGTGCAACAAGGCAATGCGTCATGGCTCAACCAGGTCGAGCGGTGGTTTGCCCTATCACGCAACGGCAGATACGCCTTGGTTCTTTCGTCAGCGCCAGGGACCTGATTGGGAAAATAAGCGCCTTCGTTGAAGCCTATAATGCGAAGGCAAACCCCTTTGTCTGGACCGCCACAAGCCAGCCCATCCTCGCAAAGATCGAACGATTATGTTAAGCTTTTTGCGGGACAGGACACTAGCATGTGATCATCGGCTCGAGTTTACAGCATTCACTCGTGTAGCCCGTGCCTCGTGAGAAGAGCGCAGACGGTAACGATCTCCGGGATAAGTGAACCGGCTGCGTGTCACTGGTATCCCGTCGCGCCATGTCTGCCTGTCTACAAGCAAACAGGGTTGGCTGATGTCAATCTGCAGACTTTCGCGAATTTCTTCATCGGCGCGTATGGCACGGATCGTGTTGTCGACTGTCGTGACAATCGTATTACGCAACAACCAGAAACTCGGAGTAATCAGGGTAAAGTCCTGCTGGAGATAATCGGGGGCTTCCGCGCTATTCACATATCGCTCTTCGATCTGGATCGGCGTTCCATCTTCGAGGTGCAAAAGCTTGGAATAATAGACTTCGTTTTCCGGCGAACTCTGCAACATGTTGCGGCGTGGGTTGTCCGCGCTTAAAACCTCGTGCTGCAAAACACGGCTGCTGTGCGCACCGCCCGACATGATCACTTCCTCAGAAGCATCCGGCAAATTGAAAATAGCGCATTGCATCCGCGGACCGATGACAAATGTTCCACGCCCCTGAATGCGCAAGAGAACACCATCAGCCTGCAATTCTCGCAACGCCCTGCGCACTGTCAGGCGAGACGCGCTGAAGGTTCCCGCAAGGTCATCCTCCGAAGGCACCTGAAAGTTTGCCGGCCATTCTGCTGTTTCGATCTTTTTGTCGATAGCGCTTTTTATCTGAGCATATAATGGTTGGTCTGAACTGTTCATATCTCACAACAAATGATGTTATTAATAGCGCATAATCACATTCATAGTCTCGCTGGGTCAAGTCCACTTGCGTGATTACACATGGCGTGAATCACGGGAGTTATTCTTTGTTGTTTTCCGCTATCGTTCTGGCCACAAATTCAGCGGCTGCGGGAAGATTGGAAAGCGCCGGAGAGCCGCAGATATTTAAAAGCGCTAGCGATGCGGCGTAAATGTCTGGCTTGTCATCAATGGAATCCACCCCGAAATAAATCGGGATTAGTTTTTCCAAAACTACAACTTCAATTCTTTCGGCGTTTAACTCAGCGTTTTTTATAGTTTCGCGGAAGGCATCCGTATTTTCAAAACGTGTCGCCCACTCATGCACCTTCAGCGTCTTTCTGACAGCTCTCAGCGGGATTACGACCTCTTCTCGCCATTCTTGTATTTCGGCGTATAGAGCGCTGATCGCTTTTGCCGTGACATATTGATCTGTTGTCACCGCGTGCAGAACCGCCAGATAAAACGGCACATCAATGGCGTAATTGTCTTGCAAACCCAGCAAGGCAGCCGGAATTCCAGGCTTGGCATAGAGCTCAAGCATAAAGCTCCAAAGTGCTGAATGACGTTCTGTATCGTCCACTCGCGTGTTCCTCTGCCTTTATGATCCAGACTTCAGTCCATCCCAACGTTTGACAGTGCTGGTTTCAATGCCGAACAGATCAAGAGCGCGGCCCACAGAATGGCAGACCATCTCGTCAATGCTCGCGGGGTGCGAATAAAAGGCTGGAACCGGCGGCATGATGATCGCCCCCATTTCAGTGAGCGCTGTCATCGTTTTCAAATGCCCGAGATGCAGCGGCGTTTCCCGCACCATGAGAACCAGTCGACGCCGTTCTTTCAAAACCACATCGGCGGCCCTGCTCATAAGTGTCGAAGTCACCCCCGATGCGATCTCGGACATGGTTTTGACGGAGCACGGAGCAACCAGCATACCCATCGTCCTGAACGACCCCGATGCGATCGAAGCGCCGACGTCAGCGGCCGAATGAACAACATCGGCACGATGCGACAGCTCAGATTTTTGTATGTCAAGCTCCTGATGGAGCGTGAGAAGCGCTGCGCGCGAAACGACAAGATGCGTTTCAACGCCTACTGATCGCGCCAGTTCCAGTGCTTTGAGCCCATAAGCTGCACCCGAAGCGCCGGAAATTCCTATCACCAGGCGTTGAACGCTCATCGGTTAAGCTCCCTCGAACCAGTCGCCGGCCTTGACGCTATCGCCAAGTCGTAATCGCTTGCGTTCAAACTCCTGTTCACGTCCCCATGGCTTGGTCGCATCCACAAGCAACCTACCCCAATGGTCCTTCTGTTCATCCCGATAAAATGAAGGTGTATCCGGGATGATCAGCATGTCCTTGTCTGGGCGGCAACGCGTTAGAATGGCCCATTGAACATCATCCATGTCGTAGATATTCACGTCGGTATCCACCACCGTGATCTGCTTTGACCATATGGGTTCGGCGCCGATAGCCGCCAGCATAACCTGACGCGCATGTCCCTCGAACTGCGGTTCGATCTGGATGATGGCGTGATTAACGAATGGCTGGCAGGTTACATTGACGATACCGGGAAGTGCAGCGCTCAAGCGCTGATAGATGTTCGCGGAAACCGATAATTCGAGTGTGAGCACTTCTTCAGGTGAACCACACAATATCGAATGGAACATCGCATCTTTGCGCACGGTGACGCCCAGCACTTCGAAAACCGCATTCGATCCGACAGGAACGTAATAGCCCATGAACTCGCCAAAAGGCCCTTCGGCGCGACGTTCATTGGGAAGAAAGCGCCCTTCGATAACCACTTCGGCTTCTGCAGGAACTTCAAGATCGATATGATTGCATTTGCGCATGGCAATCGGTCGTCCACGCAGCCGCGCCGCCACTTCCAATTCGTCGACATCATATGGCAGGGGTGCTGCTGCGGTTAAAAATGCATGCGAAGGAGTACCAATCAACATGGCCGCTTCGAGCGGTTTGCCCAGTTTTTCCGCCTTCTCATGATAGATCGTCAGATGATGGCGAGGTGCCAAGCGACAGCGCAGCTCGTTATCGCTGATAAACATCGAGCGATGATAGGACAAATTACCAACGCCGGTTTCCGGATCTTTGGCGATAAACATCGCGGAGGTGAAATAGGGCGCGCCGTCCCGGTCAGAGTAGGTGATCAGTGGCAGATCGGATAGTTTCACCTCTTCATACTCGGGAAGCTCGCTATCCTCGGCAAGTTTCAGCGGCTCTTTCATCTCTGACGTGCCAAGAGATGCAAGACGGCTCCACTGGGTGCAAAAATCCTTTGCATCAATGCCAATCACTTCTGCAATTCTGTCGCGCGTGCTGTAGACATTGCTGACAACGGGAAACCGTGTGCCTTTCACGTTGGTAAACATCACCGGCTTCGCCCATTTTTTCTGCGCAAGCTGCGTGACGGCTGCAAGTTCATGCGCAGGGTCAATCTCACGATCAACCACCAGCAGATCGCCGCGCTCTTCAAGCTTTTTGATAAAATCTCTCATCTAAAACTCCATTCTAGGATTCAGCGGACAGTGCCCAAATTGGGTGTTAATGCGATGCGGGTGGTGCGCGCGTCGTGGGCGGAGCGCAGCCGATAACGGTCTCCGGGATAGATAAAACGGCTGCGCGTGACCGGAATCCCCTCGCGCCATGTCGAACGGTCCAGAAGCAGGCAGGGCTGGTTGGCATCAATCTGCAAAAGCTGTCGTATGTCGTCTTCAGCGCGAATGGCACGAATGGCATTATCAACGGTTGTGACCACCGTTTCGCGCCTAAACCATGCTTCGGGGCCTTGCGCTGAAAACGTCTGATCCAAATATCCCGGAGCTTCTGCGGCGTTGACATAGCGCTCTTCAAGCTGAATGGGCGTGCCATCTTCCAGATGAAGAAACCGGCTGTAATAAACCACCGCATCTGCGGACAATTGCAGAATGTTGCGCGCAGGATTGTCCTGAGCAAGAGTTGTGTGAACCAGAACCTGACAGGTGTGCGCGCCACCAGAGTTGGCGATCTCGTCGCTGATATTGGGAAGGTCGAACACGGCGCACTGAATGCGCGGCCCCAGCACAAACGTACCCCGCCCCTGCACACGGATCAACACACCCGCCGCTTGCAGCTCACGCAACGCACGGCGCACGGTCAGTTGTGAAACATCAAACTCTGCGGCTAGATCACCTTCAGAAGGGATCTGAAAATTCGCAGGCCATTCGTCCGTTTCAACGCGGCGATCAATTTCGCTTTTGATTTTTTTGTAGAGATGCTGGTCAGTATTCACGATACGTACTCATAAAAAAGGCCAATGTGATAGTAAACTTCAATCATTATGATATCATAATCAAGTCCATAAATTTAGAAACGCTATAAATTTGACGAACCAAAATCGCCTGCATCAGCAAAAACACTACTATTCTGCGGTTTTATCGCTGTTTTGACTCAATTTCGACGTCTTGTGTTTTTCTTGTTGACTTTTAAAGTGATATCACTTTGCATAGATAAGGATATCTTTAGTGCATTGAAATGAATAATTCCGGGCCACCCAGCGCAAAAGGAAGCCATGCTTCCCGCACAAGGGCTCGCCAAGAGGAGGGGCAATGTCGACCCACGACCTGCAAAAACTTGCTATGTATATCAACGGTGAATGGGTAGAGCCGTCATCGGGCCAATATATCGAGACCATAGATCCGTTTACGGCCGAGCCGTGGGCTCTGGTCCCGCGCGGCAATGACGAAGACGCTGACAGAGCCATACAAGCAGCAC
>Ga0308165_1002614_pt1 | contig 20960 bp, 29 predicted proteins | sample PhyWR2_FD_201032 | JGI IMG/M metagenome (GOLD analysis project Ga0308165, IMG submission 201032) | Phyllosphere microbial communities from UC Gill Tract Community Farm, Albany, California, United States - DLSLW.R2 | ecosystem: Host-associated > Plants > Phyllosphere > Unclassified | place: USA... | reverse complement strand
CAAAATAATAATACACATGATCGACGTTCAAATCATATCATTAAATATCAACACAATAATCCACATGATCGACGTTAAAATTCAAAGATAGGACTATATACCCATTCAATAATATTGCCATTATGCTATACTTAAATTAACCAATAAGAGGAGGTCATTAACATGACACAAATTATCACTAATCCCGAAACGGCACGCACGAGCATTTCATACCATCAAACAGCCATCAAAAATATCCATGATTCAATCAACCAAATGTTAGAATCAACACACGACTTTTCAACCTCTATTGAAAGTCTGTACAACGAAATTGAAATCCATGAAAATGCCATCATCAAACTAACTCGTAAATATAATCTTTAAGTCGAAACCTCCATCCTCGGAGGTCAACCGGAAATGGTCTACCGGTTCTGATGAGACAGACCACGGAAAGGGAAATTAAAATGGATCATAACAAACACGGTGTCAAAATGACAAAAGAGGAATTTGACAAAATCAACAATAAACCATCATTCTCGAAACTTCACAAACCATTCATCAAAGAATCAAATGTGAAAGTGTATGACAACGATCCAAAATACATGATGTGGAACGGAATTTGGTTAGATGCAACTGTTTTGTATTATAACGAAATGAATTTATCTTATAAAGTAAAGTTTGAAGACGGTTCGACAAAATGCGTCAACCAAAATGACGTTAAAGGATGGTGGGAGGAATGAAAACCCGTCGTACTGAAATTTTATCGGAAATGACACGAATCGAACGTTCGTTAGATCGAGCGATTCAAGATTTACAAGTCATTTCCAACCGTTTAAAGGTTGAAATCCTCATTAACGAATTTGACCCAAGTCGCCGTAATATGCACATTATGGATGGATCAACGGTTCGAATTTTATTACAAAATCACATCAACAAAATGGAACAGGAGTTAAAAGATTTATACAAAGAATTAGGAGGATTTATCCAATGACAACCCAACTCACATTTGACGACTTACTCAACGAACTCGGCTCGGAGGTCATCACCCAAGTGATCTCACCACAAACTTTCACACCGATCATTCTGAAATATGAAGTCGTTCTCACGGAACGACTGACACTCGTTACCAAGAAACAAAGCACCGGACAGATCAAAAACGTGGTGTGTTACCGTCAATCGTATTATCCACTCGGTCGCACGAAATGCCGTGAATTTTATGCCATGTACAAAAGCGACAATTACAACAACGAATGGTTGCACGGGATGGTGCAACGAGAAGTCAACGAGTGTTTAACAGATCCGATTGTGAAATACACGTTAACCCCAAGGGAGGGTGAATAATATGGATATTTTCGAAGACCGTGATATGTTTTTTCTAGCAACTGATATTGAGGACACATCTAAAATTGTTATTAATGAGGTTCGAATGGAAAATTTCAGAAGTGCTTATGACCTTTTAGAAATGTTAGACAAGCGCACTGATCGTTTGCGAAAAGCAATTGAAAAAGAAATGGAAGTGAGGAAATTAACATGACCTTTGAAAACTTACCGCTTTACTTCGGTTCTACCATGATCGTGTTATTCATCTGTTGGGCAATTCGGTCTTACATCCAAGACCGTCGCAACCAACAACCCGAATACGACACACAGGAACTTGTTGACTTCCGAAACGAACTGGAACATGAGGTGGAAACGCTACTCGATCAACGGGAACAATTGTGGACGGAACGCCGTTCATCGCTTCACATACACGATCATTTGAAAGAAGCACTTGACCGATATGACAACGCCCATATTCGGATTTCATCGGACATCATAGAAGATGCGTCGGTGAAGGTATTTGGGTCATCACAAGAAGCAGTCAAATTTATTGAGAATCAGCGATATGCATGGAAACTTGAAAACGGAAAGAAGGTATTGTAATGGGAAACTACTTTCAAAAGTTTTTACTTGAAAAAGGAATTAACGAACAGGTTGTTAAAACATCTTATTCAAATGAATACGATTACTGGTTTGTGATTACCAATAAGGGTAATCGCTATAACTTTTCTTTAAACTCTAATCGAGAATGGGAGATTATCTAATGAACGAATGGATTGCACTTGGATTAATGGCAATGGGTTTTGGATTGGGTTCACTGTTTCAATACACATATCATAAGGAGGTAACAAAATGACACCTACACACAAACAGATTAACGATGTACTCACCTATCTTTGTGCCTATGGTCACATCGACGTACTGGAATACAACCGCTTGCTATCGGTTGCTTTCACCGGCGCAAAAACCGAACCACAACCGTCTACCATCCAACCACTCAAACCGCATATCGCCAAACTACTGGAACAACGTAGAAAAAACCGTCGCTAATCAGCAACGGTTCTTTTTTATACATTCATCTTTTTAAACAACTCATATCCAATGGTTCGGATGACTTGGTTATCAAATCGTAAATACCCATTCTTGAACGCAAACCCCAGTTTTCGTAAATGGAAGTGTGTTTTCCATCCGCTAATCAATAACGTATTTTCTTTCATGTCATCTTGACTGAGGACATAATGGTGTTTCGTGCTTGGGTCTTTGTCTTCTGACAGGAACATGACCCCTTCTTGTACATCCACCCACACACCCATCGTCATCCCTTTGAACGTAATGCTGAATTGGAATCGGCTTTTCGGTGTTCGTTTATCAATGAAAATATGACTGTCATTGACAAATTCGTTATCGAGTGACATGGCACCATATTCGGTTCCGTCAATCAATCGACCGAATTTCGTTTTCCGTCTTTCTTCCGAGAAGTCAAGCGAGTCGGGAATTTCGATGACAATATCCTCATAGGCATTAAATCGTTTGTTGATGTTCGGCACCAAGTTAAAATACAGGAAATAGGGATTGACGACGGAAACGGCGTTACTGAGACAGATACATCGCACATTATCACGACCTCGGAATACGGTATCCATGAAGTTGAGAAGTGCTTCGACTTCATTGGGTAAATAACCGCTATTGTCTTTTTCTCGGATAAATTCATCATAGATCATCGTGGTCACCATCGGATAGGCATTGGATTTCTCACTTTGCCAGGCACTTAACTGAATCGCCCAACCGGCTAGTTTCCCGTCAATGAAGAACTCACGACCCTTCACTTTGAAATCGTGATCCGGGAAATCGTGTTTGATGTCATTGAAATAATTTCCGATCTTTTTGAGTTCCGGTTTATAGCGACGGATATAGATAAACTGTTCGCCGTGTTTCAGAAACCGGTTGATCGGGTGTTTTTTCATGGCATACGATTTCCCGATTCCCCGAGCGCCGATGACGAAATTTAAGATACGGTCGTAAGACAATAGTTTTTGAGGGTTGTAATAAAGCGATGTATCAATCATCTAAGTCACTTCTTTCGTGTCGGAATTTTAATGACTTGGTTCGCCCAAATCGTGTTGGCGTTTTTAATCGATGGATTCAATTGCATGATGCGTTTTATCGTTGTGTTGTGTTTCGTTGCGATTCCACTAAGTGTGTCGCCTAACTTGACTTTATACGAATTGATGTATTCGGGTTTCGGTTGAACAATCGGTTTCTTGTTCGGTTGAATCACTTTTTCATAGTCGATAAAAGCAACGTTCATATCTACTAAACCACTAATACCGGCAACTCGTCCTTTATCGGTGTATTGCCACATCCCGTAATTTCCTTTGTATTCGGATTGATCTTTGTACCAGTCTGCTAACCATTTATCGTACTTGTCAAGTTTCGATGATTTCAGTTGGGAGTTTAACCATGACCGACCGGCGTACAGGATGCTGTAATATCCGGCTTTTTCTAACATATCCATAAACGTAACACACATAGAAACAAGTTGACTATTAGAAGGCATACCATTATTTTTCTTGTATCCATCGGCATCCTCCATATCAAAAGCGATTGGATAATCCGGCGAATAGTCTTTCAAGACATCAATCACATATTTGGCTTCTTGTTTGACTTGTGTCAAATTCAATGCATACGAGTAGAAGTAAGCACCCCACGGAATACCGACACGTTCCGCCCCGTGTACATTATCTTTAAATTCCCGGTCGAGTGTTCCACCGTTTGAACCGTGGCCGAGACGGATCATCACGAACTTGGTTTTTCCTTCTTCTTTGACTCGATCCCAATCAATGTTACCTTGGTGATGACTCACATCGATTCCATATAATTTTGTCATGTTAGTTCTCCTTTTTTCCGAAAATTCTTTCCATTAAATCAACAAACAGTTCACCTTTTTTATCATCTTTTGCTTTTCTAAAATGCGCTAAAATCGAATTGATTTCAATTCCAAGATAACCCATGTAGGTCACATATAAAGCACTTAAACCAATGTTATCGGGTGCAAGCATGGCAACCGGAATAAAGTATACCAACACAATCAACATGAGTATTTTAAACAACAAACCATATTTAGCTTTGCTACTCGAAAACTCTACATTACCATTTGCTTTTGCGTTTACAATCCCGACCGTAAAATCTATAATATTTGCTATCAGAATTAGCGACAAAATATATAGTAATTTTGTGTTGTCATCTTGTAAGAAGGTCGCTAACCAAGTTATCATATCCATTCCTCCGAAAAATATCATTTATACCACCCTTTTACCGCTCCGCACAGTAGTAACTGCACATAGTCATTTTTGGATTGATCGGGGTTAGGAGTAGTTCCGCCACCTTCACCATCTTCAAAATCACTTGTTTTCCAGTCGTACCCTAACCCGTTCACAATATTCACACCTGTTGTATCAAACACATCATATATATGAAGCTCCGTCCCAACAAGTGCGTAACTGTTTGCACCTTTTAACACCAATCCTTTATATTCGGTTCCTTCGATGACGTTTAAATGAAGATGATCCCCTGTGACCATGCCACCAATACCGGTGTGTCCAAGTAGATCACCCTTTTTTAGTTTCACACCAACCGAATGAGTTAACGGTTGTTCGTGGAAACAGGTAAAGACAATGTCACGAATTTCACCGTCTACACACATGACGGGTCGAAGCGATTTCCAAACGATAATGGCCGAACTCGGTTGTGTAAAAATACATTCACAATCAAACGGCGCATAATAGGGGTATTTGTCGTAGGTTCCCACGAAGTCAATACATAACGTATTGACGTGTGAGTAACTACCGTTTTCACCCTGTGTAATCTGAATCATATCCATCGGGAATTTAGCAAGTTGTGTGCCATCCCCACCGCCACCGCCACCGTCTCCGGTTAACGTGTCAAACCAATATTCCGCTTGCGTTCCCCGTGCCGGTTGGTTGCTTTCCGCCGGTCGCTCGTAATCGGATAAAAAGTACATCCCGAGTTGATAGGCAGATTCAGTTGATTTCGTGAATTGTTTAAAGGTCATACCCGACTGAATGTTGATCCATTGAACATTGTTATTCACTTCATAAATGATTCGTTTTAATTGGGAATCAATTTTCGTGTAGTCGAGTCCATTGGCTTTTGCCCAGTTGATATATTTGGTGGCCGGTGTCCATTGCACCAGTCCATAACCACCACTCAAATTCCCGGATTGTAAACTTTGCCAAATTCCGGGGTTTATGGTGGATTCTGTTTCCATGTTTCCAAGCATACCGGCAACGGCGTTTTTTGTCCATCCTTTACCTGTTAAATAATTCATGATATACTGTGCGTTTACAGTCATTTCTTTTCGGTTCAAAAAGCGGTTGCCGGAATACGTCACTTGAAAACCTCCATTTATTTAATCAATATTTTTGCAATGGCATACCCACGTTTGACATGGTACGGGGTTGTAATTTTCATTACTTTCCAGTTGCTATCCCCTTTGATTCCTACGCCGTCTTTTGCAACGATGGTATCGCCTTGCGACAATCCTTTTTCGACTCGTACAAAGACTTGACCGATCATCCCGACCGTTTGCCATTCGTTTCGGTGGATACGTGGGATGTATTCCATCGTCGGATCATAAGAAGCCGATTCTTTGGGCAGATACGCAAGTTGTTTTGTTTCTTCTCCCGTGACTTCATCGACTTCCGTAATTTCTTTGTTCTCATAGATCAATCCTCCGAATTGGTTGGTTTCAAAGCGTCCACTCCATTGGAGTTCATCGGCTCCGAGGATCACACCGGCGGTTTCGGAAATGACACCAAGTAGATTATCACCTTCGGTTGCCTTGCGTACTTTATCCCCGTCGAGTGTGACAATGAAACCTGTTTCGATTTTTTGACCGTCGGTGCTTTCAAACATTTCGGCATAATCGGAGAAGTTCGCTCCACTCGCAAGTGCTCCGGCAATGGTGATGTTTCCGTTCTCACTGTTGAGTTGCCATTTTCGATTGTTTGTGCTTGGGGTGTCCGATCCTCCGGAGTGACCACCGACCACGGTATTTGGATTGAGTGCCGTGGTTCCGAATGATGCCAAAACCACGCTCCGGGGTTCGGGTGCGTTCGATGCCCGTGATCCCATAACAACGGAATATTCGCCCGATGCCGTGGAACTGACACCGGTTGCAATGACTGCCGAACGTGAACCGGTTGCTTCACCCGTAGATGATGCCATTGCCACCGACATATCACCACTTGCTTTGGTTCCACCGGTAGAAGCGATAACGGCGCTTGTGTCACTTTCCGCGCTTCCGGTTGTGGTACTGGCAACAAATCCACCTTTTTGGAATCGTGTAGGAATTGAGGTATACGTGACGGTTCCGGCTTTTACTGGATTCGTAAACCCGGTAATATCCAAATTCTGCATTCCGAGATCAGATTGAACCGATGCAATCCCGATGCTGTTTGGTCGGTTGCGTCCGATCAATTGAATTTGGTTCATCGTGACGTTAAACACATCGTCTCCAATATGAATTCCCTGTTCCACGTTGGCATCGACAATAATATTGTTCATGGTAACATGGTCAGTTTTAGCGTCTCCGCCGTTGATGTTAATTCCGTATTGAGCAATGAAATCAGATACGACGACTTGGGTCATTTGAATGTAACGACTTAATTGTTGAACAGCAATTGGAAAATCTTCAATGGTACTTTGTGTTCCCACACATTTAAAGTCTGTGATATTCACGTTTTTATAAGATGCAACAGCAAGTGCTCGTGCGTCAAGTGTCGGGTAACGTGGGTTAAACGTCGGGTTGATCGCTACGCATCCAATGATTGACACGTTTTTTGCGGTGGCACTGAATGGATCACCGGCACGATGGAAATTATTGTGTCGGATGTCAAACGCCCGGATCGAACCGTCGGACGTACAATTTTGGAACGTGATGTGGTTCGGTGCCGGGGAATGTTCGTGTGCCTTACTTTCAAATCCACGGGCACCGCCACGGGCGAAACATCCTTTGACTGTCACAAATCGTGATCCGTCATCGACTTCGAAACAATTTCCGTTCCATGCCGTTCCGGTGAATAGGTGACCGCTTGGGTATTCTCCAATGCAATCCGTGATGTACACATGTTTGGCAAAGTGTGTGGTAAATAGATCGTCACCCGACTTTGTAGCATAACACTTATCGAGATAGATAAACTCACAACCGTCCGGCTCGTAACTGGTTGGAGAGTCACCTTCATGGTGATACCGTCCGGCTGAAATATCAAATGTGTGTCGTCCGGCTCCATGTGAACTGACTCGATCAATCCACGCAAATTTAGTATTCACAAGTACCAGTCCACATCCATCCACTTCACCGGTTGTAATCGGATCAAGTCCGTTCGGTCTCGATTGGTTCCAATCCAGTTTGAAGTCATGTAAGGTGATGCTAACGTTTCCCGAACCCCAGTCTTTGTTGCTTAACAGGTTACGAGTAACGGGTGCATTGTTTGGTAATTTAAAAACTGTCGCATCTCCGACACCGTAGAGCGTCGTGTTTGACGGCACCCGGATAGAATCAACAATATAGGTTCCCTTGGGTGCAAATACCTTGTACCCACCGTTGCCCATCGCATCAATGAAAGCTTGGGTATCGTTCGTTACCCCGTCGCCTTTTGCCCCAAATTCTTTAACATCTCGTCCGATTTGGTCGAACCGTTTATTGACGTAAGCGAGATCGGCTTTTAAGGAAAGAAGATCATCTAGCACTTCTCCGATAATATCTTCCAGTGTGCCGTCCGCTAACCATTCTTCTAACTTTTGAATCAACGCTTCTTTTAACCCGTCATTCATCACCCATGTAATGACTTCATTCCACTTCTTAATCATTTCATTGGTCAATCGTCCGGATTCATTGACCGATTGCAGAATCATGTTCATTTTTTCGAGCAACGTCGGGGCTTCATTAAAAGCGGTTGGTAATACCGTATCGTACCCTTGGTAATTCAATTCTTTTAGCAAGGGTACAGGTAACAGTTCGGGTTTTGCCATGTGCGGTGTCCTCCTTAGGTTATCTTTTTCCAGTCATTTGCGGTTAATCCGGTTGATTTATACCAGTCTTGGTTTACATTATCAAGTAATTCTTCTCCTATTTTATTTGGTGTGAATACCCCAATTGGTGGAGCACCGTATTGCCGAAAACCAATTTGACCAAACGCTTGCAAATCGTGTGTTGGTAACTGGATATGAACGTTTGTCTGATTTGACACAGCTTCATAATTTAAAGTAATAGATGATCCGTCATTTGCTTTATCAATGATTGTGTATTGAAAACCATTTGACGGCATACCCTCCGATACTGTAACTTGGTCACCTATTTTAAAGTCAAAATATTGGTTTCCCGATATTGAATTTGTAACAATGGGACTTCCTGCGGTTGTTACCGCTGTATAGTTGTTAGCAGAAGTATCACGGCTAAATCGCATACTTACATAGCCAATTGGATAGCCTTTTGAAACAATTTCATCGTTAAATAAAATATCACCCGAATGTAGTCGTGCATTTGGGAAAAGTTTATCTGACGATCCAGCATTTAAAAATCCCATTTTTCGCTGTAAACCATAACCGTCTACATATTTTAATTGTCGATTCTTTACATCTCCTACAATTTTATACGGCGACAATTGTGTTTTATCAGACGGCATAACCATTATTTCCGGTACAATAATAGATGATTTTGTAGGGACTGATTCGCCATCTAAATAAACTTGTTGAAAATTACCGCCAATAACATTTATTTTTGACCAATCCAATTTTTTTCCGTAATACGAAACGTTCGCCACAGCAACATTACTGAATGTTATTTTTTCAAAATTATCGGTATGTTTTATTAAATACATAAACCGACTAATTGAAACATCGTTAAAAGTAACATCACGCATCATATTAACATGAACTAAATTAGCGTTTGATGGATATGAAAAATTATTGCCGATATGACCTTGTATGATTCCACCATCCCATAAAAAAGTTCCAAAATCATTTAAACTTGTTCCGTTTACACCCAAAATAAAAGCACTATCGTTTTCTGTGTCAGAAATAGGAACACGCTCCACGTAACATTTATACATCATTACATTATTTCCACGGTGTTGGTCAATAACCGCATTTAACGATTCAAAAATACAATCATCAAAAACAAGTGAATTAATAGAATTATCCTCTACTTTAACTCCAACATTTGATTGTGCAAAATAACATTTTTCAAATGTTGTTGTTGTGCTGAATTCAATTGTTTTTACAACTTTAACAGGTGAAATTGTAATCCCTTGGAAACTACAATTTGAAAATTTGCTATCTATAAAATTGTCAACAATCACTGCATGATCAAAATAGCCAAATGAATTAATATTAACAGCATGAAAATCAGCACACGACTTTAAATCAAAAATAGATAATCCGTTTGATGCAATAAATGACAACCCCTCAATATGAACACCGTACACATATTCAGAAGCATTAACCGATTCGTGCCACTCGAAAACATTTTTTTGAGAGGTTGTGTTAAATGTAATTTTTGTTTTTGCTTTTACAATGTTATTTGTTGATCCGTAGTCCCCAATAATTTTAGTGTTTTCATAAATTTTTAACGTGTCGGTAATTTTATAAACACCTTGTGGAACTTTAAGTGGTTTTTTCGAATCAATCGCTTTTTGAAATGCAACTGTATCGTCGGTTACACCGTCACCAATAACACCGTATTCTTTAATGTTGGTTAAATATTTCATTAATTTGATTTCAACCATTGTTTTTTCTGTTTCATTAAAAATATCTCGCATTTCATTGATATAATCCATCAAATCAGCAAGTTGTACAATTGCCGGACGTTGTTCTGTAAACATTTCTAATCCTTGGGAATCGTAATTTGTCGGACCACTCATAGATCATTTTCCCTCCTATTAATAGACCATCATAAACAGTTCTTGCATTTCCTCAAAAATATCTTTTTCAATCCGCAAGAAGGTTGATCGGTATTCTTTCAACATTTGGCTGTATGTCATACCGCCCGTTTTTCCGATTTCCTTTTTAGCGAAATCTTCAAGCACTTGAATCGCACTGTCTAGTTTTTGATTCCCGACTTTATTTTTGACGGTGTCTTTATTTGTTTTTTCGTCTGTCGCTTCCGTCGCTTTACTTGTGGTATCGACATTGAGCGTTCCGTCACTCGTACTCGATTGATTGAGATCATTCGTCGTGTTTGTGTTTTGGTTTGCTGTGGTTTGTTCGTTGCCGGTTTGATTTTCGGTCATGTCTCGATTTTCGCTATTTTTCTCTTTGTCCTCTTTAATAGAAGAAGCGTATTCGATAATACCCGAACCATCGTTGGTTGTAAGATTTAAACGAGATTGTGGAGTATCGCTTGCAATCTCCCGTTCAAAGTTGTTTTGCGTCGTATCGGTGGAACCGGTGGTATTGTTTGTCGTATCGGTTTCCGATGCGGTAACGGTGTTCGCTGTACCGGTAGCATTTTGATTCTGTTCGGATTCGTCGTGTGTTTTTTGGTCGGTGTTAATGGTTTGGTTTCCAAGTACGTCACGGTCTAACGTGCCTTTTTGGTTTTCTTTTTCGTCTTCGATGCGATCAATGACATCGTTTTGATCTTTTTGATTTTTCAAATTGGAGTTAATCCCCACGTTGACATTTTCCAGTGGATTAAATCGAATGGTTTCCGATTCAAACAACCGATTGAAGTACGGCATATGAATGGTTAACCAATTCTCTAATTTGAACTTGAACAACCCTTCCGTTTCAAACCCAATTTCACGGGTATAAAAGTTCCGGATAAAATGTTCTTCAAATTCAGATCGTAACCCTTCATCGAAAAACGGATAATCAAAATCAAACAGCTTCGGACGGGCGACGTTAATTTTTTGAGCAATGGATAGTCCGGGGTTCGTTTGGGCGTACCCGTCAACCAAGGTCATAATCCGTGTCGTGTACGTTGCCATTCTGTTCCCCTCCTTCATTCAAAATCTGCATCGCTATATCGGTTCTCATTTTCACATTGATGTCACCGAGTTCCGGATACAATTCTTTGATCCGTTGACACGCTTCAAGTCTACTTTTTAAATAGATGTTTCCCGATGCGTCAATCTGTTCGTTGTTGCTGTCCGCTTCACTTGTAATCATGCGCTCTTTCTTTTCCAAGTTCGCATTTTTAATGCCCAAATACGTCATGAGTTCATTCCACACAGCGTTCTTTTGTGTGTTCAATTTGTCAACCACATAAGGCGCATCCGTCTTCATGACTTTAATCGTATCCGGGTCAAGTTTTTCGTGGGTAATAATAACCGGGCTGTTTCCTTCATACTGATTGTAGACCTGTTTAATGGAAAGTAACGTGTTGTCGTTCGCTGTCAGTAAGACCGGTGTTTTTTGTGCGTTCTGATTGACACGGATGATTTCTTTTAATTCGGCGAGGTCTTGCGCAAACATGAGAAGCGCCGGAATGGTCGGAATAAATTGATCGTTGTTAGCAATCAAAATGCCTTGGGTGTTGGCATCCGGGGTATCGGAATAGTGATAGATCGGGAATGAATCACGTAAAATCCGGGTACCGCTAGGATCAGTCACGACAAATTCCGTCGGTTGAAGGTAATGATTGATCTGTCCGGACTTCGCACCCTGTACCGCCACAAATCCAATCGTCGGGTCTTTATACAATCCGACGTAACCGAACTGGTGTAAACTCATTTCCAAAAATCGTGGATCAACCGACGGTGGTAAGTTCTCCCATTCAAACAACTGAAACGTAAGACTGGTCAAGTAACGGTAATAATGGGATGCCCATTCGAGATTCTGTTCGCTTGTAATATCATTCAACGAGCGGTAACTATGACCGCTTGGTTTTTTCTTTGCCATCATAGCACCTCATTGTCTAGTTCGTAGTTTCCAATTTGATCGGTGTGCCACAAGGTAATGCCACTGTCAAAGATGGATTTAATGCCGGTTAAGTCATCGGCGTTAAAGTCACCGAGAATGACACATCCCTTGGTTTCCACGTAGTTCCAGTATCTCCGGGTGTGGAAATTCGGTACTTTGACCTCATTCGTTTTGTAGCCGTACAGTTTAAAGAAATCACTTAACTTGCGTCGGTATTCCGCTTTGATCTGTTTCTTTAAGATGTAGACTCCATTGTAATTGTTTCCCATGTTGTAAGCGGTGTTTGATCCCATCTTTTGAATCGATGGAGGAATATTGGCAATATCCTTTTGTTTTGCTTGGATGCCTTGGAGTTCAATAACTGTATTTCCGGCACCTTGGATGATGCCACCAATCCCGGCAACCACACCCATTGCATTAGGTTCGACCCCTTTAAGACTTGTATCAGCTAACCCACCGGCGTTCATCGCAGAAGCTCCCGAAGTAATACCGTTCATAATGCCATTAAACATAATCGACGTTTCCTGGTTTTTGATTTGGTTCTTGTTACCTTGTAAGAAAGCGGTCAAGTAATCATTAACCACGGTTACATCGTTCGGGGTGTCATTAATGAGTGCCGTTTCATTGTTCAAATCCATGAATAACGGATTATCGAAAACATTCCCATGATTGTATTGATTGACACCATACGACACAAAGTTGCTTAAACCGAGTGATCCTTTAACCAAAAGCGATAACGCTTTACCATTAATGTATTCATTTTTATAAGCTGTTCGGTTGCCTTTGAAATCGTCCAGGACAAGGGTTGTATAAGGATACATGAGTAGCTTCGATTCTGTCACCGGCACATAATCACTGTACTTGTCGTCTTGAATCAGATGTTCTTTGGGTGCAAACTTAAACGCTTTTTTGACGTATAACGTACCAACGGCTCCGACTTCAACCGTTTCAAAATAAGTGTCAAACCCATTTGGAAACGAAATAGCAGGGGCACCGGGGATGCTACTATCTAAGTTAACGGTAATGCCAATATCATCGGTGACGTAAATCGAAACGATGTTATTAACGGCTTTTTCATTTTGATAGAGTTCCTTTAATGCCTTAGTAGGTGGGGATGGAACAAAAGAATCACCACCGTGTAGGATCGTTGGGGTTAAATCGTTTTCCCGAAACGGAATGACATAAAAGGTTAGCGGTTGGGGCATACCAATCACCGTCGGGGTCACATCGTTCGTTTCTGCCCCTTCGTGCATCGGAGTCTTGCAAACAATCACCATAAACTGTATTCCTTTTGTTGGTTGGAACTGTTGAATGGAAACCGTGTCGTATTCAAGACCGTAGTTTAATCCTTCATCGACGGTATTGACCACGGGTCGTCCGTCGGATTGCCACAACGGGCGGTGTTCCCGAACCACGAATGAAGGTTGAAACTCCATCCGGTTTTTCCAGGTTTGGAATAGGTCGATTTGTAAATGAACATTGGTTAACGAATCGTTGACATATTCAAGACGGGTGACAAAAGCAAAAAACCATTTCGTTGAATAATCACTGTTTTGGAACATGGCATAATTAACACCATACAGGGTGTCAATTTTCTTATTCACTCGAATAAAGGTGCGATTGTCTTGACGTTGGAAAGTAGTTAACCCCATCGTATGAACAGCCGGGCGGTTTTCAAACCAAGCATATTGTTCAGCGGAACTGTCAAACCATCGTGTGTGTTTGTAATCATTCGAGAATGGAATACCCGACAAAAGCCGGATATTCGTTCCCGATAATGGAATCGTTGCCATCTGTAAACCCCTCCTTTAATTAGGCAGGGAGTACCGTCACGATAGATTCCCCGATTACACTTTCTGTTTCTTCCCCTTCACCGGTTGGGAAACTGACCGTTGCTTTAACGAGTAATTCACCCGTTTGTGTCGCACCGAGCGTTAACGTACCATTTGATTCGATCTGTGTGCCACTGGCAACTGTTGTAGTGCCCGATCCGACTACTGACCAAACGATTGGATACGATTCGTCGTCTGTCGCACGAACGAACGCTGTCAGCTTTTGTGAACGTCCGGCTTTAAGTGTGAGGATGGTTGGGTTGACAATGACTTCCGTAACCTTCTTGACCGCACCCGACACGAACGCCACGGCATTGGCAAAGCGTGAAGCGGAAAGCACTTGCCATACATGGTACATGTAGTTCCAGTACAAGCCTTGTGGGTTGTAGATCGACTGCATCGTGATTTCCTTGTCATACACCATGAACCAATCCCGATCAACGAGAACCGCTTCAAGTCCTGTTGACTCGAACCCGTCAATGATCGTCACTTGTCCAACGAAATCCGTTTTATTCATATTAAACGCTTTGGCCAACACATCGACATCGACTTCACTATTCAAACGAGCCGAAATGATAAGGTGCATGTCGGAGATGTCGGTACGAGTTTGAACCGCAAGGGAGTTGTATTCCCGTGAACCTTGACCGAGTGACATGAGTGTTGCTGTTGTACGGATTTTTTTAATGAACTCCCGTGCTGTTGTTTCGCCGGCAATTGGATCGACCGGAACCACTTTGAAGTGTCCTTTTGAATAGTAATTGTCGATAATCAATTTCATGTAATTGTATTCATCGACGTTTGCGCTATTGTACATAGCAGAAATAACACGACTCGTAAAGTCATCAAAATTGCCCCACGTCACGAACGCCGTTTTCAGTGATTGTTGTTGAATCGTTTGTTTATAGAACCCTTGTCGATTGAGTTCATGGAACAACGTTTTGACATTTGGAATTTCACGTTTGAAAACTTGGTCTTCTGCGACTTCCGGATCGTATTTCATTTCTTGTGTAATATCCACAAAGATTTCCTCAATCGTGCGCCCCATCGGCATTTGACCTTTTTTGAATTTCGCCAAATCGTTTTTTAGTGATGTCGCACGAATGATAACCAAACCGATACGGTCAACAAGTGCGGAAATAAATTCATTTTGAACCGTTTGGTTAATCATTAAACCGGCTCCGACTTGTGCCACGTTGTCAGCGTTCGCAAGTGGAACATAGTTTCGGAATTGATCGGTTGCACTGTTGCGGATTGCATTGATAATGTCATACGTGTTGGTTACACCTAAGTTTTCTTTAATGGTATTGATCGTAATACGTGCCATTTATTTTCCCTCCAATAGTGAATCAAGTGTGACGTTCTCCGAAAAATCTTTATCGTCTTCCGGGTTGTCGTCGTTTGTTCTGTCAATTGCAGTCATACGGAATAACTTTGAATTGGATAAGACCAAATCATCGTTATCCTTTTGTAATTTTTCTAAGTTGGATTGAAACGTTTGATGATCGTCAAGAACACCGCTATAATCTGCCCGTAACGTTTGGAGTAATTCCGTTCGTTCACTATGTGGCAGTTCGGCATTATTCAGTTTCCCTAGCAATTCCTCATATTCATCCCGACTCATTGGCATGATGCTCGTGTCTCCCTTCGATTCCTTGTTTTCCTTACTCCTCTATTATACCCTGTTTCCATCCCCTTATAATAGGAAGAAAAGCGGAAATCTTGAAAAGGTAGAAGTTTTTTCAAATAATGTTTGCTTTTTCTGATTCCATCCTTTATACTAAAGTTAGGAGTTAAGAAAGAGACACCCTAAACGGTTAACGAAAATAAACCAAAATTAAACGTTGACTTTCACACACAAAAGGGTTACACTTTAATTAACGGTTAAGGGTGTTAAATTCTTCTCCGAAAATAGAATACAGAAAAGAGGACAAAGCAAATGAAAAAAGTCATGCAAAAAGAAGTAACACAGACGACAATCAAAATGGCCCGTATTGAAGTCATCGAAGGGGAAACGCAACTCGTACAATTACCGGAAGCGATTCAACTAGGAAACATCTCAAAAGAACGGGCACAAAAATGGGCGACACGAGAACACGGCCAAGGGGTTACAGTGACACACGTTGAACCGAACACACTCCGTTACGAAATGGATGTTCTCGAATTTATCGAACTCGCTCGGTTGGTTGAACCAAAATCAGATGAAGCCGAAACACTCGAAGCGTAAACCAAATAAAATCAGCAAAGTGCAAATTTCTGATTTTATTCACAAACAACTCAAACTAAACCAATTAAAAGGGGATCAATTAAAATGGAAAACACAACAAACGAATTAGCGGTAACAATGACGGAAGAAGTCATGACGGTTTCACCGGACGGGAAAAGCATGATCGTTCGTGATGCAGAAGGAAAATTCAAACGCAAAGCGATCTTCAAGCAGTGGATGTCATTCACACCCGAAACACGGGAACAGAAATTGCACGTATTCAACTTGTTAAATTCCGATGAAATGGCACACCCGATGAAAGATAAAGTAGGAACGCAAATCAAAATTGCAGATGTCATCTTTAATCCTTACGATCGAGTCGATGAAGAAACTGGGGAAATGCAAAACGGAATTCTCACGTACCTCATTCAATCGGACGGTGAAGCGTTTGTTACATCATCTAAGTCAGTCTACTACTCACTTGAAAATGCCTTTAAAGCGTTCGGCACACCTCACTACGGTGAAGGTGAAGAACTCACAGTCGAAGTTGTCTTGAAAAAAGGTCTACAATTCAAATATGTAGATGTTAAGATCATCGGGTAATTCTTGAAAGGGGTGATACAATGCCTATCACGAAATCGGGGATTTATCACAACTTAAAAGAAAGTCATTACACGGTTTCTAACTCAGAAGCCGTGTTTTTCTTTTCGTCGGTTGTGAACCTCAATAAGTTCTTGAAACGGTACACCGATCACCGGGTAACGTTTGATCGAAAAATGAAAAAGTTTACCGGCGATACGCCGTATAATTTGGATACCCTAGCCGATATAGTGCTATATGAAACGATTGAGAAACGTGGGTTTCATTGTTGGGTCAAAGGGGTTGTGATGGATTGGCAAAACATGCACGCATACGCATTACGAAAAATGACAGAAAAGAGTTCGCCCGATTGGCAAAAAACACAAAAGCCAAAATTAAGCGAACGATTAAAAATCATGGGATCGACCTAAGCAGTGAAATTTCTGTTCCTTCTATTGAAGACTTTAAAACCCGTGACGAATTCAATGCGTGGAAACAAAAAAGTAAATCGTTCTTAGATCGTGGTAACTGGAAATATTCATTTGTCAAAAATAAAAACGATGTGTCGATTTCCCGAAAAGAATTGAATGAGTTAAAAAAGAAGACAAAGATTGCCCAAAAAAGGGCCAAAAAACAATTGGAACAGGCCGAAAAATTGCCGTTTGTGGCAGGTGGGAAACAATATGGAACCGTTGGGGATCGGATTAAACAAATGCCGAACGCTAACGAGTTAGGGATTTACATTCCGCCCGATTTCAATTTTGATGCGATTCAAAATCAATCACAGCTTCGCATGAAACGGGATTCCATCGAGAAGAAGGTAAACCCGAATGAAATTGATAAACGTATGGAAACTATGAAAGACAATTTTATGAAGGTTCTCGATGCCAGTTTTAACAGCGATGCGGAGGAACTGATTGAGAAGTTGAAAAACGTACCGGCAGACGATTTTCTTGAAATGTATTATATGTTTGAAGAATTCGATTTTGCGCTGTACCGATCACCCAAAGATGCAGATTCCGGTTATCACCCTGATACAGTCGATCAAGAACACTTAGCGGATGTCTCCCAAATGTTGGCCTACGTGGATGCGTATGAAAGAGGAGATATGAATTTTGACATGAAAGGGTTTGATAGATAATGAAAATAAACAAAACCGTCACCGGGGAGGGTAACGGGTATGAAAAAACGTTATTCGTGTGACTTTGAAACCACCACCAATCCGGATGATTGCCGGGTATGGGCGTATGGGTGGATGGAAATTGGCAAGACAAGCAACTACCGGATTGGAAATGACTTGGTGGATTTCATGGAATGGGTCGAAAAGTGTGACGGCATCTTATACTTTCATAACCTCCGGTTTGACGGTGAATTTATTGTCAACTGGTTGCTTCACAACGGATACAAGCGAAACGATTCCGGAAAGCCGAAAACCTTCAACACCACAATCAGTAGCATGGGACAATGGTATGCGATAGATATTTGTTACGGATACCGGAAGAAAAAGAAACTGCATACGGTTATTTATGATTCACTCAAAAAACTACCGTTTCCCGTCAAAACAATTGCAAAAGCGTTCAATCTCGAAATAATGAAAGGTGATATAGATTATCACACGTATCGCCCCATCGGACATATCATCACATCGGAAGAAGAAGCATACATCATGAATGATATTCAAATTGTGGCCGAAGCACTCGATATTCAATTCAAACAAGGACTCGAAAAACTCACAAACGGGTCGGACAGCTTACACGGTTTTAAAACCAGTATCAGCAGTAAAGAGTTTGAAAAACTATTTCCCATACTCAGTTTAGAGACAGACAGCGACATTCGGAAAGCATATCGGGGCGGATTCACCTGGTTAAATGATCGGTTCAAAGGTCAAGAAGTCGGTGAAGGGATTGTCTATGATGTGAATAGTCTGTACCCGTCTCAAATGTATGATCGCTTGTTACCGGTCGGACGGCCGATCTTTTACACCGGGGAATATGTACCCGATAAAAAGTATCCGTTGTTCATTCAGCATATCAGATGTCAATTTGAATTAAAAGAGGGATTTATTCCAACAATTCAAATTAAACAGAATTTACGCTTTCAAGAAAACGAATACCTCAAATCAAGTGACGGGGAAATAGTTGATCTCTATATGACGAACGTCGATTTAGATATGTTCTTTAAACATTATGAAGTGGTGGATCTTGAATACACAAGCGGTTATATGTTCCGTGGGAAACAAGGAATTTTTAAGGATTTCATTGATTACTGGACACACATTAAAACAACGAGTGACGGAGCGATTAAATTACTTGCTAAACTCATGTTAAACTCACTGTATGGCAAGTTTGCCAGTAACCCGGATGTTACCGGAAAATACCCGTACTTAAAAGAAGACGGGTCGATGGGGTTACGGTTAGGTGAAAAAGATTTCCGTGATCCCGTGTATACGCCAATGGGTGTATTTATTACATCATGGGCACGACACACCACAATTGAAACCGCACAACGTTGTTTTGATCGTATCATCTATTGTGATACGGACAGTATTCACTTAACAGGATTAGAAACACCGGAAGCGATTAAGGATGACATCCACCCCAAGGCACTTGGGAAATGGGCATATGAAGGTGCCTATCACAAAGCGAAATACATCCGACAAAAGACATACTACCATGTGTTGTACGCAAAAGAGATCAACGGGAAACTGGTGGAATGTGAGAAGGATGAACACACGACACACAAGCACGTTGTCAAATGTGCCGGGATGCCGGATGCGGTCAAGAAGCGGGTCACCTTTGAAACGTTCCAAGTTGGGTTTTCGAGTGGTGGGAAACTTAGACCGAGACACGTTAAAGGCGGTGTCGTGTTGGAAGATAGTGTGTTTACCATCAAATAAGGGAGGGTTCACGTTGAAAGAAGGTCAACGATACATGAATATCGCAACCCGTGAATACTTTACACTTGAAAAAAGACCAATGAAGTGGCGAACAAAGGAATATGAATACCGATTAGTGAACGATAACAAGAGTACCATTGGATTTTGGTTGCAATATTATCCAATGGTGAAAAATATTTATGATGGATTTCGGAAGGTGGAATCGTGATGAAAACATACCGAGTATTAGTGAAAAACCCTGTTACTAAAAAATTTGACCGAAAAATGAAAGTTATTAATTCGTGTAGTGGGATGTTAACCTGTGTCGATGAAAATAAAAAAGTACATTGGGTGTTTGCAGACATGGTACGGGAGGTGAAGAAATGAAACCTATATTTCTCGAAAAATTCTTAGTAAATTTTTACGATGAAAATAATAATAAAATAAATGAAGAACCAATTGAGTACCATGGTTATCCACCGTACGATGTTATAGCCATTGATATGGACTATTATAGATGTAATGCACCTCATTTTGTTGAAACAAAATGGTATGATGTAAAGAAAATAACGTGTGTAAGGTGGGTGGATGAAGATGAGTAAATTAAATGGAACGTCACCCGATTTTGTGGTGATTGATACGTCGCACCGATTTGAAAACCCTACTTACTGGTGTGTCATTGAATTGGTGAATATCCAGGGTGAAGTCAGAACCGAACACCATGAAGACATTGATTTACAAGATTTCGAGATCCTTTACGGTGGGATCACCGATAACATTTTAAGTATTGATCTACAACGGATGCCGATGCAGGTGATGGAAAAAATAAATAAGTTTGACGGTCGGCGGTAATAATGCTATACTATTAAAGTAAGGTATAGCACTTCTATTATCGTCATTGCAACCGGATCACCTGCGTTGATTCGTACCGGTTGTCATAGGGTGGATGGTACCACTGGCTTTAACAGTGTCTATCGCTTTACACGTTGACCGCATGGAAGCTTCTTAAAGGGAGTGGAAGTGCGGTTGTTTAATTGGAGGGAAATTAGATGAATATATACTTATTTACACGTAATGAAAATTATCCGATTGATTGGGATGAATATGTAGGGTTTGTGGTTAGCGCAAAAGATGAAAAAGAAGCACGAAAATTGATAAACGATTTTGATGAGTTTAATAAACCGGAGAAAATTTGGTTTGATTGTAAATTAGTGGGTTACAAAATTGA
>Ga0308165_1002611_pt1 | contig 20982 bp, 20 predicted proteins | sample PhyWR2_FD_201032 | JGI IMG/M metagenome (GOLD analysis project Ga0308165, IMG submission 201032) | Phyllosphere microbial communities from UC Gill Tract Community Farm, Albany, California, United States - DLSLW.R2 | ecosystem: Host-associated > Plants > Phyllosphere > Unclassified | place: USA... | reverse complement strand
GGTGGCGGTGACCCGGTGTTGTTCCAGCATGTGTTCTGGTTCTTCGGTCACCCCGAGGTGTACATCATGATCCTGCCGGCGTTCGGCGCCGTCAGCTCGATCATCCCGACCTTCTCGCGCAAACCGCTGTTTGGCTACACCTCGATGGTCTACGCAACGGCGAGCATCGCCTTCCTGTCCTTCATCGTTTGGGCGCACCACATGTTCGTGGTCGGCATCCCGTTGGTGGGCGAATTGTTCTTCATGTACGCCACGCTGCTGATTGCAGTGCCAACCGGGGTGAAGGTGTTCAACTGGGCCAGCACCATGTGGCAAGGCTCGCTGACTTTCGAGACGCCGATGCTGTTCGCGGTGGCGTTCGTGATCCTGTTCTCCATCGGAGGCTTCTCCGGGTTGATGCTGGCCATCGCACCGGCGGACTTCCAGTACCAGGACACCTACTTCGTGGTTGCGCACTTCCACTATGTGCTGGTGCCGGGGGCGATCTTCGGGATCTTCGCCTCCGCCTATTACTGGATGCCGAAGTGGACCGGCCACATGTACGACGAGACCCTCGGCAAGCTGCATTTCTGGCTCTCGTTCATTGGCATGAACATGGCGTTCTTCCCGATGCACTTCGTCGGGCTCGCCGGCATGCCGCGACGGATTCCGGACTACAACCTGCAGTTCGCCGACTTCAACATGGTGTCGTCGATCGGCGCGTTCATGTTTGGCACCACACAACTGTTCTTCCTCTTCATCGTGATCAAGACCATTCGCGGCGGCCCGCCAGCACCGGCCAAACCGTGGGATGGTGCCGAGGGGCTGGAGTGGAACATTCCGTCACCGGCGCCGTATCACACCTTCACCACGCCGCCGGAAGTGAAATGAACATTGACTGCCTGACACTAACCCCTGTGGGAGCTGGCTTGCCTGCGATGAAGCTGACGCGGTGTGCCAGATACGCCGCCATCGCGGGCAAGCCCGCTCCTACAGGGATTTCTGACCATGGCTGACTCGATTTCGATGAAAAAACTGGTCACCCGCCTGATGTTGGTGGTGGTGGCGATGTTCGTCTTCGGGTTTGCCCTGGTGCCGATCTACGACGTGATGTGCAAAGTGTTCGGCATCAACGGCAAAACTGCGGGGCAGTACGAGGGTGAGCAGATAGTCGACGCCTCGCGGCAGGTGCGCGTGCAGTTCCTGTCGACCAATTCCGCCGACATGTCCTGGGATTTCTACCCCAAACAGGATGAGTTGACGACCAACCCGGGCGCGGTGAACGAAATGATCTTCATCGCGCACAACCCGACCGACCGCCCGATGAGCGCCCAGGCCGTGCCGAGCATTGCGCCCAGTGCGGCGGCAGCGTATTTCCACAAGACCGAATGTTTCTGCTTTACCCAGCAAGTGCTGCAGCCCGGTCAACGGATCGAGATGCCGGTACGTTTCATCGTTGACCGTGACATGCCCAAGGATGTGAAGCACCTGACGCTGTCCTACACGCTGTTCGATATCACCGCCCGACATCCACCGGTTGCCGTAAACACTGGCGGTTGAGCGTGCCCGATAAGGAGAACAATAAATGGCAACTCATGAGCACTATTACGTACCGGCCCAGAGCAAATGGCCGATCATTGCCACGGTGGGCATGTTCGTCACCGTGTTCGGCCTGGCGACCTGGTTCAACGACCTGAAGGCTGCGCGTCCGGAGTCCCATGGCCCGCTGATCTTTTTCGTCGGCGGCCTGCTGCTGGCCTACATGTTGTTCGGCTGGTTCGGAGCGGTGATCAAGGAAGGTCGCGCGGGCTTGTACAGCGCGCAGATGGACCGTTCGTTTCGCTGGGGCATGAGTTGGTTCATATTCTCCGAGGTCATGTTCTTCATCGCCTTCTTTGGCGCGCTTTTCTACGTGCGCCACGTGTCTGGCCCAGCCCTGGGCGGCGAAGGCACCAAAGGCCTCGCCCATATGCTGTGGCCAGGCTTCGAGTTCACCTGGCCACTGCTGAACAACCCGGACTCCAAACTTTTTCCACCGCCCAAGGAAGTCATCAGCCCCTGGGGCCTGCCGCTGCTCAATACCGTGCTTCTGGTCAGCTCCAGCGTCACCGTGACCATCGCCCACCATGCCTTGAAAAAGGGCCATCGCGGCGCGCTGAAACTTTGGCTGGCGATCACCGTGCTACTGGGCTGCGCGTTCCTCGGTTTCCAGGCTGAAGAATACATGCACGCTTACAACGAGCTGGGCCTGACCCTGGGTTCGGGCATCTACGGCGCGACCTTTTTCATGCTCACCGGTTTCCACGGCGCCCACGTGACCATTGGCACCATCATCCTGTTCGTGATGCTGATGCGCATCCTGCGCGGGCACTTCGATAACGAACATCAGTTCGGCTTCGAGGCGGCGAGCTGGTATTGGCACTTTGTGGACGTGGTGTGGATCGGTCTGTTCGTTTTCGTTTATGTGCTCTGACAGCAGCTGCAAGCTTCGAGCTGCAAGCCTCAAGGTTGAAGCGCTTGCAGCTTGCAGATCGTAACTACCACGAAACGTGGGACACCAACTGGCCGCTGAAAAAGCCCCAGGCGATCAAGCCGACGGTGATGGCGGCCAGGGCCACACGAACACTCAAGGCAATGACGAGGCGGTTTGAGCTGCTGTCGTCCTTGACCAGAAAAAACAGGCCGCTGAACAGGCTGACAACCGTGGCAATCAGCATCAGGACGATAGCTGCCTTGAGCATGGGGAAACTCCGGGGGAAGGCGATGCATTTGAGTATAGCTTTCGTGACCAGCTACTTTCTGGCGACGCCATGAAGCGCTTCCGGCCAGGCGTCGTACCGACACTGGTGGTTGCATTGCTGCTGCCGCTACTGGTGTCGCTCGGCTTCTGGCAATTGGGCCGTGGCGCGGAAAAAACCGCGCTGCTGAGCACCTATGCCGAGCGTCGTGCCGCGCAGCCCATGGCCAGCACTGAGCTGCAACATACGCAAGACCCGGCCTTTCGTCGCGTGCGCCTGCAAGGCCAATTCGATGCCGCCCATAGCCTGCTGCTGGATAACCGCCAACGCGATGGCAAGGTTGGCGTGGAATTGCTGCAACCGTTCCGGGACCAGGCCACCGGATTGTGGCTGCTGGTCAATCGTGGCTGGTTACCCTGGCCGGACCGGCGCACGCCGCCGCAATTCACCACGCCGACCCAGTCGCTGACGCTTGATGCCTGGGTCTATGTTCCGCCCGGCGCGACGTTTCAGTTACACGCCGATCCGACCAGCACCACCTGGCCAGAGCTGGTAACCGTTGTCGATCCCGCCAAACTCTGGACTGCCCTGGATCGTGAAGGCTTTGCCTACGAACTACGCGAAGAAGGCGGCCCAGCGGCCTACCGGGTCGATTGGCCGGTGGTCGCTCTTGGCCCGGAAAAACATATCGCCTACGCCGTGCAGTGGTTTGCCATGGCGATCGCCCTGCTCGGCCTGTTCATTTACCTCGGCTGGCACAACGCAAAGGAGAAACACCATGGGAGCGGCCATGAATCCACCCAGCATGTCTGAGGCAAAAAGACCGGTTAACCGGCGCAAGGGTCGCTTGCAGTTGTTGCTGATCCTGTTGGGGGTGATCGGTCCGATGATCCTCGCCACCGGCATGTACAAATTACAGTTCTGGGTGCCCGAGGGCCGCAGCTATCACGGCGAATTGATCGGAAACGGCCAGACACGCGCCGACCTTGGGGTGCAGGTGCAGGACGAGCGTTGGCAGTTGCTGGTAACGGCGCCCAAGGATTGCTCCGTGGATTGCCAGCAACTGGTGTATCTGGCGCGGCAGATCCAGATCGGCCTTGGCCGTGATGCCTCGCGTGCCAGCCACGCACTGGCGGTTGCGCAACCGTTGAACAGCGATTACGACGCCAAGCTGACCCGCGAATACCCGCAACTTCAACGCTACCCCATGGACCTGACCACATTCAGCAAATCCACCCACGAGCAGACCATGCCCCAGCTGTGGATCATCGACCCGCATGGCAATCTGGTGCTGCGCTACGACCCGACGGTGAAGGGCAAAGACCTGCTCAACGACCTGCGGCATCTGCTGAAACTGTCGAACATCGGATAAGGGCATCGTCATGGCCAAACCTGGATTTCGCCTCGCGCTGTTTGCCACCCTGCTGGCGTTGATCGTGGTGCTGCTCGGCGCCTACACCCGCCTGACCCACGCCGGCCTCGGCTGCCCGGACTGGCCTGGCTGCTATGGCTTTATCAGCGTGCCCAAAAGCGAAGCCCAACTGGCCCATGCGGAGCTGCATTTTCCTGACTCACCTGTCGAAGCCCACAAGGGCTGGAATGAAATGGTCCACCGCTATTTCGCTGGCACATTGGGGCTGTTGATTTCGGTGCTGGCCGGTCGAGCCTGGGTACATCGGCGTCATCCGGGGCAGCCGGTGAAGTTGCCATTGTTTCTGTTGGCCGTGGTGTTTGCGCAGGCCGCGTTCGGCATGTGGACGGTGACGCTCAAGCTTTGGCCGCAGGTGGTCACCGGGCATCTGCTCGGCGGTTTCGCGACATTGAGCCTGCTGTTCCTGCTGACCCTGCGATTGTCCGGCGTGCTGCCGGCATTGACGGTGCCCCGGCGTCTGCAATATTGGGCGACCGCCGGGTTGCTGCTGGTGATCCTGCAAATTGCCCTGGGTGGCTGGGTCAGCTCCAACTACGCCGCCGTGGCCTGTATCGATTTCCCGACCTGCCACGGGCAATGGTTGCCACCTGCGGACTTCGCCAATGGCTTTCACCTGACCCAGCACATCGGCCCGAATTATCTTGGCGGGCAACTGGACAGCGACGCCCGTACCGCCATTCACCTGACTCACCGGATCGGCGCATTGTTGGTCACGCTGGTGCTGCTGGGGCTGGCGTGGCAGTTGAAAGTGGTCGGCATGAGCCGCCTGGCTGCCCTGGTGCTGATCGCCCTGGCCACGCAAATCACCCTCGGCATCAGCAACGTGCTATTTCACCTGCCGCTGCCGGTGGCCGTCGCCCATAACGCCGGAGGTGCAGCGTTGCTGTTGACTCTGGTGCTGGTCAATTACCACGCACGAACCAGCCTGGTTCGCGTCCGGCAACCCTCCCTGGGACGTTGGCGGTTCAGCCCCCGCAAGCCCTCGGCCAGGCCCATCACAATAAAAGGAGAGATGCCATGGCGACTCTGACCAGCGCGCGTCACGGCCAGGCGATCTGGCGTGACTATCTGGAACTGACCAAGCCCAAGGTGGTGGTGCTGATGCTTATCACCTCGCTGGTCGGCATGTTTCTCGCGACCCGTGCCGGGGTGCCATGGACCGTGCTGGTATTTGGCAACCTGGGCATCGCCTTGTGTGCCGGCGGGGCGGCGGCGGTCAACCATGTGGTGGATCGGCGGATCGATGCGGTGATGGCCCGCACCCACAAGCGACCATTGGCCGAAGGCCGCGTCTCCCCCACCGCGGCGCTGACCTTCGCCCTGATTCTGGCTTTGCTGGGCCAGGCGCTGCTGCTGGCCTTCACCAACCCGCTGACCGCTTGGCTGACCCTTGCGTCCTTGCTGGGGTACGCCGTGGTCTACACCGGTTTCCTCAAACGCGCGACGCCGCAGAACATCGTCATCGGTGGCCTGGCAGGTGCCGCCCCACCGCTGCTGGGGTGGACCGCTGCCACCGGTCACGTCAGCGCTGAACCCTTGTTGCTGGTGCTGATCATCTTCGCCTGGACCCCGCCGCACTTCTGGGCCCTGGCCATTCACCGCAAGGAGGAATACGCCAAGGCCGACATCCCGATGCTGCCGGTCACCCACGGCGAGCACTACACCAAGGTCCACATCCTTCTCTACACCTTCGCGCTGCTGGCCGTCAGCCTGTTGCCCTATGTGATCCACATGAGCGGCACGCTGTACCTGATTTGCGCGCTGGGCCTGGGCGCGAGGTTCCTGCAATGGGCCGTGGTGTTGTACCGTGGCACTCGACCACACGCGGCGATCAACACGTTCAAGTACTCTATCTACTACTTATTCCTGCTGTTTATCGCGCTGCTCGTAGACCACTACCTATTGTTGAACCTATGACTCGAACTCAGAAAACCGTCTTTATCCTTGTCGCCCTGATCGCGCTGGTCCTGGGCCTGACCATCAACAAAGTGCTGTCCGGCAAAGGCCAGGGTGACCCCACCGCGTTGATCGACGCCGGGATCATCCTGTTGCCCCAAAGCCGCACGCTGCCGGACGTGACGATGACAGACCAGGACGGTAAACCGGTCGCGGTCAATCAACTGCAAGGCAAGTGGTCACTGCTGTTTCTGGGCTACACCTTCTGCCCGGACATCTGCCCAACCACTCTCGCCCAACTGCGTCAGATCAAGAGCGAGCTGCCGCCAGAGGCCGTGAATAACCTGCAGATTATCCTGGTGAGCGTCGACCCGAACCGCGACACGCCCAAGCAGCTCAAGCAGTACCTGGGCTACTTCGACCCGCAATTCCAGGGCCTGACGCCCGCCTCGGTGGACGACATCCAGAAGCTGGCAAATGCCGTGAGCATCCCGTTCATCCCGGCCGACACCAGCAAGCCCAACTACACCGTGGACCACAGCGGCAACCTCGCGGTGATCGGCCCGGACGGCAAGCAACGCGGCTTCATCCGTGCGCCGTTGAACAACCAGAAGCTGGTGGCGCAGTTGCCGGTGATGCTTCAACGTAAATAGTCAACATCTCTCCCTGTAGGAGCGAGCTTGCTCGCGATGGGCTTCAACGATAACGCTGACGGCCTGACGCCCCGCGTTGTCTGGTCCTCCATCGCGAGCATGCTCGCTCCTACAGGGGGCGAAATTGCAGGCACAAAAAAAGGGCGCATTCAATGCGCCCCTTTTTTGTCATGACTCGCGAATCAGAACGCAGGCACCACGGCGCCCTTGTACTTCTCGAGAATGAAGGCTTTCACTTCCGGGCTGTGCAGCGCGGCGACCAGCTTCTTCATGTCTTCGCTGTCCTTGTCGTCCGGGCGGGCGACGAGGATATTCACGTACGGCGAGTCGCTGCCTTCGATGAACAGCGCATCCTTGGATGGGTCGAGTTTGGCTTCCAGCGCGTAGTTGGTGTTGATCAGCGCCAGGTCAACTTGGGTCAACACGCGTGGGATCGTCGCGGCTTCCAGCTCACGGAACTTGAGGTTCTTCGGGTTGGCAGTGATGTCCTTAACGGTCGACAGGATGTTGTTCGAGTCCTTCAAGGTGATCACGCCTGCCTTGGCCAGCAGCAGCAATGCGCGGCCACCGTTGGTGGCGTCGTTGGGAATGACCACGGTGGCGGTGCTTGGCAGCTCATCGAGTTTCTTGTATTTGCTGGAGTACGCGCCCAACGGCTCCAGGTGCACGCCCGCCACGGACACCAGGTGAGTGCCCTTGGCCTTGTTGAACTCATCGAGGTACGGCTGGTGTTGGAAGAAGTTGGCGTCCAGGCGCTTCTCCGCGACCTGCACGTTCGGCTGGATGTAATCGGTGAAGACCTTGACCTTCAGGTCCACGCCTTCCTTGGCCAGGGCTGGCTTCACAAACTCGAGGATTTCCGCGTGCGGAACCGGAGTGGCCGCCACCGTCAGGGTGTCCGCGTGAGCGGAAAAGGCTGCAACGGCAGCGAACGCGACGAGTAGATTTTTCATTCAGCTAACTCCTTGAGACCCGCTTACTTGCGGGAAAAATGCACAACCAACTTATCGCCAACCGTTTGCAACACTTGAACCAGAACCAACAGCAACACCACGGTTACCACCATCACGTCGGTCTGGAAGCGCTGGTAACCGAAACGGATCGCCAGGTCGCCAAGGCCGCCAGCGCCCACCACACCCGCCATCGCGGTGTAGGAAACCAGTGTAATCGCTGTCACCGTAATTGCCGCGAAGATGCCAGGTCGAGCTTCGGGCAGCAGGGCATTGGTGATGATCTGGCGTGTCGTCGCGCCCATGGACTGGGTTGCCTCGATGATGCCGCGATCCACTTCACGCAGGGCGGTTTCTACCAAACGCGCGAAGAACGGCGTGGCGCCCACCACCAGTGGCGGAATAGCACCGGCGACACCCAGCGACGTGCCGGTGATCAACACCGTGAACGGAATCATCACGATCAACAGGATGATGAAGGGCAACGAACGCAGGATGTTCACCACCAGCGACAACATCGCGTAAACGCCTTTGGCCTCGAGCAACTGGCGCGGGCTGCACAGGAACAGCAGAACGCCCAACGGCAGCCCCAGCAACACGGTAAACAGCAGCGAACCGCCGAGCATCAGCAGGGTGTCGCCGGTGGCCAGCCAGATTTCGAACCAGTCGATATTGGCGAAGAAATTTGTCAGGGCTTCCATTAGCGCAGCACCTCCATGTGAACGTCAGCCGCGGTGAAGCGGGCAAACGCCGCCTCCATGTCGCCGCCGGTGACGGCCAGGGTGAGTTGCCCGTAGGGAATGTCCTTGATGCGGTCAATACGACCGGCCAGGATGCTGTAGTCCACGCCAGTTTCGCGAGCGACGGTGCCCAGCAATGGCGCGTAGGTTGCTTCGCCCTGGAAGGTCAGACGCACGATACGGCCCGGCACATGGGCGAAGTCGTCGCGCTGCTCGCCTTCGTCGACCTGCTCGTCTTCCTGCACGAAGCGCCGGGTGGTCGGGTGCTTGGGGTGCAGGAACACGTCTGCCACCGAACCCTGTTCGACGATGACGCCGTCATCCATTACCCCCACCTGATCGCAAACGCGACGGATCACATCCATCTCGTGGGTGATCAACACGATGGTCAGTTTCAGCTCACGGTTGATTTCGGCCAGCAACTGCAGGACCGAGGCCGTGGTCTGCGGGTCCAGGGCGCTGGTGGCTTCATCGCACAGGAGGATTTTCGGTTTGGTCGCCAAGGCGCGCGCGATGCCAACGCGCTGCTTCTGGCCACCGGACAACTGCGCCGGGTACTTTTTAGCATGGTCGGACAACCCCACCCGCGCCAGCAGCTCGGCGACACGCTGGTCGATCTCGCCACGCGACAGCTCACCGGCCAGGGTCAGCGGCAGCGCGACGTTATCGGCAACCGTCTTGGAGGCCAGCAGGTTGAAGTGCTGAAAAATCATGCCGACCTGCTGACGGAAACGGCGCAAGCCATTGGCATCAAGCGCGGTGATTTCTTCGCCGTCGACGATGATCTTGCCGCCAGAGGAATTCTCCAGGCGATTGATCAGACGCAGCAGGGTACTTTTTCCCGCTCCGGAATGTCCGATCAAGCCGAATACCTGACCGTTCTCAATCGTCAGATTGGTCGGGTGCAGGGCGGGGATATCCTTACCGGCGACGCGGTAGGTTTTATGGACGTTTTGAAACTCGATCACGTAGCGAACCTTGTGGGGCGCGTTGGAATAGGGTCAGCGGTTAGCCGGGCGCGCATTTTAGCCTGTCCGTATAGAGGTTATTAGCATTTATTGCGCATGCAACCTTCGATTTGGCAATAACGCCACCGAGAGTCATATAAAAGGAACGCCTCAAACCTTCATCAGTCACTGTTTAAAGCAACTCGACAACCACCAGGTGCCGTGCCTGGGAGGGATATTTCCACGTTCGACGAGGAGTTTCGACTGATGAGTACCAAGAAGCCTGCCGCCCCGAATAGCGCGATGGCCGGGACCGACACCCCGGACCGCAGTAATACCAATGCCAAGCTCGACAGCCTGGAAACCTTCCGCAGCGATGCCACCGATCAGGCGCTGCGAACCAACCAGGGCGTGAAGATTTCGGACAACCAAAACACCTTGAAGGCAGGCGCTCGCGGACCGTCATTGCTGGAAGACTTCATCATGCGTGAGAAAATCACGCACTTTGACCATGAACGCATCCCGGAGCGTATCGTCCATGCCCGAGGCACCGGCGCCCACGGTTATTTTCAGACCTACGAAAACCATGCGGCGCTGACCAAAGCCGGATTTCTGCAGGACCCGGGCAAAAAAACTCCGGTATTCGTGCGTTTTTCCACGGTACAAGGTCCCCGCGGGTCAGGCGACACCGTGCGCGACGTGCGCGGTTTCGCCGTAAAGTTCTTCACCGACGAGGGCAACTTCGACCTGGTGGGCAACAACATGCCGGTGTTTTTCATTCAGGATGCGATCAAGTTTCCCGACTTCGTGCATGCGGTAAAACCCGAACCCCACAACGAGATACCGACTGGCGGCTCAGCACACGACACTTTCTGGGATTTCGTTTCCCTGGTGCCCGAGTCGGCCCACATGGTGATCTGGGCCATGTCCGACCGGGCCATTCCCAAAAGCCTGCGCAGCATGCAGGGCTTCGGCGTACACACCTTTCGCCTGATCAACGCCGAGGGCAAGTCACGTTTCGTCAAGTTCCACTGGCGTCCAACGGCTGGCACCTGCTCGCTGGTGTGGGATGAGGCGCAGAAGCTCGCCGGCAAGGACACTGACTACCATCGTCGCGATCTTTGGGAAGCCATCGAGATGGGCGACTATCCCGAGTGGGAACTGGGTGTCCAAGTGGTCGAAGAAGAAAACGAACACGCTTTCGAGTTCGACATTCTCGACCCGACCAAGATCATTCCCGAGGAAGTGGTCCCGATCACACCGTTGGGCAAGATGGTGCTCAACCGTAACCCGGACAATTTTTTCGCTGAAGTCGAGCAGGTGGCGTTCTGCCCAGGGCATATCGTTCCGGGCATCGACTTTTCCAACGACCCCCTGCTCCAAGGCCGGTTGTTTTCCTACACCGACACGCAGATCAGCCGCCTTGGCGGGCCGAACTTTCACGAAATCCCGATCAACCGCCCCGTAGCGCCCGTCCATAACGGCCAGCGCGATGCCCAGCACCGCGGCACCATCGACAAGGGACGCGCGGCCTACGAACCGAACTCCATTGATGGCGGCTGGCCAAAAGAAACGCCTCCAGCCGCACAGGACGGTGGATTCGAGTCCTATCCGGAGCGCATCGATGCCAACAAGATCCGTCAACGCAGCGAGTCGTTCGGCGACCACTTCTCCCAGGCGCGCCTGTTCTTCCACAGCATGAGCAAGCACGAGCAAGAACATATCATTGCGGCGTACAGCTTCGAGCTGGGCAAAGTGGAGCGTGAGTTCATCCGGGCTCGGGAGGTTAATGAGATTCTGGCCAACATCGACCTGGAACTGGCTAAACGGGTTGCGCAGAACCTCGGTTTACCAGCGCCCACTGCCGGGACCGTCGACGTGCCGAAATCATCCCTGGAGCGCTCGCCAGCACTCAGCCAGGCGAATTTGCTGCCCGAGAATATCAAAAGCCGTAAAGTCGCGATCCTGGCGGCCAATGGTGTAGATGGGGCTGCAATCGATGCGATGAAGGCAGCACTGAAAGCCGAAGGTGCGCACGCCAAACTGCTTGGGCCGACCTCCGCTCCCGTGAAGACCGTCGATGGCACAACGTTGCCGGTGGATGCTTCCATGGAAGGGATGCCGTCCATTGCTTTCGACGCCGTCTTCGTGCCTGGAGGCGAGGCATCGATCAAGGCGTTGAGTGGGGATGGGGTGGCATTGCATTACGTGCTTGAGGCTTACAAACACTTGAAAGCGATTGCCCTGCAGGGCGAGGCGAAGCAGTTGCTGGATGTGTTGAAGCTGGAGGCGGATGCTGGGTTGATCGTAGGGACGGACGCCACGCTGGCCAAAGCGTTCATTGCGGCGATTGGGCAGCACCGGGTCTGGGAGCGGGAGCCGAAGGCCAAGGGGGTTCCGGCTTAGGATTTGTATCAACCGGGCTGATGCGATCGCGGGCGAGCCCGTTCCTACAGGTTGATCACAAACCCTGTAGGAGCGAGCTTGCTCGCGATGCTGTCAGGGTTTACGCGGACTCAGGACAACCTGCGCCGGTACGCTGCGTAAAATTTGCTTTTGCAGGTTCAAGTCAAAATCCGCGTCAAACTTCTTCACCCGCTTGGTCAGCAAGGTGGCCAGCCACGGGTAATCATCGGTGCGGGGCGCCTGAATGCTCACATCACAGTGATAATTCACCACATCAGCGGCGATCGCGTCCAGTTGGCGACGAAGCTTGCCCATATCGCTGAGGTTCAGCGCCACGGTCGTGCTCTCTGCCGTTGGATCGATCACCTTGGCGGCGGGCTTGGCTTCAGCCGCCCTGAGCGCCGCTTCTGCTTTATCCAACTCAGCCTTGCGCGCATTGACGATGGCATTGTTGACCCCACCGGTCAGCGCTGGCGCCTTGGGCATCAGCGCCCGAGCCCGGCTGAGTGCCGTGGCGGCGGCGTTCACGTCACCTTTTTGCAGCACGATCTGACTGCGGCGCAGGTAGGCTTCAGCCAACTGCCGCTGGTACTGCTCGAGGGATTGATCATTGGGCGTCTCGGCCTGCAAGGCCGCCAGTTGGCCTTCGGCGGTCGCCAGTTCGCTGCTGGCAAGACTTTGCTCGAGCTGTGCGATGGCCGTAGCCCGCGCATCAGTGGCCTGTGTGGCCGCCGGCGGGGTGCTTTGGCATGCGCCCAGTAGCAGCGAAAACGCGACAAGGAGCAGATAACGGGAGGCGAACGGCTTCATTCCTGCGACTCTCTATTTGCGCAAAAAACGAGCAAGTCTACACCCCTCGACGGGGCAGGACAAAACTCAGCAGAAACAGTGCGGCCGCCGTCACCACGATGGAAGGGCCCGCCGGGGTGTCCTTGAACCAGGACAACGCCAACCCGCCACACACCGCGAGCATGCCCAGCAGGCTTGCGCCCAACGCCATCTGCTCGGGCGAGCGGGCGTGACGTTGTGCCGCAGCCGCGGGGATGATCAGCAATGACGTAATCAGCAACACACCGACGATTTTCATCGCCACTGCGATCACCACGGCGATCAGTAGCATCAGGGTCATGCGCAGCGCCGGCACCGGCAAACCTTCCACTCGCGCCAGTTCTTCGTGCACCGTGATCGCCAACAATGGCCGCCACATCGTCACCAGCAACACCAGCACCGCCGCGCTGCCGCCAAGAATCCACGCCAGATCGCTGGGACTGATCGCCAGAAGATCGCCGAACAGATAAGCCATCAGGTCGATCCGCACTTCGTGCATGAAGCTTAGTACGACCAAACCGAGAGAGAGAGTGCTCGGTGCGAGAATTCCCAACAGCGTGTCAGAAGCCAGTGGCTGACGCTGTTGCAACGTTACCAGTAACACCGCTAACAGCAGGCAGCCGACAGTGACCGCGACCGTCGGGCTGACATCCAGCAAAAAGCCCAATGCCACGCCGAGCAATGCCGCGTGGGACAAGGTGTCGCCAAAATAAGCCATGCGCCGCCACACGACGAACGATCCCAGAGGCCCCGCCACCAGCGCCAGGGCCAAACCTGCGAGCAGGGCATAGAGCAGAAAATCAGCCATGCTTGCAGTGATCTCCGTGAACGTGGGGTTTGACCACCGAGCCATGCAGGTCGTGGGCGTGATCGTGGTGGTGGTGATAAATCGCCAGGCTCGCGGCGTTTTTGCCAAACAACTCGACGAACGCCGGGTCACCGCTGACGTGCTCAGGATGGCCGGAGCAGCAGACATGGCGATTGAGGCACACCACCTGGTCGGTGGTGCTCATGACCAGATGCAGATCGTGGGACACCATCAGCACACCACAACCGTGACGATCGCGCAGGCGAGTAATCAGGCTGTACAGCTCCGCCTGCCCCGCTACATCGACGCCTTGCACCGGCTCGTCGAGCACCAGCAATTCGGGTTCGCGCAACAGCGCCCGGGCCAGCAGCACACGCTGCATTTCGCCTCCGGAGACGCTTTGCACCGGGCTGTCGATGACGTGTTCGGCGCCGACCTCCTTGAGCGCCGCCAACGCGCGAGCGCGGTCCACTCCCGGCACCAGGCGCAGGAATCGCAGCACCGACAGCGGCAACGTCGGATCGACATGCAGCTTTTGCGGCATATAACCCACCCGCAGCTTCGGTTTGCGCCAGACGCTGCCGCTGTCCGGTTTCAACAGACCGAGCACCGCCCGCACCAGGGTGGTCTTGCCGGCGCCATTAGGCCCGATCAGGGTGACAATCTGCCCCGGCTCGACGCTCAGCTCGATATTATCCAGCACGATTTGACCGGCAAAGGTGACGGCAACCTGCTCGAGGCGGATCAACGCATTGCTCATCAAGCCCCCTGGCAGCCCGAGCACAGGCCGACCACTTCAACGGTCTGGCCTTCGACCACGAACCCTACATCCCTGGCGCTGCCGACAATCGCGTCGCTGATGGATTTCTGTTCAAGTTCGATGGCGGCATGGCATTCGCGGCAGATCAGAAATTGCCCCTGGTGCGCATGCTCCGGGTGATTACAGCCAACAAAGGCATTGAGCGAGGCGATGCGGTGCACCAGCCCGTTTTCCAGCAGGAAATCCAGCGCGCGGTAAACTGTAGGCGGCGCCGCCCGACGGCCGTCCTGTTCGCTGAGCACCGCCAGAATGTCGTAGGCGCCCAGCGGCTTGTGACTTTGCCACACCAGCTCCAGCACCCGCCGGCGCAGTGCGGTCAGGCGCAGGCCTTGGCGCGCGCACAGGGCATCGGCCTCAGACAGGGCGCTGTGAACGCAATGGGAGTGGTCGTGGGGACGGCTGGCAATCGGGGTAATAGGCATGAGCGGCGACGAGTTTTGTTAGAGACGTTATTATGTTACCCGTTCTTACCTCGTTGAGTGGTCATCGTGTCCCGACTTTTTTCCATCTTTGTCGCTTTCGTCGCAAGTTTTCTGTTCATCGGTGCAGCCCAGGCCGAAGTAAAAGTCCTTACCAGCATCAAGCCTCTGCAGCTGATAGCCGCTGCGGTGCAGGACGGCGTGGCGATTCCCGAAGTGCTGCTGCCACCCGGGGCCTCCCCGCATAATTACGCACTGCGCCCATCCGACGTACGGAAGGTGCAATCGGTGGATCTGGTTTACTGGATCGGACCGGACATGGAAGGTTTCCTGCCCCGTGTGATGAAAGGTCGTACGCTGCCGAGCATCGCCATACAGGACTTGCCCGGTTTGAAGCTGCGACACTTTGCCGAGGACAACCACTCTCACGCCGAGGAGGCGGACGATCATGATCACGATCACCGCCCTGGCAGCCTGGACGCGCATCTGTGGCTCTCGCCAGCGAATGCCCGAGTGATTGCCGCCAAAATGGCAGAGGACCTGGCCGCAGCCGATCCGGCCAACGCCGCTCGCTATCAAAGCAATCTCAAGGGGTTCGAGGAACGCCTGGATGCCCTGGATCTGCGCTTGAAAGCGCGCCTGGCGGGTATCGCCGGCAAACCGTATTTCGTTTTTCATGAGGCATTCGACTACTTCGAAGACGCCTACGGCCTCAAGCACACCGGCGTGTTCAGCGTCGCCGCCGAGGTACAGCCAGGCGCCCAGCACGTCGCGGCGATGCGCACTCGCTTGCAGGAAGTGGGCAAGACCTGCGTGTTCAGCGAACCACCACTGCGCCCACGCCTGGCCGAGACCCTGGTCGCGGGCCTGCCGGTGAAACTGGCGGAGCTGGATGCGTTGGGGGGGTACACGCCGGCGACTGCCCAAGGGTATGAGCAGGTACTGGAGAAGCTGGGCAATGATTTGGCGGGGTGCCTGGAGTCGCTTTGATCAGGATCGGGGTGACCCCTATCGCGTATCGCGGGCAAGCCCGCTCCTACAGGGATTTCATTCGCACCGAAGATCCAATGTGGGAGCGAGCCTGCTCGCGATGTTTTTAAAGGGCAAAAGGCAGTGGCGTACTGACCTTCTGCCGCTGCGCCAGGCGCAGCTGAAACTCCATCGGGTCGTGAATCAACACGTCCTGTCCGGCGAACGATTCCGCGGCGATCAACCGGGACAGCCAGAACCGCACGCACGCCACTCGCAACAGGGTCGGCCACAGTTCGGCCTCGGCGGCGGTGAATGGCCGCAGTGCCGCGTAGGCGCCAAGCAATGCCCGCGCTCGCGGGCCGTCCAGTAACCCGTTGTCGTCCGAACACCAGTCGTTCAACGCGATCGCCACGTCGTAGAGCATCGGCCCGGAGCAGGCGTTGTAGAAGTCGATCAACCCGGTCAGGTGCGTGCCTTCGAACATCGCGTTGTCGCGGAACAGGTCGGCGTGGATATTCGCCCGTGGCAGCGCCAGAATTTTCTCTTTTTGCAGTGTGATCTCGTGCAGCGCCCGCTGCAGCAGGTCGCTCTGTTCGGCATTGAGGTGCGAGAGCAGTTGGTTGCCCTCTTCCAGCATCCAGTCCAGACCGCGATCGGTCTTGCGCTTGATCATCTTGGCCTGGGTTGCCAGGTGCAGATGGGCGAGCAATTCACCGACCTGAGCACAATGCTGGGCATTGGCTTGCTTGATGTGCTTGCCCGCCAGGCGCGGTTGCAGCAGCGCAGGCTTTCCGGCCAGCTCGCGCAAGGCAACGCCGTCGGTCGTGCGCAAGGCGTAAGGCACCGGCAGGTCGGCCTCATGCAGGACATCCAGCAACTCGATGAAGAACGGCATTTCCTGCACCGGGCCGCGCTCGACCAGGGTCAGGACGAACTCGCCCTTCTCCAGGCTGATAAAGAAATTGGTGTTTTCGCTGCCAGCGGCGATTCCCTGGAAATCAAGCAGGCGGCCGAGCCCGTAAGGGGCGAGAAAGATTTCCAGCTCGGGCCGAGCCAGCGGGGTGAACACAGACATGTTTTAACTGCCAGTACGGGCGCCGCCAGGGGCCGGCGCCAAGTGAAATTAAGAATCTACTACCAGGAAACTATTTCCATTCGAAAATCTTCCACGACGGAATCAGCATATCGGGCTGATCCGAGCGGATGAAGTTACCGTCCGATCCATCGGCACGCACCAGAAAATAGGGTTTTCCGCCCTTCGGCGTGACCTGGATGGCGTACAGAAAACCATTCTGGCGGAATTCCTTGATCGTATTGTCGCCTTCGGTTCGGATGGTGACATCCGGTTCAGGCGATGGCGCTTCATCTGCGGCCATCACGGCCAAAGGTGTAATTGCAAACAAGCCAGCCAGCAACAGGCGATTTAGTGTACGCATGATAACCTTGTCCCTTTGTCGTCAACGGTCCCGCTATTCTAGCGCCGGACCCGCCGAAAAGGTTGATCCTGCTCATGAGCCAAGCCCCCCTCGTCCTGGTGGACGGTTCTTCATACTTGTACCGGGCCTTCCATGCCCTGCCGCCACTGACCACCTCCAAAGGCATGCCGACCGGAGCGGTCAAAGGCGTGCTGAACATGCTCAAGAGTCTGCGCAAGCAGTACCCGGACAGCCCGTTTGCCGTGGTGTTCGACGCCAAAGGTGGGACCTTTCGCGACGAGATGTACGCCGAATACAAGGCCAACCGCCCGAGCATGCCAGACGACATGCGCGTACAGATCCAGCCGCTGCACGACAGCGTCAAGGCATTGGGTTTTCCACTGCTGTGCGTCGATGGCGTGGAGGCCGACGATGTAATCGGCACACTGGCCCGCAGCAGTGCAGCAGCCGACCGCCCAGTGGTCATCTCCACCGGCGACAAAGACATGGCGCAGCTGGTGGATGGCCACATTACCTTGGTCAACACCATGACCGGTAGCGCGCTGGATGTAGAAGGCGTGAAGGAGAAATTCGGCGTCGCTCCCGAGCAGATCATCGATTACCTGGCGCTGATGGGCGACTCTTCCGACAACATCCCAGGCGTCCCGGGCATTGGTCCCAAGACGGCTTCTGGCTTGCTGGTAGGCGTGAATGGTGGCCTGACCGAGCTGTATGCGAAGCTCGACATCGTCCCAACCCTGCCGATCCGTGGTGCGAAAACCCTCCCGGCCAAGCTCGAAGAGCACAAGGAAATGGCTTTCCTCTCCTATGCGCTCGCGACAATCAAGATCGACGTCCCGCTGGACATCGGTCTCGACGATTTGCAGATGGGCCCGCCGGATCACGATGCCCTCGCCGAGCTCTACACCCTGCTGGAATTCAAGAGCTGGTTTGATGAGAACCAGCGCGATGCCAAGCGTTCCGGCCAGGAAGTGACCGCGCCTGTGGTCGAAGACGCCGCTGGCGAGACTGAGCGCAAATACACCACGATCCTCACCCAGGCCGATTTTGACCTGTGGCTGAAGAAGCTCAACGACGCCAGCCTGTTTGCCTTCGACACCGAAACCACCGGTCTGGATGCGCAGCAAGCACAACTGGTCGGCTTGTCGTTCGCGGTCCAGGCTGATGAAGCGGCCTACATCCCGTTGACCCACTCCTACATGGGCGTGCCCGACCAACTGGATCGCGACACCGTGCTGCGTGCACTCAAGCCGATCCTGGAAGACCCGAACAAACTCAAGGTCGGCCAACACGCCAAGTACGACATGAACATCCTGGCCAACTGCGCCATCGGTGGCGACCAGAGCTGCGGTATCAACGTGCAAGGCATCGCCTTCGACACCATGCTCGAATCCTACGTGCTGGATTCCACCGCGACTCGCCACGACATGGACAGCCTGGCGCTGAAGTACCTGAACCACACCACTATTGGTTTCCAGGACATCGCCGGCAAAGGTGCCAAACAGCTGACATTTGACCAGATTGCCCTGGAACTGGCCGGGCCATATGCCGCCGAAGACGCCGACGTAACGTTGCGCCTGCATCAGACCTTGCAGGAAAAGCTCAACGCAATTCCAAGCCTGAGCAAGGTATTGAACGAAATCGAAATGCCGCTGGTGCCCGTCCTGGCCCGAATCGAGCGTCAGGGTGCGCTGGTCGATGCCAACCTGCTGGGTATCCAGAGCGTCGAGCTGGGCGAGAAAATGGTCGCGCTGGAGCGTGAGGCATTCGCCATTGCTGGTGAGGAATTCAACCTCGGCTCTCCAAAGCAATTGGGCGTCATCCTGTACGAAAAACTCGGCATGCCGATCCTCAGCAAAACCGCCAAGGGCCAGGCATCAACGGCCGAAGCGGTGCTGGCAGAGCTGGCCGAACAGGACTACCCGCTGCCCAAGGTGCTGATGCAGTACCGCTCGATGAGCAAACTGAAGAGCACTTATACCGATCGCCTGCCTGAGCAGATCAACCCGCGCACCGGGCGGATCCACACCTCTTATCATCAGGCGGTCGCAGCAACCGGTCGTTTGTCCTCCAGCGACCCGAACCTGCAGAACATTCCAATCCGCACGGCTGAAGGCCGTCGGATTCGCCAAGCGTTCGTTGCACCCAAAGGCTACAAGCTGCTGGCGGCGGACTACTCGCAGATCGAACTGCGGATCATGGCGCACCTGGCCAAGGACGAAGGTCTGCTGCACGCCTTCCGCAATGACCTGGATGTGCACAAGGCCACCGCCGCCGAGGTGTTTGGCGTCGAGCTGGAAAACGTCACCACCGATCAGCGGCGCAGTGCCAAGGCGATCAACTTCGGCTTGATTTACGGCATGAGCGCTTTTGGCCTGGCCAAGCAGATCGGCGTGGACCGCAAACAGTCACAGGCGTACATCGACCGTTATTTCACCCGTTACCCAGGCGTGCTCGAATACATGGAGCGCACCCGCGCCCAGGCCGCCGAACAGGGTTTCGTCGAAACCATCTTTGGCCGGCGCCTGTACCTGCCGGAAATCAACGCCAAGAACCCGGCCCTGCGCAAGGGCGCTGAACGCACGGCGATCAACGCGCCGATGCAAGGCACCGCTGCGGACATCATCAAGAAAGCCATGGTGGCTGTAGATAACTGGCTGATGACCTCGGGCCTGGATGCCAAAGTCATCCTGCAGGTGCACGATGAATTGGTGCTGGAGGTGCGCGAGGACCTGGTCGATCAGGTTCGTGACGACATTCGCCAACACATGAGCGAAGCCGCGAAGCTGGATGTACCGCTTCTGGTGGAGGTCGGGGTGGGGAATAACTGGGACGAGGCCCACTGACCGGTATTTTTTGCCAGGAACGGCCGCGGCATAGTGTCGCGGCCGGTTCAAAGCGCGCTTATTTCAGAAAACGAAGCGGCTTATTGCAAATGGTTTTTGAGCGTTCGGAACTAAATACGTGAACTGCGACTCAGAGTAACTGAATGGCTGGTGAAGCCGTTCATTGCTCCTATGTTGTGTTAAGTGTTGGCAGATATTCGGACCCCGCCCTAGCGGTCCGGAACTTGAACCCCGGAACTTCCCCCTCCCCATTGAAGTCCGGGGTTTTTTTTGCCTGCGATTTACTCCGCGGCAGGCTCCGCGCCCTTGTCAGCCAATTCCATCCAGCCCGCCAATACAGTGTAGGCCTCTTCCAGCCCCATGCGCTTGGGCGCCGAGAACAGTTGGATGGTGATCGTGTTGCCCCAGCCTTTGCGGATCTCGGACTGAACCTTGAGCAGCGTATTTTTCGCCGCGCCGTAGGTCAGCTTGTCCGCCTTGGTCAGCAGGATGTGCATAGGCATGCCGCTCGCCACGGCCCAATCGAGCATCAGCAGGTCGAAGTCGGTCATTGGATGACGGATGTCCATCATCAGGATCAGGCCTTTCAAACTCTCGCGCCCGCCCAGATAGGCTTCCAGGTGTCGCTGCCAGTGTTGCTTCAACGGGATAGGTACTTTCGCGTAACCGTAGCCCGGCAGGTCGACCAGACGGCGATCATCGTCTAGCTTGAAGAAATTCAGCAGTTGCGTGCGCCCCGGGGTCTTCGAGGTTCGCGCCAGGCTGGCATGGGTCAGGGTGTTCAATGCGCTGGATTTACCAGCGTTCGAGCGCCCTGCAAAGGCGACTTCAAAGCCTTCGTCATCGGGGCATTGATCGACTTTGGCAGCGCTGAGCATGAAGGTGGACTGTTGGCACAGGCCGAGGATGGGGTTCTTGAGTTGCATGGGATTTCCGATGTGGGCGGCGCCGGGAATGGACGCGGCAAGCGGTGTCGTTTCCGTTTCAGTAGCGCCAGTATATAATGCCGCAGATTTTGTGTGCGCTTTGTCCCAGCGTAGGATGAAGTTCACGAGAGCGAATGACCTTGATTGCGCATTAGAACGCAGAACGCTCTCAACCCTGAAAAGGTC
>Ga0308165_1002610_pt1 | contig 20988 bp, 13 predicted proteins | sample PhyWR2_FD_201032 | JGI IMG/M metagenome (GOLD analysis project Ga0308165, IMG submission 201032) | Phyllosphere microbial communities from UC Gill Tract Community Farm, Albany, California, United States - DLSLW.R2 | ecosystem: Host-associated > Plants > Phyllosphere > Unclassified | place: USA... | reverse complement strand
GGGACATCGTCACCTGGCCTGGTCACCTGGCCACCAGCGGAGACATCGCTGACGGACTCAACCTGACCGAGTTCGTCACAAGCGCAGATGGGCTGACCTTTTCGCGTGAGCCGGACATGATCGGGTTCTTCGGTAAGCCACGAGGACTGCGCCCCTATTACTCAGACGGGGCCCCGAGCCTGGACTTCCGTTACTGGGCCGAAAAGCTCCAGGGTGATCAGCGCCAGACCGTCAAGGCCTATGAGCACGCCAGGTTCCTCGCATACGTCTCAGAGAGCTTGGTCGAAAGGCTCTCTGAGCGCGACGACGAAAAGCTGACCAGTAGTCAGGTCGATGAATTGATCGACGAGGCCAAAGACGTGGAGCCCTACGAAGAAGCTGCCCGAGAGTGGCTCAGCCAGCACGAGGACACCTTCTCTGAATCCTGGGAGCACGACTTCAAGGACTACACCTTCCACTTCCAGGTCGCCTGCTACGCCATCAATGCCGCCCTGCAGGCGTATCTGGCCTTGCCGCAGCCCGTGGCCGCCGACGCCAAGTAGCAGGCGCCCACCCCATCCACTTCACAGAAAGGGCTCCCCCATGCCCACCAACCAGAAGCCTCTCACCAACATCGAGGCTCTCGACCAGGTCCAAGATGCCGTTGCCCGCGTACTGACCCTCGTCAGCGCTGTGCTGCGGAAATTCCCGGCGGACACCGTTCCCGACAAGCTGCGACCCTTCTGGTACGTCGGCGGAAACTACGCGGTCCGTCGTTCGGCCAAGGACGATGAGATCGTCCTCGTAAGCGCGTCCATGTTCCACAAGAACACGACGCTCCGCTTCCCTCCGGCGTTGCTCGATGCCCCTGAACAGGTCATCACGCGGTGGGCCCGCGACCAGTACTGGTCCGGGATCGAAGGTTCCAAGCACCAGGAACGCCAGGCTGCCCGGGTAAACGCCGCCAAGGCGCGCGAAGCCATGGAGCAGGCCCAGCGGAACTACCAAGCCGCCCAGGAGCGCTTGACCGCCGTGTGGGCTTCCGGCAAGAAGAAGCGCCGTGCGGCTGATCGCGGGGCCTCCTCGTGAGCGGCCGCGAGATCCACGCCCCTCACACGGTGGAGGAACACGATGGGCAGGTCCACGAAACCCACCCGGCGTTCGCCGTCGTCAGCGTCACCCGCAGCTCAGGGACCTCACGGTCGCTCTTCCAGTCCGACCTGCGGCATCAGGAAACCATCACCCTCTCCATCAGTGAAGCGGAGAGGATCCGGGACCTCAACCACGACCGGGTCCACCCAACGAAGGAACTGATCCAGATTGAGATGAGCCTCGCCCAGTGGGGCGCGGTCGTCTCCTCCATGGGGCTCGGCTCGGGCGTGCCCGTCACGCTCCGCCGGCGCGAGGGAATAGCCCACGTCTCCGGCCTGCCACACCTGCCGCGGATCCAGAAGAACCTCGACGAGGTGAACGGGGCCGTCACTAAGCTGCTCGATAAGGCGGCCGCGACCTACGCCGTGCTGACAGAGGCCATCGAGCAGAAGAAGGGCGTTCGTGCGATCAAGGACGCTCTCCGCACCCACGGGTTCTCGCTGGCCCATGCCAGGAACAACACCGAGTTCGCCGTCACCTCGCTGGCCGAGGCGGCAGAGTTCGTCGTCGGCCAAGCCCGGGCCGACATCGAGGCCCACGTCCTGACCGCGCAGCGGCTCACCGGGCAGGCGCCGCCGATCGAGAGCACCGTGCTCGACTCTCCGACTGAAATCTCCAGCATTTCAGTCGACCAACCCCACCAGAACGAGAGGTAGACCATGGAGGATGACTCCACGCCGGCCATGCCGGTGAGACCTATGGACAGCCGTCCGATCACCTACCCGACCAAGGGGCTCAGCTCGCTGAGCGAGGACGCGCGGGTCATGTACGAACACGGCCGGGGGCCGAGCCTCAACCGGGACGTCTTCGATCCGAAAACCCGCGGCCGCTGGGTCAGTCCCGCGCAGGAGAAGGCTTTCACGCCTACCGACCGCATGATGGCCGGCATCCGGGAGCTGGAATCCGCAGGGCTGGCCCGCTACAGCGACTCACACGGCCACAGCCTGTCCCTGACGCGGATCCACGATCACTACACGGTCGCCTTCGGGCGGGGTTCGCAGTTGATCAAAGTCAGCACCTTCGCGAAATACCCCGAGGACTCGGAGCTACTCGCGGTGCTCGTCGGGGGAGATCTGGGGAACGGCCAGGCCTCGTCCGACCGGCTTCCTGAGTGGACTGTGCGCTGTCGACATGAGGACGCCACCGACATCGAACACGATGCCTCGCGTACCGCGGAGATCGTGATCAACAACCCGACCATGCCGGTCTTCTCCGGCTACGGCCGGATGCGGTTCCATGGCGTGCTCACTGATGCCCGCCTCTACCCCTTGGGCGCCGACCCGCTTCACCAGACCGACGCGGACACCGACGGGGACGGGGAGCTCTGCACGCTGTGCGAGACGCCCCACCCTTTCGCTCCGTTCCTGCCGCCGCCGGCCCGATGGCTGAAGGCGCCGACCTTCGTCGTCGTCGACGCCTACCCGCTGCGGCCGTACCTGGTTGCAGCACCGCCGGCCGCGAGCTGACCGGCATCCCATGGCATCAGGTGACAGTGGGATTCCTAACCACTGTCACCTGATGCCCTCCCCCACACCACCTCCCACACCCCTCACCTGAGAGAAGAAATCCCATGACCACCTCCCACAGCGAAGAACGCATCGCCCGCGCCGCCCTGACCCGCCTCTTCGAGCCGGGCGACACCGTCGGGCTGGCTCTCGTGGCCCACTACGGCCCCGTCGAGGCCCTCCGCATCGCCACCACGTCCAAGCCGGACTCCGCCTACGGCTTCGGCGACGTCACCGCCGAGGCCCTGGGCCAGGGCCTGACCCGCTGGCGCAGCACCATTCCCCACCTGCAGCCCGAGAAAGACCTCAGGACCATCGGGCGCCTGGGCGGAGGTTTCCTCATCCCCGGCGACGAGCACTGGCCGGCAGCCCTCAACGACCTGGCCGACGCGCCCGTGGGGCTCTGGTACCGAGGCAACATCGCCCTCGGCATTCCCACCCCCGGCAAGAGCATCACCATCACCGGTTCCCGGGACTGCACGAGCTACGGTGCAGCCGTCACCGGAGACTTCGCATGGAGCCTGGCGCAGCGGGGAATCACTGTGGTGCACGGTCTCGGGTACGGCGTCGATGCCGCTGCCTGCAAGGCTGCGTTGGCCGGTGCAAGCGGTGAAGGCCCGGCAACCATCGCCGTCGTAGCGGGCGGCTGCGACCGCATTTTCCCGTCCGGGCACTCGGACCTCGGAGATGCGATCCAGGCCAACGGGTTGCTCCTCTCTGAGATGCCTCCGGGATCCGCCCCAACCAGGGCTCGTTTTCTGGCCAGGAACAGAATCTTGGCCGCCCTGGCCGGCGTCACCTGCGTGGTGGAAGCGCGTTACCGCTCCGCGGCCCTCAATACCGCGCGCCTCGCGGGGTCCCTCGGAAGGGGCGTTGCAGCCGTACCGGGCTCTATAAGCAGCGCCAACTCGGCGGGCTGCCACCTCTTGCTCAAAGACGGTGCCGCATCCGTTGCCACTGATGTCTACGACCTGGAAGAGATGCTGGCTGCGCAGTCCAAGGAGCAGCCTGTGGCGGTCGTCGAAGCATGAGCCTGGCCATCACCACCGAGTTCACGATCAAGCCGGGCGCCGGCCAGACCCAGGAGCAGGCCGAGGCTGAGTTCGTCAGTCTCTTCCGGGACTACCTGACCGCCCGGGGCGGCGACTTCCAGACCGATTACGGGCCCAAGGCCTGGGGCGGCTACGAGGGCCCCAGGGTCACCTCCGTCACTGTGTGCGGCCCGGCCGACCAGCAGGCAGAAGTTGCGGTGGACCGGTACCGGTGAGTGCCAGCCACCCCGTCTATGGCGAGGCGTGGAGGGGGGAATAAACCCACCTTCACGCCTCGCCGGATATGCAAAGACGAGAATTCACTGAGAATATGTACAAATCGGTGAGTCTCCGTGTCGCAGGAACCAATGGGTGACTGTGTCACGCACCGGTGATTCGTCTCGCATACCAACGACCAGGGAGGCTACCCAGATGGGTAAGCGACTACAGATGGCACCCACCGGGGAATACATCCTCTGGGCCGAAATTCCGGACACGGGAACCAGCACGTTCAACCGTGCCTACGGACCCTTCGTCTCACGGAGTGCGGCCTACTCCGTCAAGACCGCGCTAATCAAGAACAAGCGCGCTGCCATGAAGCACGAGGGCTACAAGCCCGAAGAGATTGAAGCCGAGATCGAGGCCATCAAGTGGGCCACTACCGGCCTCTGGGACAAGGTCAACGAGGGCCAGGGCGTCTTCGTTGAAACCCTCGACGTCGAACTCGACTCCCCGATTGAACGGGCCGCCGAAGCCATGTGGAACAACCAGGGTGCAGTCATCCGTGGCGTCCGCGCGGTGTGGAAGGAAGCCCGGGACAAGCCTGAGTGGGCCCACGGCGTCCAGCGCTACCGCAACGACGCCCGCCTCGCCCTGGAAGCAGCTGCAGGCACCGCAACACCCACTGAACAGAACATCTCCGCGGAGCCCGCCGGCCAGTAACGCACCGGCTTGCTCTCGCGGTCACTCCTACACCCCAGAGAGGCAAGCCATGCCCAGGAAAACGAAAGCCCAGAAAGACCAGGAAGCCCTGGAGAGGGAGAACGAACTCAACACCAACCGGGACGGGATCCTCGTCCGTCCCGGTCAGATGTGGAGGGATATGAATACCCGCAGCGATGGCAGGAAGATCTCCATCTCCGCGGTACAGGGCGGCACGGCGACCACCTTTGACGGCAACCGCACCGGCCAGCTGGCGGTATCCAGGATGTACCCGCACTCCCGCGGCTACCAGCTTGTCGGCAGCCCCTAGGGGCGACAGCCAGACCCAACGAAGAAGCCCTCCCCGGTTCATACCGGGGAGGGCTTCTTTTTTCGCTGAGTGGACAGCCGGCTAGATGGCCCGCAGATGAACCGGCGGCCGGAGAGCGTCCCGCTCAGCCTTGGTCATGGACGCCTTGGCCTTGCGGGTGCTCTGGGTGGCCGCGGCCGCCAGGGCGACAGAGTGATCCACGGGGAGCTTCGGCTTCCGCTTGGCTTTCCGCCGCGGCTCCGGCTCGAATTCGGCCTCGTCGATCTCCTCGCCCTCCTCCAGGGGTTCCAGGAGGTCCGTCATGGCGGCGCGCTCCTCACGCGGCGCCTCCATCAGCGACTTGTTCACAGCGCTGGTGGACGAGAACTTCAGAACTTGGTAGTCCTCGATCTCCTTGTCCCCGTCCTTGGCGAACTGGACCCGGTGACCCTTGTGGGACTGGGGGTAGAACTTGCCGAACCCGGTGAGCATAAGCGCCTCGTTGCGGCGCATGGTCTCCAGCAGCTCCTCGCGCATCTCCTCATAGACAACATTGATCGTCTTCAGGGGAATGCCGGTCGTCGCCGACACGCGAGCCAGAAACTCGCGTTTGCTGACGCGCTTCTGCTCGGGCTTGTTCTTCTCGGTGGCAGCTTTTTCTGTCACGAAAACCTCCATTTGTTCTCGAATATCAGTCTATCCGGCACCGAAATCGGCCGTCAAAGACTTCTATCGAGGGGCGAACGATCTAAAAATCCGGGCCGAAGTCGTCAGAGCCGTCAATGTTGCGGCTCTGTTCTGTGACCGTCTCCCTGGTCACCACCCGCTGCTTGGCCTGCGCCCCGCGCTGGGCCTCGTTCTGGGCACCGTGCATCTGGGCGCGGATCCCGTGCTTGGCCAGGTCCAGTGCCGGCTTGATGGACTGTGCGGCGAGCTGCTGCGCAGTCCCCGGGGAAGAGGTCTTGCGCGCCTCCCGCTGCTTCTCCCACTTCTGCTGGTCTTCTTCGGTGACATAGCCGAACATCTCCGACATATCCCTCTTGCTGGGGAATCCAAATGGCATGGTCCCATCCCTTCGTTGATAAAGCTGAAATGCACCGTTCGTGCTGGTCTATGAGGTAATTCTAGCTCAGATGTATAGCTTTCTGTCCCATGATCCGTGCCGGACGGTGGAGCGTTATCCGCCCAGGTCGAAGCCGCCGTCACGGTAGTCCGAGGAGTCCGAGCCGAAGCCGGTCAGGCCCGTCTTGGCCGTGGCGATGTAGTTCTGGTTGATCCTCGCGTTACGGTACTTGGCCGAGGGCTGAGCGGGCCCGGCCTCCCAGGCCGATGACGCCTGCGTGGACGGATCATTGACATCGCCGGCGCCCATGAAGCTGTGGGGATCACCGACAAAGGAGCGCATGTTCTCCCGCCAGTTGGTGCCGAATTTGGCGCCCCACTCCTCCTCGACCTCCGGGTACCTGGCGCTGATCGTCTCCATCGCATCGACGTAGGCGTTGGAGTAGATCCGCTGCTGCTCTTCGGGACTGATCCCGTCGGCGTGCATGCTGGCCAGCATCAGGGACGACGTGCGCAGCCGCTCCCCCAAGGGTGTATTTGCGGAGGACAGTGCGTCGAAGTCGGGACGGTCCCTGAGACCCCAGGCGGCCGCGTAGCTGACGACGCCCGTGTTGAGACCGTCAGCGCCGCCCTGGGCTGTCAGGGCGATCATGTCCCCGGCCATGGTGTCAGCGATGGCTGCCTGGTGCTTGGCTGCATCCATCGGCAAGCGGGGCTCGAAGGAGCCGGACTCGATCTTCTGACCGAGTCGGGACTCGAATTCCCCGGACCAGACGTGCCTGATCTCACCGGTGCCGCTGATACGGACCTCGCGCGGGGCGCTCTTGGCGAACTGGCCGTGACCAAGCTCGCCGAAGACGGCCGCCAGCTCCGGCTCCTCCACCATGCGGAGACCAATGATGACCCGGGATGCCCTGGCGATCTCCTCGGCGTCGATTCCGTCCTCGTGAGCCTGTTCATAAAGGGTACCCATGAAGGATTTGTAGGAGGTGAGAATCGCATCGACGTCGGCCCCCTCCTGCCGCATCGCCTGGTAGGCGCTCTCGCCCAGCGCGACTTCGGTCATCCCGGCGGATTGTGCGGTGTACGCCTCGCGGCCGCCACGCTTTGCCCGCTCGGCGCGGTCCAGACGGTCCTGCCAGCGCTGGGAGAGCGGTTTGCCGTCAGCGCCCTTTTTCGCCGCCGTGGAGATTACCTTGTCCAGACCGCTTTCGCGCCGTTCCTCGATCTTGGCCGTCACCGCGTCCTTCATCTGGTCCCGAAAGTGGCCGACCTGGGTCCGGAAGTTGGGCGAGAGCATCCACATCGCGGTGCCCATTCCCACCATGGACAGCACGGACTGGGCGTTGATGCCTTCGCCCAAGGGCTGCAGGCACGAGAGCACCATCATGGAGACGTAGCTCTTGTGGATGCCGGAGAGCTCGGCCCGGCGCTGCTCCTGGGTCTTTCCCTTCTTCAGAAGATCCGCGCGCACAAAGTCGGCCATGTAGGACTTGCCGGCCGCAGTCACGGCGGCCTTCAATGCCGCCGAAGGATCTGCGGGGGCCGGTGGCACGACCGGTGCCTTACCAGCCTCGCTTCTGCGGGCATCCCAGGCTTCTTCCCGGCGCCGGGCGCGCTCACTGCCGCGCCGGACGCGCCCCTCGTTTCCCTGTGCGGACCGGCGGGGGCCGCCGGACGTGAAGGGGCCGTCCTCCTCGACAATCTCACCTTCGAGGACCGTCCGCCCGAACGGTTCGTCCCGGCCGGCCTCTCCCTCACGGGGCGCCTCGTGGGTCTGGAGCGGAAGCGTTCTCGACTTGCGTCCCTGCGCCGTAGTACTGGCCATGCGGATCTCCTGGTTCCTCGCTGACAAACGGACATATGTATGTAGCCATCCTAGTCTGTTTATCCTCTTAAATCAGCGTAGCCGAGTCCTGTTATACAGAACCCGGCTACGCGGATCGGAACGGAGCAAGAGCCCCTCGGGGCTACACCAGCTCAGGCCCCCCAGCGGTTGCCGGGGAACCGTCAGGCAGGACCACCGGAGCGGGAACGACCCGCGGCGTACGGCGGCCGGCCGAGACGGTCACGGCTGCGGAGCTGTGCCGGACACCGCCCCGGGCCTTGCTCTGTGCGTGGTGCTCCGGAAGCACGTCGCGCTTGCCCAGCGGGACCAGGTCAGGCAGGGGCGCGTCCACGCCGGCCATGACCTGCTCGTCGAACTCAGCCAGGGCCTGCCGGTTCTTCCGCAGCGCGTACGGGGCGAAGTGCGCGTTCTGCTTGCCGTCGAAGACGTTCTCGCGGTTCGCGGCCGCGGCCAGGACATCCTCGAAGGTGCCACCGTAGGCCAGACGGTCCATGGTGGAACCGAGGGATTGTGCATCGGAGCCGGCCGAGGGGGCCTCCTCCATGTCAATCATGCGGCCATCGCGGGAGAGCGCTGCGGCTACCTTCTCGATGTTCTCGTCGTTGATCGAGACGTTCAGCCCGTCCTTGGCGCTGTAGAGCTCCTGGAACTGACGCTTCCAGGTCTCCGTGGTCGCCTGGATCTCCTTGCCCGAATCGTCCCGGGCGGTTTCCCAGCGGCGGTTGCCGTCGGGGCCCACGGTGGCGGCAAGCTCCCGGCCCTTCCACAGTGCACGCGCCGGGCCCATCAGCATCTCGTACTTCTGGCGGGCCTCCTTCGGATCGTGCTTGGCCTGCAGCACCGACTGCGTGACCGGGTAGGTCAGTTCCAGCACCGCCTTGAGCTGATCGTTGCGCAGCGCCTTTACACCGCGCTGGGAGAACGTGCCGGCCACACCCGTTCCGAAGGACTTGATCGCGGTCGCGTACATGACGCCCTCGTGGTCCTCCTGCGTGGCCTGGGTCTCCCCCAGGTCGGTGAAGGTGTCCGGGTCGGCCCCCAGGTAGTGGGCGTAGTCGCGGACCTTCTTCTCGGAGCCCTTGGCCCCGGTCTCGACACAGGCGGTCATGACCGACTTCAGGTGCGCCGGAACGCTGCTGAAGCTGAGGGTTGCGTCCCCGTACTGACCGGACAGGGCGTCCCGGTAGTAAGAGCTCAGTTCCCGGGTCAGTGCGGCGTTGCAGCGGCCGGCCTCGGCCGCGGTGATCGCGCCCTCGTCGAGGTCGAGCTTCACGTCGTTGGCCTGCAGGCGCAGATCCTCGAACCGATCGGCCAGCTCGGGGTTCACATGCTGGGAGACCTTGGTGTCCAGGGAATTCTGCATCGCCAGCGGGTACGTGCCGTCGTCCAGCTTGGTGCCCAGGTCGAGCAGGTTCGCCCCGACACTGAGTTTCTGCAGGGCGTCCTGACGCGCGGCGTCCGTGGTCAGCCGGACCACTGCGACGGCGTCGCCGTCGAAGTCGCCATCGAAGCTGGCATCCATGACCGGGTTGATCGAGACGCCGGTGAGACGCGGGTCGATGGCAACGCGCATGTAGCGCACGCCGCCGTCGCGCAGGACCGGGTCACGCCAGATCAGAGCGTGGTCGTCGGCCTTGAAGCCCAGAGCCTCGGCCATGGCCGGGCCCATTGCCACCTGGTCGATGTCCAGACGCGGGTCCGAGGTCCACACAGCGGTCGCGGAGTGCGGCAGACGGGAGGCCATCAGCTGTTCCTTGAACACGTTGTGCTTGCCGGCGAAACGCTTGTCCTTCAGGGACTCGGTGATCGTGTCGAAGGCCGACTGTGCCAGGCGCGGTGCCTCCGTCAGCGTCTCGGTGTGGCGCCGGTGCTGGTCGGCAGTGAGGTTGCCGTCGGCCAGCTCTTCCGTGGCGAACCGGTAGCGGCTGGCCTGCTCGTGGATGGTGAGGTAGTGGTTCGTGTAGTCGTGCACGGTGGACGAACCATCATCCAGATCCTGGCCGGAGCGAAGGTGGGCGCTCATGACAGGCAGCTTCCAGGAGGAGTCCGTGGCCGCCGGTGTCAGCTGGCCTGCAGGCATCTTCAGCGGGAACGGCAGTTCGAGGTCACCGCCCTTGTCGCCGATGAGGGCACCGAAGTCGCGCTTCATCTGGTTCACGTTCAGCCGGGCCCGGCTGCCAGCGGTCTTCGGAGCCGCCGTGCGGATCAGGTCCGGCATGGTGAACAGCCGGCGTTCGCTGTTGACGTCCATGTCGTCGGAACCGACACGCAGCGTACCGTCGGCCTCCATGTCCAGGCCCATAGTCACCAGCATCTCGCGGAAGTTGGCGACCGCGGTGCTGTTGGGTCCGTAGCACTCGGCCAGGACCTTGTCCGCCCCGTGGGACCCGAGGGCCCAGGCCAGCTGGGAGGAGGCCTTGCGGCCGCGGCCCTGGGCCAGCGCCTCGTCGTCGTAGACCCGGGTCTTGGCGTCCACGGCCATGTGGGTGACGATGAAACGCATCTCGCCCATCGCGCCCTCGTGGACGGCACCTTCCGGGGACTGCAGGTCTGCGGTCTTCTGCATCAGCTCGCGTGCGGAGCCGCCGTTGAACCGGGAGACTGCGGAGAACGGGCTCATGACGACGTCAAGCTCAGGGTTCTGCCTGAACCATTCGACCGCCTCGGAGAGCTGCCAGAATTCGGCGTCGATGTCTTCCATCTCCGGGTCGACGACGAGGGAAATGACGCCCTTGTTGCCGTGCAGGTCCGAGAGCTTGTCGCCGACGACCAGGTCGCGCATAATGCCGTCGACTCCGCGGATGCGGTGCTCCTGGGCGAACCGCTTGCTGACGACCATGGGGTCATCCGCGGTCCAGCCGCCGAAGGTCATCATCGCGGTCTTCACCGGCGCGGTGACGGCAGCGGCCTGCATCAGGTTGCTGGCCGTCATCTGCTGGCGGTCGAAGGGGTTGAAGCGCATCGCTTCGGTGTCCGGGTGCTTCATCAGCGGGGTCCGGTCATCCTTGGCGCCGGGGGTGATGGTGCCGTCGGCACTCACCTGCGCACCCTCGACCAGGTAGCGGGTGACGCCCTGGTTGATCGAGCCCGACGTGACCACCGGGTCGAAGAAGCCATTGCCCTCTTCGGTCATGATCGCCATGTTGCGGTTGCCGGTCAGGATCCACGGGTCCAGGGTGTTGTCGTTGGCCGGATCCAGCGCGGACACGCCACGGCCGTTGTCGGCCTGGTACTCGGCGTTGATGGTCGAACCGTCGCGCACCGTGTTGGGGTAACGCACGCGGCGGCCTTCGGTGGCCAGGATTGCATCGCGCCATTCGGTGCTGAGACCTTCCTCGGCCGAACGCTCGATGAAGTCGACCTCGTGGCGGACGTCGTAGAGCCGGCGGTAGACCGAGTTCAGCGACGTCGGTTCACCAACCTGGGTGCGCTGGCCCAGCAGATCCGAAGAGACCTTGTACTGGATGGCGTCGGTCATGATCTGCTCATAGCCGCGCAGAGTGGTCCGTTCCTCGACGCTCTTGTTCTCGCCCGGCTTCTGGACGGCGATGCCCGCCTCGTAGCCGGGGACGAACAGGTAGTTGTCGCCGCCGGCGAACTTGGTGATGATCTCGCCGTGCTCGCCTCGGGTGAAGATCTGGCCGATCTGACCGGTGACCGTTTCCTTGGTGCCCTTGAGGCCCATAGTGCGATCGGCGGTCCACATCACGATGCCGTTGTCGTCGACCTGCAGGTCGCGGACGATGGCGCCGTTGCGTTCGATGGTGGACCGGACAGTGCCGGCCATGCGGCGGACGAAGGGGTCCTCGATCATGCCGAGCGGAACCGCGGAGGTCTCGTCGAAGCGGATCAACCGGTCACGGATGGTGTTGGCGTAGAAGCTCTCCCCCATCAGTTCGTCGGCGGGAATCCCGGCGGCGCGGAGTGCGCCGACGATGTCGTCGTTGTTCCGCCAGGTGCCGTATTCGCTGGTCATGTACTTGGCCAGGCGCACCGGGTCGAAGCGCTTGGTCTGCCACATGCCGTCGGCATCCGGAACCTCGTGCAGGTCGTAGGTGCCCACCAGGGTGTCCAGCGCGTCCTGGGAGTGCTCGCGGACCTTCTGTTCGGCCGGGCCGACGTATGCCAGTTCGGCGACAAGCATGTCGTGGCCGGTCAGGCCGGTGAGCTCGTCCTGGCCCAGCTCGCCGATCGTGCCAAGCTTCTCCTGGTAGGCATCCTCGGTGGCCCCGGGGCGCAGGAGGGTCGTCTCCGCGCCGCGCAGGACGTCCCAGTAGCTGCGCTGGATGGCGGCAATCTCGGGATCCCCGTCGAATTCGGGGAACCACGTCCCGGCCTCAGCCTCCTCGCGGTGCTCGCCAACGGCCCGGATCAGGTCTTCGACACCCAGAGCGGAGGTGAGGTTGCCCCGGGCGCTTTCCACGGCGCCCTGGAGGTAAAGCTCGCCGGCGGCCGCATCGGCGAAGAACTTCGAGGCGGCGCTGCGCTGGGAGGCGTCCTTGCGGATCAGCACCTGAGAGCCGGAGAGAGCGCCGGATTCGTCGACGAGGTCGCCCACCACGTACATGGCCGACCCGGAGCTGAAGTAGCTCTCCTGGACCTCTGTCGGCAGCGCCTTGCCGGCGGTCTTGTTCCAGATCATCTCTGTGTGTGCCCCGACAGCACCTACGAGACCCTTGCCGTCGGCGCGCTGCACCGGAAGGCCCTGGGCGATGCGGAGCAGGTCCACGCTCTCCTGGGCCGTCGGGGTGTAGTTCATGGTCTTGTCGGAGCCTGCGAGCTTCTGGTTGGTGGTGTACCGGGTGACCACGCCGTCGTCGTAGACGCGGCCGACGAAGTGTTCCTGGTCGCGGGTGTCGGTCAGGCGGACGCTGATCTTGGTGCCGTCGATCTGCGCCCGGATCTGTCCCTGCTTGCGGTCGCGGAGGACCTTGTACGGCGTGCCCTGGGCGCCCAGCTCGTCGAGGATCGCCACGGAGCGGGCCAGTGCATCGGCGCTCATGAAGCGGCCGAAGTCCGTCTTGCCCTGCTCGTTGATACCGCCGTCGACCAGCCACTGGCGGACGTCCTTGTACTCCTGGGCGCTCATCTTGCCCATCAGCTCGGTCATCCCGGAGATGTCATCGACGGTCAGGGCGGGCCCGGCTTCGACGGGCTTGCCGTCCTTGTCGATGTCCCAGAGGACGAGTTCGCGGCTGCGGACTTCGCCGAGGCGGGACACCTCGCCCCGTGCGGTCTCCTCGATCAGGTGGTCGGGGATGTGCAGCAGGTGGGAGCCGGCCTGCTTGACGGTGCTGCGGACGGCCCACCGGGGATCGTACGGGCTGATGGGCAGCCGGCGGCCGCCGGGGCCCGGCTTGGCGTCCGCGGCCAGCCCGGTCATGTGCATGAATTCGGCGTTGAGCTGCGCGAAGCCGATGGAGTCACCGGTGAAGGGCTGTCCGCCGGCGTTGGTCTGGGAAAAGAGGCTCCGGTAGCCCGGAACGTTCCGGCCGAGGGTGCCTTCGATGGCCCGCAGGACCGGGGAGATCCGGAGGTCCGAGTCGGTCATTGACATGCCCTGCGCGGCGAGCTGCGCTTCGACCAGGCCGCGCAGGTGGCGGGCCTGGGAGACCATGATCGTGGAGCCGGTGTGCTCCTGGGTCCGCTGGATGGCGCGGTAGAAGATGTACTCGTACAGGTAGCCCCTCATACCGGGTGTTGCACTTTTCATAGTTTTCTCCTGATAAATCAGCCGTCTAGGACGACTGCGGCTTCGTGCAATATGATCTAATTATCGCACCATGGAACGCCAAAAGGCCACATAGACGCTATGTCTATGTGGCCTTTTTTGTCCTGATCTATCAGGCTAAAAACTTCCCGGCAGTTACACTTCCCTGACCCTCATCTGTACACTCATCTCCCGGTCGAACTCCCCCTGGGCCAGACCCTGCCAGGTGTCCAGCGAGCCGAGGAATTCGTAGAACTCGCCGTGGACGATGAAAGTGCTCATGGTGCCCAGGTCCCCGGAGAGGTCGTCGTCGGAGAAGACCCGGGAGTCCGGGTCGGACGCGGCGTTCTGTGCCTGCCTGAGCGCCTCGGATTCGTCGATCTTGGAGATGTAGGTGAGCCGGCCGTCCGCGCTCCGTAGAGACCCGTCGGCGCCGACCGTGAAGTGCCTGGTGTCCCGCTCCAGGTGGGGGCGGGCTGCCTTGTACGCGGCGACGATCTCGGCATCGAGGGTGTTCTTGAGGGCGCTTCCGTCGCGGTTGATCAGCATGTCGCGGCTGATCGAGCTGCCCGCGTAGATCCTCTGACCCATCAGATCCTTCTCCTCCATCCACCTGGCCGTTTCCACGAGGACTTCGGTGTTCTCTTCGTAGTCCTCTTCGCCGAAGATGTACGAGGCCTCCATCGCGTCCTGGTCGAATTCTTCCAGATGGTTGGGGTCGATGCCCAGCTCCTCCCAGGCCATCGACTCGATCAGTCCCATGACCTCATCGGAGTACACATCCGGGTCGAGTTGCGTGATGGCGTAGTCGCTGTGGCCGTAGGCCTCCTGGTAGAGCTGCTTGGCCTCGGGTGCCCGTTCGGCCTGTGCCATGCGCTTGGCCAGCATCTTGGTGAAGTCGGGCTGGTTGAGGCGCACATCGAAATCCAGGGCCGAGGACAGCGTCGGGATTGTCTGCAGCGTGTAGTCGTGGCCGGCGTGCTCGATGGTGTCTTTGAACAGCCGCCAGGACATCGGCAGGATCGTCTCGTTCCGGTTCCAGACCGGTGAGTCGCCGGCGCGGAAGACGATGCTGTTCCGCTCGGAGATGAACGCCATGTCGTTGTAGCTGATGACCGGCTCCTCCCGCACGCTCATCGTGTACGAGACCTTGCCCTCGGTCTGCAGGCCGCGGATCAGGCGCTCGGTGTCCTTGGTGACGGTCTTGGAGTCGGTGTAGGCCCGGTGACGGGTGCCTGACATCTTCTGCAGTGTGTCGATCATCGAGTCGTCCGTGGACTTCAGGAACACGATGTTGCTGGTATTGCCCTGGACAATCTTGTCGACGGATTCACCGTAGACGTCCCGGAGCTGCTGGAGGGTCTGCAGGATCAGAGTGAACTGCTGCTCCTGACCCAGACCGATCGAGAGCATCGTCTCGAAGCCGGAAATACCGTGCCCCTCGGACTGAAGGTTGCCCAGTTCGTCCAGCATGAAGCGCGTCTTGTAGAGCGGCTTCTGGTTGCTCTTGGTCATGTAGCTCTTGTCGAAGTTCAGGTCCACCAGCTGCTTGACCAGGATCAGGATCAGCTTGGCGTACTTCATCAGGTGCGGCGGCGTGACCAGGAAGACCATCTTGGGTGCCTCTGAGTAGCGGACCATCGTGGAGATGATGGCCTGGGCCTCGCCCATGACCTTCTCCGGGCTGGAGGAGGTCACGTTATCCAGGCGCATCTGGGGGTAGGTGGTGTGGCCCGGTTCGTAGCGGATGACGATGCCGTCCTCGTCCTTGACCGGCCGCAGTTCCAGCAGGATGCCGTTCTTCACGATCTTCTTCCCCGTGACCGGATCCGTGATGTAGTGCCGGCCGTTGAGGGAGCTCTGGTAGTCCTTCCGGAAGTGGAAGTACATGGTCCGGATCAGCATCTGGGTCTGAGGGTTCACCAGTCGCATGCGCAGGTAGGCGTTATCGGTGGGGAACTTGCCCTTGAAGTAGTACCGGGCCCAGCCTTCGCGGGAAACGATGTCTTCGTGCTCGAAGTCGGCGCCGAGGGGCTGGAGGAACATCGAGTCGGCGTAGGCGTCCCACTTCGCCTGGGAGCCGATCAGGTGATCGCGCTTGAGGTAGTTCATACCAAGGCGCACGCCCATGCGCCGCGGGAAGCTCAGGCCCCCGAGGTCGGTGTTCTGGCTGGGCGTTCCCGAGGTCAGCGTCGAGATGGTCGGGTCCGTGAAGAAGCTCATGGCGGTGATGGCGATGCCGTAGACAGATGCAAGCATCTTGTCGGCGCCGGCCATGGCCTTCAGGGCGTTGTTGGCGTTCCCGATCAGGGTCCGCATGGTGTTGGTCGGCATTGCTTCGGTGGCCGAGAAGTACAGCGTCAGCATGTCGGCCTCCTGCTTGTCATCCCACAGCACGGCCTTCCTGCTGGCGATCTCGTGTTCGTAGTCGTAGATCTCCTGGGCGTCTTCCACACCCTCGAACTCGCCGGCCTTGAAGCGCGCCTGTAGCTCCAGCAGCGGGTTCTTCATCTTCTTGGACGTGAGCTGCACGAACAGCTGGTAGCAGTTGTAGAGCGTGACCTTGCCCCACATGGTGTCGAGCTTGACCTCCAGCTGCTGGGGATCCATATCGGTCCGGGCGGCAAGGGCGCGGAGTTCCCGCTCCTCTTCCAGGTAGAAGTCGATCAGGCCGTAGGCCGCGCGCTTGAAGGCGTTGTTCGCCGCGTTCGGCCAGACCGGGTCTTCCCCGGTGTCGGTCGGGAAGAAGACGTCGGCGATGTTCTCGACGTAGATGGCGCACTTGGTGGCATCGCCCTCGCGGGCGGCGTCGGCGGCCATTCCGAGGGGGTTGTAGATGTCCGTCTTCATCGCGTTGATGAGGTTGAACTGGACGACCTGGTAGCCGCGCATCGTGGCCTTGACGTAGTTCTTGACCAGGAGTTCGCCCTTGGGGTCGTTGATCACTGCGTTGTTCGGCCGCTTCTCCCGCATCCACATGTCGAGCATCGGCTCGATGTAGGTCTGGCCCTTACCAGCGCGGGTGATGGCGAGCACCATCGTGTTCACCGGGGCGGTGTCCACGATGTACGCACCCCCCGGACGCTGGACCTCGTACTCCGGGAACTCCCAGTCCCCGTTGATCAGGTCACCGACGGTGTCGTAGCCCTTGAGCTTGTCCAGGTCCTTGTTTCCGGGGTTATACGGGATCCTGGCCACGTCGTAGAACTTGCGCAGCGACTTGTCCGCGGGCAGGCCCGAAGCGTCAAACAGGGAGGACCCGAAGGCTTCGTCGATGAGGGGCTTTTCCTCAGTGAGCGCCTTGTCCTGGTCGTCACGGAGGATCTCGCCCCGGAGGTACTCCACGTCGCCGTCTGCGTCGATGACGTCGGTGGCCGCGCGCTGTGCCACGGCGATCTTCTTCAGGCCCTTGTTGGTGAGCATCATGTGGCTGATCATCGAGCTGGGCTGAACGTCCGAGTGTGCCCCGACGTCGGGGAACCAGTCGAACTTCCGCTGGATTTCCTCGGGCAGAGCAATGTGCTGGTCGTTGGCGTACTGGTTGATGTCCGTGGTGTCATTCATCAGGTTCTGGGCCTGCAGGTTGCGCATCAGGTACGTGTACAGCAGGCTGAACGCGATGCCGCCCAGGGTGAGGGAGAAGACGACCTTCCAGAAGGAGACCGCCAGAAGACCGCCCAGGATGCCCCCGACGGCCGGAGCCGCGGGAAGGTCGACGGTGCCGGCGGCTGCGCCTGCGGTCGAAGCCTTACCCGCAGGGTGAAGATCGCTGTACCACTGCGGGACAGCAATATCTTCCTGCTTGGGGTGGCAGATGTTGTCCAGCCGCTTGCCGGCCTGGTCCTGTGCGAAGTAGCACTCGATGAAGCCCCCGTTGGGGTTCGGGATACCCTGCTCCCGGGCTTCTCCGGGCGACAGCGGGTCGTACTTCCAGTACTCGCGGGCCTCAGCGGTGTCGCTGGGTCCCGAGGTGGCCGAGTTCATGGCCCCGGTGATGCCGCTGACCATCATGGCGCCCATGGTGTAGAGGCACCAGGCAACGGTGGCCACAAGCAGCGCAGCGACGACCGAGGCCCACGTCCGGCTCGTCTTGGTCAGCAGCGGGTTGATCCGGGACCGGTCGAGCTGCTGGTCCTCGTACACGTCGCGGTTCGCCAGGGTCTCGCTGTGCGCCTTCGCTGAGATCTTCTCCCAGTTGCTCGCATCAGGCCGGGACGCCCGCCGGCTGCTGGTTCCTGCCATCGCATAACCCCTCTGTCTTAGTTTGTCGTTCTGGCTGATTTACCAGCCGAAAATCTATGCTGAGTCTACATCAACAAAGAGGGCACGGCGGGTTTCGCTGAAGGAAACCTGCCGTGCCCCTGAGTGCACCGGGCCGGGACTAGATCTGCGGGGGAAGAGTCCCGAAGGCCTGGCCGATGCCGGTGATTGCTGCCGAGGCAGCCGGCCGCGCGGGAGAGCCATCCGCCGCGTGACCGAGAATGAAGCCGACGGCCAGGGCGGCCAGGGCCACCACGACGATCAGCACGAGCAGGACGAGGTTCGCGCGCTTCTGGACGTGCGCGGAGCGTTCTACCTCGTGGGCGTAGGACTCATTGGCCGCACGCAGGGATGCCAGCTGGGTCTCGTGGGTCTTGTCCTTGAGCTCTGACATCTGGCTGAACTGGTTAAGAGCCTGCTGGACGTTGCTGTTCGCCGACGTTGCCCGCTCCCGTTCCAGGTTCAGCTCGCGCTGCCAGTTCGCCTCATGGGTGGACAGCTCCCTGGAGGCTTCGGCGCGAAGCTCTTCGAGCTGACGGTTCAGCTCATCCAGCCCCCTGGCGTGGTCCCGGCGCAGGTCGCGCACCTTGTCGGTGTGCTCCCTACGCATCTGCTCGATCTCATCTGTGCGGGACAGCTGGTCTTCCAGTGCCTTGGTCCGGGCAATGTCGTCCTTGCGGAAGGTATCGAGCACCGCCGTCATCTGGGCGCTCCATTCGTCCACGAGAGCCGATTCCGCGGCGCGCTGCTGCTGCTGCAGCTCCATGACGACGTCGAGGATCTTGGTCTGGCCCATGTCCAGCCGCGTGTTGGCGTCCTTGCGGCGCAGCTCCAGAATCGTCTGCTGGGCGTGCTCGAAGGTGTCCTCAGCCGCGCGTTCGCTGGCCAGGCCGATGTCCGCCAGCTCCCGCTCGTGGCGGGGACGGTTCTGCTCCCGGTAGCGCAGCTTGGCCTGCTCGGCGGCCTGCTGTCCGCGGGCCTCCGCTTCGGCCTCGTATCGTTCGTTGAGCTCCCGGCGCAGCGTGGCAACCTCAGCGGGAGCGTTGCGCTGGCGTTCCTCCTTGTCCGTCCGTGCGGCGTCGAAGAGGCGGTGGTAGTACGTGCCCTCCTTGTCGATCGACACGTCAGCAATGACCTGCTCGACGTGGCGGGACATCAGTGAGACATACAGTTCCCGAAGCTCGGCCTGGTGGCGGGCGTGGGTCTGAGCCAGCTGGGTGTTCGCCTGGCGGGCGAGCTGGTTGACCTGGCGGCCGAGCCAGTCCGTCGTGTCCTCCTCCACAGGGAACTCGACGGCGGAGTCGCCGGTGATGAAGTTCGCATCGAACGTTTCCAGATCCACCGTCAGATCCAGGTCGGAGCTGAGGAAGCGGCGGGCAATGGATGCGCGGACCGCTTCCATGTCGACTACCCGGTCGTCTGCCGGTGCAACGGGTTCTTCGGTGGCCGCCGGGCCGTTCAGCAGCTCCGCATCGAAGGGGTCGTCGGATGCAAAGAGGTTGCCGCCGGCGTTCTGGTCTGCCTCTTCATCCAGGCCGGCGTAGTCGGGTTCCTCGTGCGCTGCGTTGTCCGCCGCGTCCAGCGAAGCGTAGTCGACCTCGGCATCCTCCTGGAGCGGGCCGGTACCGAACGGGTTGTCGTCGCCGATCACGAGGGGTGCTGCGCCGAACGGGTCCTCTGGACCGCCTTCAATATCAAGGATGCCGGCCGGCGAATCCGGGACGATGAGGGTGTCGTCTTCGTCCGTAGACCCGCCGCCCCACTTCCAGACCTCGGGAAGCGCCTGCGCCAGCGTCGTGTGGCTCTCAGCGATGTCCAGGGCCGCGCCGTAGGTGGCACCGTCCACCGGATCGGCAGTCAGGGCACCTTCAGGCGTCTGGGTCATAACGACCCAGACGTAGTCGGCGTTTTTCAGCATGCTGAACTCGTCCATCCGGGCGAGGGTCTTGGCTGAGGGGATGATGCCGAGGATCTCGGACTCCAGCATGTCGAGGGTGGCCACGGTGGCGATCTCGTCGTTGCTGATCAGTTCGATCAGCGAGCCCTTGGCTTCGTCGCCCTTCTGCTTCATGCTCAGCCCGCCGATCCCGGCCACCGGCAGCGCCAGGACGACCCAGGACTTACCCGAGGGCAGGGCGAAGGCTGTGTTCTCCTTCAACAGGGCCACGGCCGCGCTGACGGTAGATTCCTTCACGACGCTGGAGAGCAGCTCCTGCGGCTTCCGCTTCTTTTTCGAGGGGGTGGCGACGGCGACGCCTCCGCCCTGGACCTCTGCCGTGGTGCTGTCGCCGGCCTCGGCGGCGGCACGCTTCTTGTTCCTGAGTCCCAATGCCATGTCGTCTCTTCCTTGCTGCTTTGTGCGGGGCGCCGTGCGGAACACCCCTGGATGCGGTGCTGAACAGTTACGTTCAAATATGCAAAATCGGCTCGTTTATCAGACTAACCCATTACCTAGTCGCTGTCACTTCAATTCGGGCATCGGATTTGAGCTGGTCCTTGTGATCACTGGCGAGTTTGCCCACCACCTGAATGCGGACGCTGCGCTCCGCGGGGTGTGCGTTGATGAACGCTGCCAGCTCGGTCGTCACCTCGTCGGTGAGCTTGCTGATGGCAACACGCGCGCCACCGGCGTCGGACTCTGTGTTGCCTTTGTCATCGACCAGGTACTGCAGGACCCTGGGGTCGACCTCCACCCTGACGAGGTGCTTCGTCAGGAGCTCCTGCACCAGCTGCTTGAGCTTGCCCTTGATGATGCTCCTCTGCGTCTCCCGGCTCAGCGGCTGGAACGGCACGATCGCGTCGATGCGTCCGAGCAGTTCCGGCGGGAACCGGTTATCGCCCTGCGTGGAGGTGATCGAGTTGCGGATCTGCGGCATGTAGTCGGCAATGCCGGCCCCGGAGCCCGTGTCGTCCACGGAGTACTGGGAGATCGTCTTGAAGATCTCGGAGCCGGCGTTCGTGGTGAGGACGATGTACGTGTTTAGGAAGGAGACCTCGCGGCCGTTGTCGTCGGTGAGGCGTCCGTCATCGAGCACCTGCAGCAGCAGGCGGGTAACCACCGAGGCGGCCTTCTCAACCTCGTCGAAGAGGATCACTGCGTGGCCCATTTGCCACACCCTGGAGGACAGTTCCGACTTGAAGGCCGCCAGGGAGGACTCTGTGGCGTACTCGGTCATGTCGAAACGGATCAGGCGGCGGGTGTCATCGCC
>Ga0308165_1002609_pt1 | contig 20991 bp, 13 predicted proteins | sample PhyWR2_FD_201032 | JGI IMG/M metagenome (GOLD analysis project Ga0308165, IMG submission 201032) | Phyllosphere microbial communities from UC Gill Tract Community Farm, Albany, California, United States - DLSLW.R2 | ecosystem: Host-associated > Plants > Phyllosphere > Unclassified | place: USA... | reverse complement strand
CATGACGGCTTTGCCTTTACCTCTCCCGTGGGGAGTTTCCCACCGAATGGATTTGGACTTTATGACATGGTCGGCAATGCCTGGGAATGGACAGCCGACTGGTATGGCGAAGACACCTATGCACATTCGCCGCTGGCAGACCCGGATGGCCCGGCAGACGGTGAAGTCAAAGTGCGACGTGGCGGCTCATGGCATACCTGGTCATTGTATGCACGTTGCGCCTTCCGTAATTGGAATACCACCAGCACTCGCTATACTCTGGTAGGAGTGCGTCTGGTGAGGGATATAGAGCACGCACATTGACGTCCGATCTGTGCACATTAAGATTGAAAGGTTCTCATGACCGCGTCGCTACGCCGCCCGGCAATGGCGGTGGATCAGTTGGAGCGGGGCCATTTCATGAGAAAAATATGGCCGCAATCGGCCAATTGTCGCCCTTCAAACAGGCTAAGGAGCCAATGTGTTTTCCCATATTTTCGTGAGCGTAAGTGACTTCGACCGCGCCTTTAATTTCTATCGTCCCTTGATGAACAGCCTCGGTGTCGAACTACGATTTTATGAACGCGAGAAGCCGTGGGCGGGATGGCACAGCGCAGGCAGGGAGCGCCCATTTTTCGTCATTTGCAAGCCTCATAACGGGCAGCCACATCACGCGGGGAATGGGCAGATGATTGCCTTCGCCGCGACTTCTCAGGCAGCTGTCCGAGCAACACATCAGCTTGCCTTGGAGAATGGAGGAACCTGTGAAGGTCCTCCCGGGCTTCGTCCGCAATACCATGCCGATTACTATGGCGCGTACTTTAGAGACCCGGATGGCAACAAGCTCTGCGTTGCCTGTCATGCCGGTTGAGAGTCCATGACGCTCCTTTTCCGCCAGATGCAACCCAAGCAATACGCAATGCCTGATACACAAGCGCAGCCTTTCTGAGAGCAGTTCCGCTTGGACGTAAAGCTAATCACCTTGAAAATCTTGGAATAAAAGGAACTTGTACGTGAACCTAGTTGACGAGAGCAGCACTAGTCGGAGCAATTTGACGATTGCCATTGCGCAGGCAGAAGCCATTCCAGGAGATTCGGTCGCTAACCTGGACAAAGTCAGGCGGCTCAGTGAAGAGGCGGCTACCAAGGGCGCAGATGTTATAAATTTCCCTGAAAAATTTTTAACAGGGTATGAGCCTCAGCTTCTGAAGCAGATGGGTGATTCTGCTTTAATCATTCCAGATGACGATTCCGTGCTTTTTCTAAGGCAGCTTTCACAGAGGCTGGCACTCACCATCGTCGTGGGCGCACCAACTATGATTAACGCTGTACGCAGAATTAGCAGCCTCATCGCTACACCCGACGGCAATATGGATTTTTATCACAAACAGCATCTGTTCCATTCGGAAAAGGACTGGTTCATCGCAGGAACCGAAGATAAGAAGATTGCGGTGAAAGGATGGCAAATAGGACTCGGGATATGTTACGACGCCGGATTTCCTGAGCATGCACGGCGGCTGGCATTGGACCAATGCGATGTGTACCTTGTATCGGCACTCTTCAGCAAAATAATCGGGCGCCAAGAACTATCCGTATGGATGCCGGCGCGAGCACTGGACAACACGATATATGTTGCCATGTCTAACTACTGTGGGACGACAGGCGGTTGGCAGACCTGCGGCCGAAGTGGCGTGTGGTCCCCTATGGGGGAGTGTATGGCGCAGGCAAAAGAAAATGAGGGCGAGCTGCTTATTGTAGATTTGGAGTACGACGCAATAAGAAGCGCACGTGAATCTGAGCGGATGCTAAGCGACTACTCGTCGATTTATTGTTAGAGAAAATCCAGGTGAAACAAAATATTGACTCTGAACTTCTCCACCATGGCATGGTTGAACTTGCCGAACATCTGTTTGCCAGGGGTACGGTTCAACTATCCATTGTCAATATTGGTGAAAAGTCCCGCTACGAATGCTTGGATGAACGAACATCCGCTTCCGGCCAGAAGCTGTCCTTCAATATTCTTTCTACAACGTTGTCCTTTCGATTAGATGAAGTGTACCCATCATATTTCTGACGGAATTTAGATTCCGTTAATTGCACAAGTTATATTTATCTGTCAGTTCACTTTGGAGTGTATGTAGTGGAGTTGAAGTTCAGCCATGTAGACGTCTTGGTCCGAGACTTGAAAGCGTCCTGTGATTACTACGCAAATTTGTTTAATGCCAAAGTTTCAAAGACTTTTGTCTGGGAGCGTGGAGGACTGCATGTCCAGTATGCAGTCGTCATGTTTGGCATGGAACGATTCATGCTCGTACAACCAATTTGCGGTGGATTAAAAGACCTTCTCGAAACCCAAGGAGAAGGAACTATCTATCGGCACTGTTACTCCACGCCAGACATTGAAGCCGCCTACGACGAGCTAATAAGTAAAGGTGTACAGCCAGAAGATGAAAATGGTAAGCCACTGAAAAAAGATAACCTCTTGTCACCAAGCGGTACTCGGATTGTCTGGCTTCCCAAACAATTTGGAAATTTTTCCATTGAATTACTGGAAGAGAAGGAACTGGAGAACTTCATAGCTGCTGCATTCTGAAGTTCTCGAAAACCACCCAACGGTCAGCAATCGGCGCCACTTGCAGACATTCACGCCAAATAAAAAGGAGCCAGTCGGCTCCTTTTTTCACGCTGCGGTGTCGCCGCCTCACCACGCCGGGATCACCGTGCCGTTGAATTTCTTGATGATGAATTGCTTGACCTGATCCGATTCGAAGAGTTTGATGAACCGGGCAATGCGCGGGTCGTCCTTGCGGTCGGCGCGGGCGGCCCAGATGATGGCCCATTGCGAGGTCTTGTCTTCCAGCAGCAGCGCGTCTTTCGGATTCAGGCCGGCCAAGACGCCTTTGTTGAGCGTGATGACGCCGGCGTCGATGTCCACCAGTACGCGCGGCAGTTGCACTTCGTCGAGCAGCACGATGTGGAGTTTCCTGGGATTCTCGGCGATGTCGGCGACGCCGGCGTTGGTGTTGGCGTCGGCCTTCAGCTTGATCAGGCCGGCCTTTTGCAGCAGGAACAGCGCGCGCGCTTCATTGGCCGGATCGTTCGGGATGCCGATCTTGGCGCCTTGCGGGAAGGTAGCCAGCGATTTGTACCTGGCCGAGTAGATGCCGGCCGGGGCGACATAGGTCGGCTTGATCGAGACGATCTTGTAGCCGCGCGATTCATTTTGCTTCTGCATGTACGGCACGTGCTGGAAATTGTTCAGGTCGATGTCGCCAGCCTGGGTCGCTTCGTTGATCTGGGTCGGTTCGGTGAACTCGATCACCTTGACCGGAAAACCTTGCGCGTTGGCGATTTTGGCGGCTTCCTGCAGGAAGTCGCTGAACGGGCCGGGCGAGGCGCCTACGCGCAAGGGCGCATCGGCGGCGACGACGTTGGCGCCGAAGGCCGATGCGGCCAACGTGGCGGTGAGGAGGATTTTCTTGGTCAGGCTGGATGGGAACACGGCGCGCTTTCTGGTCGGTAGGAGAGTCGGCGCAAAGTGTAGCAACCGCATCTGCAATTGCGAACGACGCATTTCTCACGACCATATGCGGTTTTCTTCTTTGCCCGGTCAGGGCACCGCATGTACCAGAACCTGCAACATAGCACGCGAGATCCATCGCACGCATAGCACGGCCGGCGGAGTCGGCCTTTGCGCAGACGCAGCAGGCGATCTCCTGACCGCCGGCGTCGTGATCTCAGCCGCCGGTTGCGACCGGCGTGGTTGCGCTTGATGTTCCCGCGGCAGGCTTGTCGGCCTGCGCGGCGACGATGCCGATTTGTTGCAGGTAGGTGTGCAAGGCCTCGCGCCAGTAGGCCGGCTGATGGTAGACGTAATGGCCGTCGGTATTGGTGGGCGGACTCAGCGACAGCGTCCCCTTGCCGCCGGCATCGATGAATGCCTGATAGGCGTGGCGGATGGTGTTGGGGCTGTAGCGGCTGTCGCCCTCGGCAAAGATCATCAGGACCGGCACGCGCGTGGTCTTGCCGGCTTCTTCGAAGGCGTTGACCATGGTGCTGTTCAGATAGCCGGGACCGGATTGGCTGCCGCTATCGGTGCGGCCGCCGGAATAATTGACGGCGCCGATCACACCCGGCGGATTCTGGCTGGCGATGTACATGGTGGAGTAACCGCCGGCCGACTGGCCGGTCACGATGATGCGATGTGCGTCAAGCTCCGGTATGGTCTTCAGGAGCTCCAAGGCCGGCATGATGTTCTCTGCGTGCAGCCGTCCCTTGTATGACGCATCGGCATCGCCGCGGCTGCTGGGAATCAGATAGACGCCTTCCGACATGCCGACACCCGGACGGGCCGGCATGGCGACCGCGACGCCATAACGCAGGAACTCGCGCGCCACGATCATCTCGCGGTAGCGGCGCTTGTAGTTGAACCAGGCCGTGCCGACTTCGATATCGCCGTGGTTGTATACCATCACCGGGAACGGCCCCGGACCATCCGGCAACAGCAGCGTCATTTCCAGTTTCTTCGCCCCCGCCATGTAATGCAGCACCTGTTCGCGCCAAGCAGTTTGGGGCGTGGCGTAGCCGATGGCGGTCGGCGCCGCCTGGTTGTCCAGCCAGTTCGCGACGACGCCGGCGAACGCGTCGTCGAGTCCGCTCAGGCGCGATTGCGAACCGGTGTCGCAGGACGCTTTTCTTTCCTGGTCCCGGTAGCCTGCCTTGACCAGTGTGAAGTTGTTGGTTTTGCTGATGAGTTCCGCTTCGTAGAACGGACTGCCGTCACATTGCGCGCTGGGTGCGTGGATCGTCATCACCGCAGTTTTCAGCCCGCGCCAGTCGGATGTGCGGGCATCGAGAAAGTCGCCGCTCACAACGATGGTCTTGCCGACGTCGCCATTTTTTTTCAAGGCATCGAGCAGCGGCATTGTGTTCGATGAAAACGTCCCGACGCTGACATCAACGCCGGGATATTTCTTGGCGAGAGCAGCCAGCGACACGCGCAGGTCGTCGCCGATCTGCCAGCCGCGTCGTGCGAGGGCGCGACCGTTGGCGTCGCTGGGGACGTCGGCGAAGGCGAGCCCGACGCCGCGCGCATTGAGGTCGGCGGAAGCGCGCAGCCACGGCGTACTGGCCTTGAGCAAGGGCGTGTCGGAGACGCCCTCAATGGTCGGCGACGACGAGGTCGAGAACGCCAGCACAATGTGTTTGAGCGGAACGGACGGCGGCGGCAGGCGTACGGCCAGGCCGAGCGTGACCGCTTCGCCGGTCGGCGCGGTGCGCAGCGGGATGGTGTCGATCTGCCAGTGATTTGTGCCGCTTGCGGCGCGCTGGTTTTGTGCGTACAGCGGGAACGCCGCGCAACTTGCCAGCAGCAGGCCCGCAAGCATTGGAAATGGTCGATATGCCTTCATGGAAACATCACGTTTCAATGCTGGTGTTCGTGTTTGAGCGGTTCGGCATGGAAGCCGAGCTTGCCGAGGAATTCCGAGACGACCGGCGACCATATCTCCACGCCGTTGGAAAACAGCGTATGGCCGTTCTTGGCGAAAGGCGGCAGCAGGTGGAATTCGGCGGTGCCGCCGGCTTTCACGAAGGCGGCATGCCAGGCCTTGCTGTGGGCCGGGTTGAAGTATTGGTCGTTCTCGGTGTAGATCCACAGCATCGGCGCCCTGGCGGTCTTGCCGAAGCGGGAATACATGTCTTCCAGGCGGTTACCCTGGCAGGGGATGCCGGGATGCGACGCCGGGTCGCCGCCGGAGCCGCCGGCGAAGTTGATGGCGCCGATCAAACCGGCCGGATGACGCGCGGTAGCCGCCACCGTCGAATAACCGCCGACCGACTGGCCGACGAACAGCACGCGCGCAGGATCGACGTAGGCCTGTTCCCTGGCGTATTTCAGGACGGCCAGGATCTGCGTGGTGGCGGCGTCGGCCATCGGCGCATAGTCCTTGTTGTTGCAGGCGCCGCTGTATTCCGGATCGAAGTCGGTGCCTTGCTGGCCGTAACCGATGCGAGTCGGTTCAAACACCGCGAAGCCGCGTTCGGTGAAATAGCGCACCTGTTTGGTGTAGCGGAAGCGCGGCGGGTCGGAGCGGTTGGTCGGGCTGCGGCCGTGGTTGAGGATGACGATGGGGAAGGGACCGTCGCCGTCGGGTTTGAATTGGGTGACGACGACCTTGCCGGTTTCTTCGCGGCCGTGGAAATCCTTGACGCGCACCTCGAGCGTGATGACGGATTCGTGCAGGTCGCCGGCAAGTTGCTGGGACTGCTGCGCATCTGCCGTCGTGACGGCAGCGGCGAGGCTAAAGCAGAGCAGAAGACGGAGCAGAAAGCAGCGCAGGAGGTAGTACATGGAGGGTCTTTGTTGTTTTGATGATGGCGGAGTCGGACGATTATCTGTGAATCGGCCTGCTTGCGCGTATGAATCTGCACCTTGCCGCAGCAAATTTCCAACTTCTGTTGTCGGTGTACCAATCAGTCTTTCAAGATGCTGACAAATCGCCTGAAAAGCCCATTCTGCGGCGAATGTCGCCATGCTAGAATCCATCGCGCACCATGCCTCGGTACTGCAAGTGAATTGGAAATCCCGACGATTTTTAATAGCCAGCTTCAATGACCCGGAGAGCGTCATGCCCACCATCAATTTCACCGTCAACGGCACAGTGCGTTCCGTCGATGTCCGCGATCCCGAGCAACCCCTGCTTTATGCACTGCGCAACAACATCGGCCTGACCGGTCCGAAGTTCGGCTGCGGGCTGGGGCAATGCGGCGCCTGTACCGTGCTGCTCGACCAGACGCCGCTGCGCAGTTGCGTCACGCCGCTGTCGGCGGTGGCCGGCAAATCCATCACCACGATTGAAGGCCTCGGTACGCCCGATAAACCGCATCCGGTGCAGGCCGCCTTCATCGCCGAGCAGGCGGCGCAGTGCGGCTACTGCGCCAACGGCATGGTGATGACCAGCGCCGCCTTGCTGGCATCGAATCCGAAGCCGAGCGAAGCCGAAATCAAGGATGCGCTGTCGGCCAACCTGTGCCGCTGCGGCACCCACGTGCGTATCCTGCGCGCGGTGATGCGCGCCTCTGGGAGGACGCCGGCATGAACGCACCGATTGTTCCTTTCGACATGCAGATGAGCCGTCGCCGGCTGCTCAAGGCCGGCGGCGCGCTGGTGGTGACGCTGGTTGCTCCCGTGACGGGGCTGGCCACCGAGCAGGTCATGCGCGACAAGGCCGGCAACGCGCAGGCCCATGCGCTGCTCGACAAGACGCTCGACGCCGGCGCCGTGGACGGCTACATCGCGATCCACCAGGATGGTACGGTGACCTTGTTCTCGGGCAAGGTCGATCTCGGCCAGGGACTGCGCATCGCGATCCGGCAAATGGCGGCGGAAGAACTCGGCATCGGCGTCGACAAGATCGAAATGATCGAAGGCGACACCGCACTCACGCCTGACCAGGGGCCGACCGCCGGCAGCAGCGGGGTCATGCGCGGCGGCGTGCAAATCCGCCAGGCGGCCGCCACCGCGCGCGAGGCCTTGATCGCCATGGCGGCGCCAAGGCTGCAGATGCCGGCGTCCGAGTTGACGGTGCAGGACGGGATGGTGCGACCGAAAACCGGGGGCGCGGGATTGAGCTTCGCCGAACTGGTCGGCGGCAAGCGTTTCGATCTCAAGGTCGACGCCAAGGCGCCGCTCAACAATCCGCAAACGTATCGGCTGGTCGGCAAGCCGCTGTTGCGTCCTGACGTGCCGGCCAAGGTGACCGGCACGCATACCTATGTCCATGACGTGAAGTTGCCCGGCATGCTGCACGGGCGTGTGATTCGCCCGGCCGCCGAGGGGGCGAACATCGTCTCGGTCGATCAATCGTCGGTAAAGCAATTCCCCGGTGTGAAGGTGGTGCGGCTGGGCGACTTCCTGGCGGTCGCCGCGCCCGACGAATGGGATGCGATCCAGGCCGCCGCTGCGTTGAAAGTGGTCTGGAGCGACAGCGACAAACTGATGGGCCACGACAAGGTCGAGCAATGGCTGCGCGACGGTCCCTTCGACGCCGAAGAAACGCTGGTCAGGAAGGGCGATGCGATCGGCGCCCTGCAAGGCGCCGGCAAGAAAATCAGCGCGAGCTATTACTGGCCGATACAGACGCACGGCTCCATCGGCCCGTCGTGCGCGGTGGCCGACGTGGGTGCAGAACAGGCGATCATCTACACGGCCTCGCAGGGGACGCATCGCTATCGTCCCGCCTACGCACAGATGCTGGGCATGCCCAATGAAGCGGTGCGCCTGGTGTATGTCGACGGCGCCGGTTGCTACGGCATGAATGGCCATGATGACGCCGCCGCCGACGCGGCGCTGATGTCGAAGGCGCTGGGCAAGCCGGTGCGGGTGCAATGGTCGCGCCAGGATGAACACGGCTTCGATCCGAAGGGGCCGCCGCAGGCGCTGACGCTGGAAGGCGCCCTGAACGCCGACAAGTCGATTGCCGCATGGCGCACCGAGATGTGGCTGCCGCGCGCCACCGCCAGCCTGCCGACGGTGCCCTTGCTGGCGCCGCAGGCGGCGGGCATGCCGCAGCCGAAAGGGATTTCCACCGGCCTGATTTCACAGAACGGCGACCCGCCGTACGAGGTCGCCAACGTCGCGGTCGGCGTGCACTGGCACGACAGGGCGCCGCTGCGCCCGGCCAACATCCGCGCGCCCGGAAAGATCGCCAACATCTACGCGGTGGAGTGTTTTACCGACGAGCTGGCGGCGCAGGCGGGCATGGATCCGTTGGCGTTCCGCCTGCAATCGCTCAAGGATGCGCGCGGCGCGGAAGTGTTGAAACGCACGGCGGCGCTGTTCGGCTGGCAAGTGCGTGCCGCCAGCGCAGGCGCCGCCAACAAGGCTAACAAGCGCGGGCGCGGCATCGCCTATTCTCGTTACAAGCACAACGAAACCTATGTCGCCATGGCGATGGAAGTCGAGGTCGACCGCACCAGCGGCGAGATACGCGTGCTGCGTGTGGCCTGCGCCCATGATTGCGGACTGATCATCAACCCCGACGGCTTGCGTGCGCAGATCGAGGGCAGCATCCTGCAAACCATCTCGCGCAGCCTGTATGAAGAGATTCGTTTCGACACGCGCCGGGTGCAGAACGTCGACTGGGCCGGCTATCCCATCCTGGCGTTCCCGGCGGTGCCGGAGTTGCGCATCGCGCTGATCGACCGTCCTGCCATGCCGCCGCTGGGCGGCGGGGAAGCGGCGGCGTCGCCGGTGACGGCAGCGCTGGCCAATGCGGTGTGGGACGCGGTCGGGATCCGCTTGCGCACGGTGCCGTTCACACCGGAGCGGGTGAAGGCGGCATTGCAAAAGACGTGACGGTACGGTTGAAAACGGCCGCGGCGCTGCAGCGCTCGCGTTTGTGTTCTACACTGCGCGAGCTGTTTCCCAACAAAGTCCATAACACCAAGGAGAACCAAGCATGATCAACGTCACCGCCAGCCCTATCGCCCTCGCATTGGTTGCAGTCCTGTCATTCAGCAGCGCCGCCATCGCACAAACCGTCAGCGTCGACCTCAAGGGCGCCAGCGAAGTCCCGGCCAACACTTCCACCGCCAGCGGCACCGGCAGCATCAGCGTCGCCGCCGACAAGACCGTGAGCGGCAAGATCACCACCACCGGCATCGAAGGCAAGATGGCCCACATCCATACCGGCGCTGCCGGCGCCAATGGTCCGGTGCTGGTCGGCCTGGCCAAGGACGGCGATAACGGCTGGGCGGTTCCTGCCGGCGCCAAGTTCACCGACGAGCAATATGCCGCCTACCTGGCCGGCGGCTTGTACGTCAACGTCCATACCGCGGCACATCCGGGCGGCGAAATCCGCGGCCAACTGTTGCCGAAATAAGCCGCTGCCGATCGCGAGCCGGATTTCTTCCCGGCGCCGGAAGCCATCCTTTCCCGAGGGTGGCTTTTTTGTTGGCAAACGGTATTGTTGCCAAGGAATGGTCATACAACCATGCCTGCTTTCTGGTTGGGGAGGGTGGCGGCGAGACAGTGAGCCGGGAGCGGAAGGCGTCGCGATCCCGCCTTCTTTTGATTTTTCTGCGACTGAAGCAATCGCATGATTTCAATGCTGTGGCCGATTACAGCGGTTTTTATGGTGCCGGCGATAATTCCATTGCCAAACCAAAAGCGCGTGTTTATACTTTGCTTTATGTTGTATGATGACTGATAACAAAGTCTTCTTGCAGCCTTTTGAATAATAAACACTGCCGCTGCCGCTTCGTCGGACCACGGCAAATATGAGCAGGAGGTCGCGCTTTCGCCGCGTCCGGTTCATCATTTGCCGTTTCCTCCGGGCTTTGGCGCAGTTCCGATCAGGAGACGATCAGTGAGTGTCAATCAAGTGGGCGCAGGCATCAGTGCAAGCGCCAAGGAAAATATCAAGGCCGCTGTCAAGCCGACCCATGTCCGCTATCTGATTCTTTTCATGCTGTTCATCGTGACGACGGTCAACTATGCCGACCGCGCCACGCTGTCGATCGCCGGCACGTCGATGAAGTCAGAGCTGGGTCTCGATCCGGTGATGATGGGTTACATTTTCTCCGCGTTCAGCTGGGCCTATGTGCTGGCGCAATTGCCGGGCGGCTGGCTGCTGGACCGTTTCGGCTCCAAGAAAATCTATGCGCTGAGTATTTTCCTGTGGTCCTTCTTCACGCTGCTGCAAGGCGGCGTCACGTGGTTCGGCACGGCCGCTGCGGTGGTGCTGCTGTTCCTGCTGCGCTTCATGGTCGGCCTGGCGGAAGCACCGTCGTTCCCGGCCAACGGCCGCATCGTGGCGTCGTGGTTCCCGACTGCGGAGCGCGGTACGGCCTCGGCGATTTTCAACTCTGCGCAGTATTTCGCGGCCGTGCTGTTCACACCGCTGATGGGCTGGATCACGCACGTCTACGGCTGGCACCATGTGTTCACGGTGATGGGCGCATTCGGCATCCTGCTGACCTTCATCTGGATCCGCGTCATCCACAGCCCGAAAGATCATCCGATGATCAACCAGGCCGAGCTGCAGCACATCGAACAGGGCGGCGGGCTGGTCGACATGGACCAGGCCAAGCCGAAGTCGGCCGCCGGCGCTGACGCGGGCAAGGCAAAATGGGGTTACATCAAGCAGCTGTTGAGCAACCGCATGCTGCTGGGCGTCTACATCGGCCAGTACTGCATCAACACGATCACGTATTTCTTCCTGACCTGGTTCCCGGTGTACCTGGTGCAGGAGCGCGGCATGTCGATCCTGAAGGCGGGGTTCGTGGCGTCGATTCCGGCGGTCTGCGGCTTCATCGGCGGCGTGGTCGGCGGCCTGATTTCGGATCGCCTCATCAAGCGCGGCAACAGCGTCACCATGTCGCGCAAGATTCCGATTGTCGGCGGCATGCTGTTGTCGACCACGATGATCCTGTGCAACTACGTCGATGCGCAGTGGATGGTGGTGGGCATCATGGCCGTGGCTTTCTTCGGCAAGGGTGTCGGCGCACTGGGCTGGGCCGTAGTGGCCGATACTGCACCGAAGGAAATCGTCGGCCTGTCGGGCGGCCTGTTCAACACCTTCGGCAATATCGCCGGCATCACCACGCCGATCGTGATCGGTTATATCCTGAAGGAAACCGGCTCGTTCAGCGGCGCCCTGATTTTCGTCGGCGCCAATGCGCTGGTGACGGTGATCAGTTACCTGGTGATCGTCAAGGAAATCAAGCGTGTCGAACTGAAGCCTCTCTGAGATCGATAAAACCCACGCCTGCCGGGACCTCTGCGTCCCGGCAGCGTTGTTTAACCTGCAGCATGTTGTCAATGGATTCGCCATGAGCGCCGAAACAGCCACCCAAGCCAGCAACACCACTATTCCACGCTACATCCTGATGCACGAGAACGACAACGTCGCCATCGTCGTCAACGACCGCGGCCTGCCGGCCGGCACCGTGTTCCCGGATGGCCTGACGCTGGTCAGCCAGGTGCCGCAAGGCCACAAGATCGCCTTGCGGGATATTCCGCAGGGCGAGGCGATCATCCGTTACGACGTCGCCATCGGGTACGCCGCGCGCGATATCGCCAAGGGCAGCTGGATCGAAGAGTCGGTGGTGACGCTGCCGCCGGCACGCGAGCTCGACAACCTGCCGATCGCCACGCGCCAGGCGCCCGCGCTGGCCTCGGTGCCGCTGGAAGGCTATACCTTCGAAGGCTATCGCAACGCCGATGGCTCGGTCGGCACGCGCAACCTGCTGGCAATCACCACCACCGTGCAATGCGTGGCCGGCGTGGTCGAGCATGCAGTCAAGCGCATCCGCGAGGAGCTGCTGCCGAAATATCCGAACGTCGAAGACGTGGTGGCGCTGGAACATACCTATGGCTGCGGTGTCGCCATCGATGCGCCCAACGCGGACATTCCGATCCGCACCTTGCGCAACATCAGCCTCAATCCGAATTTCGGCGGCCAGGCCATGGTGGTCAGCCTCGGTTGCGAAAAACTGCAGCCGAATCGCCTGCTTCCCGAGAGCGTCATTCCGATCCACAAGGAAGGGGAGGCTTACGTGGTCTGCTTGCAGGACGCCGAACACGTCGGTTTCAACTCCATGATCGATTCGATCCTGAAGATGGCCGAAGCGCGCCTGCAGGAACTGGACAAGCGCCGTCGCGTGACGTGCCCGGCATCCGATCTGGTGGTCGGCGTGCAGTGCGGCGGCAGCGATGCGTTCTCGGGCGTGACAGCCAATCCGGCAGTCGGTTTTGCTACCGACCTGCTGGTGCGCGCGGGCGCCGCGGTGATGTTTTCGGAAGTCACCGAAGTGCGCGACGGCATCGACCAGCTGACGTCGCGTGCGGTCAACGACGACGTCGCGCAGGCCATGATCCGCGAGATGGACTGGTACGACAATTACCTGCAGAAAGGCGGCGTCGACCGCAGCGCCAACACCACGCCGGGCAACAAGAAGGGCGGCCTCGCCAATATCGTCGAGAAGGCCATGGGCTCTATCGTCAAGTCCGGCAGCAGTCCGATCTCGGGCGTGCTGGCGCCCGGCGACAAGTTGAAGCAGAAGGGGCTGATCTACGCCGCCACGCCGGCCAGCGATTTTGTCTGCGGCACCTTGCAGCTGGCTGCCGGCATGAACCTGCACATCTTCACCACCGGCCGCGGTACGCCGTACGGCCTGGCCGCCGTGCCGGTGATCAAGGTCGCCACGCGCAACGACCTGGCGCGACGCTGGCACGACCTGATGGACGTCAACGCCGGCCGCATCGCCAGCGGCGAGGCGACCATCGCCGACGTCGGCTGGGAGCTGTTCCAGCTGATGCTCGATGTCGCCAGCGGCCGCAAGCAGACCTGGGCCGAGAAGTGGAAGCTGCACAATGCGCTGACGCTGTTCAACCCGGCGCCGATCACCTGATTCATTCCGCTCTCTTCAAACTGCAGACAAAAGAACTACAAGCTCCCGCGTCCTCGATAGCGGGAGCATTTTTCATCAACGGGAGGAAGTCATGGAATTTGCGACATATGCACGCAAGGCCGGCGCAGTCATGCTGGGCTGTGCGCTAGGTATCGGCGCCAACGCAGCAACGATGGTGTACGTGTCCAATGCCGACAGCAAGGACATCTCGGTCTTGCAACTGAACAAGGATGGCAGCCTGGACCTGGTTGAACAAGTTCCGGTCGGCGGCACGGTGATGCCGTTGGCGTTCAGTCCCGATCACCGTCGTCTGTACGCCTCTTTGCGCTCGCAGCCGTATTCGGTCACCACCTTCGCGGTCGATCAGAACAGCGGAAAACTGAAGGCGTTGTCCACGGCGCCGCTGGCCGACAACATGGCGAACCTGGCGACCGACAAGACCGGTCGTTTCCTGTTTGCCGCGTCCTATACCGGACACAAGATTTCGGTCAATCCGATCAGCCCCGCCGGCCTGGTGCAGGAGCCGGCCACCGTCATCAACACCGGCAAGAATGCCCACGCCGTCGGCAGCGATCCGCACAACAAATTCGTCTTCGCTTCCAACCTCGGCAGCGACGTCATCCTGCAATTCAAATTCGACGCTGCCACCGGCAAGCTGACGCCCAACACGCCGCCATCCGTTGCGACGAAGGCCGGTGCCGGTCCGCGTCACTTTGTGTTCCATCCGAATCTGCGCTACGTGTTTTCCACCAACGAACTTGACGGTACGGTGAATACGTATGCCTATGACGCCGCGCAAGGTACGCTGACGCTGAAGGGCAGCGTCTCGGCCGTGCCGCCGGGATTCAAGGGTGGTGCGCCGGCTGCCGCCGATATCCACCTGACGCCGGACGGCCGCTTCCTATATGCCTCCGAACGCACGTCCAGTACGTTGACTGCTTACCGGGTCAACGCCGCCACCGGCGAACTGACCACCATCGGCAACTTCGCCACCGAGACCCAGCCGCGCGGATTCAACATCGATCCGCAAGGCAAGTACCTGCTCGCGGCGGGACAAAAATCGAACGGTCTGACCAGCTATGCCATCAACCGCAAAACCGGTGCGCTGACGCCTTTGCGGCACTATGAATTGGGCCGCAACCCGAATTGGGTGGAGATCATCGCGTTGCCTTGAGACGCTGCGCTTCACTTTTGGAAATCCCTCGCCGGTGATGCCGGGCGGGGGATTTTTGCATTGGTGCGGGGAACTTGTCGATCCGGCAATGTGGCATGTTGATGTCGCTCAAAAAAACGTGCATAAATCGACTCCGGTGTTTGTCCTTGCTCTAAGATTGTGCAGGGCACGGCTGCGTGCATCGAAAACTAGAATATCAATGGGAGTGAAGAATGCGGAACATCACCGTTCGTTTCAGTCTGATGAGCGCGCTGGCGCTGTTTGCCGCCATGATCGTGTTCGGCGCCGCCGTCGGCTTGTTTGCGCTGGGCCGCGCCAACGAATCTACCGTGACGGTGCACGAAGTCGCATCGCGCGCGCTGACCATCAACGACGCCTACAAGGACACCACGCGCACCCGTGCGGCACTGACGCGCGGCTATAGCGCGTTGAAGGAGCAGAACGACCAGGAGGTCAAGAATTCCGCGTTGAAGAGTGCGCAGGCCAGCTACGATCGCACCCTCAAGCTGCTCGACGAGTTCGACAAGGCGGCGCCGTTCAAGGGCCAGGACGACAAGCTCAAGGCGGATCTGCTCAATGCGGGCAGGCAACTTTCAGACGTGCTCAACAAGGCTGCCGACGCCTTGCGCGCCAACGACACCAACGCTTATGTCGAGATCAACAGCCGCGACATCACGGCGCGGGGCGCCAACTTTTCCACGCAGCTGGAGAAATTCCAGAAGCTGACCAAGGATATTTCCGACGACATCGTCGACCAGCGCGACCACGAATACCACATGGTGGTGTGGCTGGTGGCTGCCGGCCTGGTTGCAGCACTGATCCTTGTTCTGGGGGTGCATTTCCTGTTGCGCGGCATCGTGCTGACGCCGCTCAACCGGGCCGTGGCGTTGCTTGATCAGGTAGCCGGCGGCGATCTGACGATGACGATCAGCGAACCGGGCCGTAATGAAATCGGCCGCCTGTTCGCTTCCATCCGCAGCATGCAGCAAGGCCTGCTGGACACTGTCGCGCGTGTACGCAGCAGCACCGACATCATCAATACCGGCGCGCAGGAAATCGCCGCCGGCAATCTCGACCTGTCGTCGCGTACCGAGACCCAGGCCAGTTCGCTCGAAGAGACCGCTGCGTCGATGGAGCAATTGACCGGCACCGTCAAGCAAAATGCGGAGAACGCCCAGCAGGCCAACCAGCTGGCGCATTCGGCGTCCGAGACCGCGGTCAAGGGCGGCGAAGTGGTGGCGCAGGTGGTTGACACCATGACCGCCATCAACGACTCGTCCAAGAAGATCGTCGACATCATCAGCGTGATTGACGGTATCGCGTTCCAGACCAATATTCTCGCGCTCAACGCCGCTGTCGAAGCAGCCCGTGCAGGTGAACAGGGACGCGGTTTTGCGGTGGTGGCGTCGGAAGTGCGCAGCCTGGCGCAACGGTCGGCCGGCGCTGCGAAAGAGATCAAGCAACTGATTACCGATTCGGTCGACAAGGTGGAGTCGGGCAGCCGCCTGGTCGAGCAAGCCGGCTTGACCATGGGCGAAGTCGTCGACAGCGTGCGGCGCGTCACCGATATCGTCGGCGAGATCAGTTCGGCCAGCCTCGAACAGAGCGATGGCATTGCACAGGTCAACCGCGCCATTGCGCAGATGGATGAAGTGACGCAGCAGAACGCCGCGCTGGTGGAAGAAGCCGCTGCGGCCGCACAGTCGCTGCAGACGCAGGCAGTGACGCTGGCCGAGGCGGTCAGTATTTTCCGGATGGAAGCTCACACGGCGGCCGTTGGGCCGCTGCAGGGATCCGCCGTGCCGACGCAGCGGGCGGCCGAAAAATTGGCGACTGTGAAGAAAGCTGCCGCGGTTGGCGCGGCCGCGCCAGCGCCGACACTTCCCGCCGGCGCCCGGCCGGCGTTGGCCAAGCCCGCGACACCGAAGACTGCGCCCAAGCTTCCGCCGGCTTCCGACGACGACTGGGAACAGTTCTGATCTGTATGCCAGTTGCCGCAGCGACGGTCTGATATCCGGCCGTCGCTGCTGTTTCTTCTAGGCCTGTTGCTTTCCTCCCAGCGCTTCGGCCACCAGCCGGCGCTGTTCTTGCTGGTGGCGCCTCAATGACGAGTGCGCTCCCGCAGCCGTAGCGATACGGCACACGTTGCGCAGGGCGATGCCCGTCGGCAGGCTTTCTTCCAGGGCATCGCGCACGAAGCGCCACGCACCCTGATTTTTGTCTTCTTCTTGCGCCCAGACCACTTCGGACAAATGAGGAAAAGCTGCCAGCGCCTCGGCCAGCGCGTCCTGCGGGAACGGGTACAACTGTTCGATCCGGATGATCGCGGTGCGGGCATCGTGCGCTTCATTCCGGGCCGCGTCGATGTCATAGAAGAACTTGCCGCCGCACAGAATGACGCGCTCTACGGCGGCGGAGTCGGCGACGTCCCGATCGGCCAGCAACGGCTTGAATCCGCCTTCGGTCATTTCTTGCAGCGACGAATGGGACCGCGGGTTGCCATAGAGGTGCGACTTGGGCGACATCACGACCAAGGGTTTGGGATCCTCCGCCACGGCTTGCTGGCGCAGCAGATGGAACCACTGCGCCGAGGTCGACGGAAACGCGATGCGCATGTTGCGGTCTGCGCAGAGTTGCAGGAAACGTCCCAGGTAAGCGGTCGAATGTTCCGGACCGGCGCCTTCCTGGCCGTGCGGCAGCAGCATGGTCAGACCCGAGCGATATCCCCATTTGTGTTCACCGGGCGCGATGTACTGGTCGACGATCACCTGGGCGCCATTGACGAAGTCGCCGAACTGCGCCTCCCAGATTGTCAGCCGGCGTTGCGCCTGAACGCTGTAGCCATATTCGAATCCGAGCACGGCTTCTTCGGTCAGCGGCGAATTGACAATATCGAAACGGCCCTGGCCGGCGCCGATATGGTCGAGCGGGATGAATACCCCGCCGGCGTGTTGGTCGATATCGTCCTGCGCAAACCAACGGGCATGGCGATGCATGAAGGTGCCGTGGCCGACGTCGAGGCCGGACAGGCGGATGTCGACGCCGTCGCCCAGCAGCGAGGCGCAGGCGAGGTTTTCGGCGAAGCACCAGTCGACCGGATTGCGCGCGTCGGCAGCGCCGGCTTGCCATTTCCGGATCAGCTGCCGGATGACGTCGTGCGTCTTGAAGTCCTCCGGCGGCGTGGTGATGATTGCGGCCAGCGTTTGCAAGCGCTCAAGCGATGGCGGTTGCGAAAAGAGACTTGAGGCGTTGTCCTCGATCGCCGGCAGCATCTGCATGGCAGCCTTGGCGTGCGGAGAACTCGTCAGTACGCTCCGCAATATGTCGCTGCGCAAGCTGTCGAGATAGCTTGACGTGCTCGTCCTCGCGGTGTCGCTGGCCAAGCGCGCATGGTAGAGCTCGGTGACCGGTGGATGGCGTGCGATCGCTGCCTGCAGACGCGGATGGGTGAGGGCCGGGATGTCATGTTCGGAATGTCCGAGGCGGCGATAGCCGATCAGGTCGATGATGACGTCGGCGCCATATTTCATGCGGTATTCAAAGGCGATGGCGGCGGCGCGGACAAGGTCGTCGGGATGATCTGCATTGACGCGGATCACCGGCGCATCGACCAGGCGGCCGATATCGGTGCAGTAGAGATTGCCGCCCACATCCATGGCGTTGGACGTGGTGAAGGCGATCTGGTTGTTGACGATGATATGGATCGTGCCGCCCAGCGTATAGCCTTGGGCGCGGGTCAGGTTCAGGGTTTCCATGACGATGCCCTGACCGGCGAACGCGGCGTCGCCATGCACCATGACCGGCACGCATCCGGATTCCGGGTTGTCGTCCTGGAAGGCGCGCGCCATGCCGCTGACGACCGGATAGACGCTTTGCAGGTGCGACGGATTGTGCGCCAGGAAAACGCTGACCTCGCCCTTGCTGGTCTGCTTCAAGGCGTTCCCGCCAAGATGGAAGGGCAGGTCGTTCTGGCTGATCGCCTCGGGAGAATCGTGGTTGAGGCAGGCGAGGATATGCTGCACCGGGAAATCCATCAGATTGACCAGCATGTTCAACCTGCCGCGATGCGGCAGCCCGAGGAACATTTGCTGAACGCCATGGTGCGCGGCATTCTCGATCAGCATGTCCATCAGCGGCAACAGGCTTTCGCAGCCCTCCATCGAAAACCGTTTGGCATGCGGCGCGGTGGCGGCAAGGTGGCGCTCCCACACTTCCGCCGTGAGCAGTCGGCGCAAAATCGTCTGGCGCTGTGCGGCGGAAGGCAGGGGCGACGAAGAGGCTTCCATCCGGGAGAACAGCCAGGCTCGCCGCGATTCGTCGCGTATGCCGCTGCAGTCCAGTGCGAAGGCGCCGCAGTAGACTTCTTTCAATTGACGGTCGAGTTGCTGCACCGTCGAAGCCGCCGGAAACACCGTGCTGCCGGACGGGCGCACCATGGACGGGGCGAGGCCGTAGAATTCCGGCATCAGTTCCCGTGGGGTGGGGGCAACGTCGGGTGCGGCGATGGCGAGTGGGTCGAGGCGGGCCATGCGATGGCCGAGGTTGCGGTGCGCCTCGATGAACTGCGCGATGTACCACGACGACAGCGCGGCGGCATCGGCAGCCGCAGGTTCGCCGTCGGGGAGGAAGGAGAAACGTTCCAGCGCAAGGTGTTCAGGATAGTTGTTTGACATGGTCGGGGCTAGGAGAAATATTGTTGGAAAATTGCTGCTCCATTCCAACCGTCGCGACCGTGCCTCGTGATTTTCGGCAGAGGCGGGCCAACGCGCGGCGTCTTCCGGCAAGCAGCTTGATCGCCGGGGCGCTGCAGTTGCAACTGCAATTGCAGTCGCAAACTGTCCATGTGGCTGCGCCCCGTTTGCTTCTTCCTGTTAAGCCGGTTTGCAGGACCGGCCGGTTTCCTTACGTCGAGGCGGTGAACGCAAGCCCCGGCGTTTTGTTGGCGCCCAGCCGCGACGGCTTCGCCGTGATATCGACAGAGCGGCGCGCCCCGCCGCCAGGCGCGGTTGCCGTCGCCGGCAGCTGGTCGCCGTGGAGCGTGAAGGTGCTGACCATATCGGTCAGTTGACCGGTCTGGTCTTGCAACGCTTGCGCTGCCGCCGCGCTTTGTTCAACCAGTGCGGCATTTTCCTGGGTGACCTGATCCATTTGCGTAATGGCCTGGTTGATCTGTTCGATGCCGGCGCTCTGCTCCTGGCTGGAAGAACTGATTTCTGCAACGATGTCCGTGACGTGACGGATGCTGTTGACGACGTCCTGGATGGTTTGGCCGGCTTGTTCGACCATCTTGCTGCCGTTGCCGACCTGGTTGACAGAGTGATCGATCAGCGTCTTGATTTCCTTGGCCGCGACGGCGCTGCGCTGCGCCAGGTTGCGTACTTCGCTGGCGACCACGGCGAAGCCGCGGCCGTGTTCCCCCGCACGCGCCGCTTCCACTGCGGCATTGAGGGCGAGGATGTTGGTCTGGAAGGCGATGCCGTCGATCACGCCGATGATATCGACGATCTTGCGCGACGACGTGTTGATGGCGGTCATGGTGTCGACCACCTGGCCGACGGCATCGCCGCCTTTGACCGCGACGGCGGACGCGTTGGATGCCAGTTGGTTGGCCTGGCGGGCATTGTCGGCGTTCTGCCTGACTGCGGAGGTCAGTTGCTCCATCGCCGAGGCGGTTTCTTCCAGCGAGCTCGCCTGTTGTTCGGTGCGCGTGGACAGGTCCATGTTGCCGCTGGCGACTTCGCGGGAAGCTTCGGCGATGGTATCCGTGCCTTTGCGCACTTTGGCGACAATGCCATGCAGGTTCTCGATCATGAACTTGAGGGCGACAAGCAAGCGGCCGATTTCATCCTTGCTGTCGATTTCGAGATGATGCGTCAGATTGCCTTGCGCCACCGCTTCCGCCAGGTCGACGGCGCGGTTGATCGGTCGCGTGATGGTGCGGGTGATGAATACGCCGGTGATGATCGACAACAACACCGCGCAAGCCGACAGGATGGCCATCTGGATCTTGGCGTTACGCGCCTGTTCGGCTGCGCTGAGGACGTCGTTTTCCATTTCGTGCGCCTGGTAGTCGACCATCTTGTCTACCAATACGTAATAGGCGGCTTGCGTGCGGGCCATATCGCCCTGGTAAATGTCGCGCGCCTCCTGCTGTTTGTTCTCCGCGACCAGTTCGAAGAATTTGCGTACCGTGACGCCGTAGGCCGCGCGCGATTCGAACTGTTGCTTGAACAACTGCTTGCTCTGTTCGTTTTGCAGCATCTTTTCAAATTTGGCGTAAGCCTCGGCATTGGTTTTGCGCAGGGCGGCGTAGTCGTCCATGTATTTCTTGGCGCGCTCGGGCGAGCTTGTCAGCAGCAGGTTGCTGAGGATGGCGTTGCCTTTGTTGCCGTTGTTCTTGATCTGGTTGCTGATGGAAATCA
>Ga0308165_1002605_pt1 | contig 21036 bp, 20 predicted proteins | sample PhyWR2_FD_201032 | JGI IMG/M metagenome (GOLD analysis project Ga0308165, IMG submission 201032) | Phyllosphere microbial communities from UC Gill Tract Community Farm, Albany, California, United States - DLSLW.R2 | ecosystem: Host-associated > Plants > Phyllosphere > Unclassified | place: USA... | reverse complement strand
TAGTTCACGACCTTTCGATAAATCATGATACATGGAAGAAACGTGTTTGCCAAATGGCAAGCCCAGTAGAATACCAGATAAAACATCTACCATCATCATCAAACCATAGCCTTTAGGTCCCGCAATTGGTAATAAAGCATTCACAGCTGTCGAATCTGTTGTCGGATTCCCTTTAGCATCTACTGCCCATGTATCTGGTATAGCTTCTTTTTTAGAACGAGCATGTAAAATTTTCCCCCATGCTTGTACAGTTGTGGCCATATCGAACGTTATGACACGGTCATCATTGCTAGGTGCTGCAAAGGCAATTGGATTTGTGCCAAAGTAAGGTTCACTTCCTCCAAACGGCACAACCATTGGGTCAGATTGGCAAACAGAAAGGGCGACCATATCTTGTGCTGCGGCCCTTTCTACATAATAGGCAAGCGCTCCGCTATGAGAGATGTTACGAACTCCTACAACAGCGACACCATTTTTCTTGGCCATTTCAATCGCTAAATCCATTGCTTTTTCTGCTGCTACAAAACCAGAACCGTTATCGCCTTCAAACATACCACAGCTAGGAGCTGTTTGGTTAAAAGAAAAAGTAGGATCATTCGTGATACCGCCTTTTGCTATTCTTTCCGAATAATATTCCACGCGCATTGCACCGTGGGAATGAATTCCTCTAGCATCTGCAAAGGTTAACACATCACTTACGATTCCTGCATGTTCCTCTGATAAACCAGCTTTCTGTATTTTATCTTTGATTAGTTGATGTAAATCCGCTTTTTTTACTCTCATTTTAAAACGCCTCCTTTTATTATCGGTAACAACGTTGCGCTTCGCTACACCTTGTACTTTTTAACATCAGTTCATTTCATTCACTGTGCTTCAAAGCAAAAGCGAAGCGGGCTCGTTCAGCTTCGACAGAAAAATAGGAAAAATTGACTGAGGTGCTTTGGGCCTCATTCAATTTTTATCTTTTTTCCGAGAAGCTAGCCCGCGTAGCTAGATACCATACGACAACAATTCTCCGCTTCGCTAATACTTATACAAACCAAACAACATTTTCGTGAAGCATCATAGTTCAACAAATTTTATTTTTTCTCACCAAATGCATTTGTATTTTCATATCGATCAAAATGAAGAGTATCACTCTTTAAATAGTCGTAGATATCCTTAACGATGTCGATACCATCTGTCATTGATTTTTCATAATTGAGTTGATTGATTTCTCCTGGATAATAGACTTGTTCAAATCCATCAGCTGCGGGAATTTCATGTAACTCTTCTACCATACCGTTCACAGATTCTTTGAACATCTCTAAATCAGTGAAACGTTTTGGATCGATCAAAATATACATTTGACCCACATTACGTCCTTTGCTTATATCGTCATACATTGAAGAAACGTGTTTGCCAAATGGTAAGCCTAAAAGCATACCAGATAAAATATCTACCATCATCATCAAACCGTAGCCCTTTGGTCCAGCAATCGGTAATAAGCCATTGACTTTGTGAGGATCAGTTGTTGGTTTACCGTCTTTATCAACTGCCCAGGTATTTGGAATATCTTTATTTTTAGAACGGGCATCTAAAACTTTTCCCCATGCTTGAACAGTTGTTGCCATATCGAAAACAACTGGATCATGACCTTGCCTAGGTGCTGCAAAGGCGATTGGGTTTGTCCCAAAGTAATTTTCTTTGCCACCAAATGGGACAACCATCGGATCAGATTGGCACATTGCAATAGCTATCAAATCTTGTTGCGCTGCTTTTTTTACATAATAAGACAGTGCTCCGCTATGGCTGATTTTAGAAATCCCAACAGCCGCAACGCCAGATTTTTTTGCCATATCAATCGCATAGCCAAGTCCCACATCCGCAACAAATTGCCCTGCACCATTTTTTCCATGAACGATTCCTGAACTTGGTCCAGTTTCTTCAAACTCAATCTTAGGATCAAGCGTTACGCCGCCTTTATCGATTTGTTCTGCATAATATTCTACCCTAACGGCGCCATGTGAGTGGATGCCGCATGCATCTGCAAATACCAAATGTGTCGCCACTTCATCTGCATGTTCTGGCTTTAAGCCAGCTGTCATTAATTTTTTTTCAATCAAATCATGCAATTCTTCTGGTTTCACTACAACAGTTTCATTCATTCTTAAACTTCCTCTTCATCAAATTAAATTTCTGGATCACGGTTGCAATCTTTTGAATAAACATACATTAAAGGTTCATCACGTCCTACTGCGTAAGCTGCTTGTTGCACGTATGAACTCATAAAGATATAATCTCCTTTTTCGACTGGCATCCACTCATTATCTAAGTTATACATGCCTTGTCCAGAAAGTAAATAGGCGCCATGTTCTTGATAATGCGTTTCGATATAGCCGTGACTTGCTCCTGGTTCAAATGAAAGGATGTGGAAGTTCATATCAAAACCTAGATCTTTCGGTAAGAAATCCCATAAAAGAACGTCTTTCATGCCTTCGTATTCGATTGGCTCCATGTCATTTACATTGCCGACTACTTTGTGTGCTTCATAACCTTCTAATGGTTGGTAACGTTTTTTGTATAAGAAAATTTCTGTATCAGCATCTTGACCATTTTCTAGATACATTAACGTGCTGGCTGGTAAATATGCATAGCCGCCTTTTGTTAGTTTGTGTGTTTCAGTACCATCATTGACATTTAAAACACCGTCGATCACATAAACAATTGTTTCAACACCTTCGCCACCGAAGCCACGTTGATTGTTGCCATCTTTGTGCATTGTAATGATATAATCAACAAAATTGGCTCCTAATTGTTTTGACCCTAAAATCGAACAATCACAATTTTCAAAGCCAGGAATCACATTATTTACTAACCCATCATGTGGAATCAATGCATAATTATTTTTTTTGATAACGGCTCTAGATGATAATAATCCATCAAGATAGCCCGTTTGATTATTTTTATAACCCATTTCTATTTCTCCTACTTTCTCTTATTTATAAGCTAATTCATATAATGTGCTAGCCAATACTTTTACACCATTGACTAAATCATCAATGTCAGTAGCTTCAGCTGGATTATGGCTGATACCATTGATACTTGGTACAAAAATCATTGCTGTCGGAAAGTTTGGCGCGATGATTTGAGAATCATGTCCAGCTCCACTATGCATTACTTTGTATTTCATATTTTCAGCTTTAGCTGCCGTTTCGATTGCCGTTACGATTTCTTCATTCATTGGAACTGGCGCTTCATCCATCCATAAGTCAATGTCGATTTCTAAACCGTGTTGCGCTGCAATGTCTTTCATCAATTGTTCAATTTCTTGGGTAAAGGCGTGTAGCTCACCGCTGTCTGTATGGCGGCAATCCATTGTAAATAACACTTCACCTGGAACCACATTTACTGTATTTGGTTTGGGTTCAACCTTACCGAAGGTCAATACTAACGGATCCCCCACTTCTAAAGCACGATCGATTGCTTGTGAACAGATCTTCGCAAAAGCATACGCTGCATCTTTACGATACCCCATTGGTGTTGTACCAGCATGGTTTGCTTCACCTTTTAGAACGATCGTATAACGTCTTTGACCCGCGATGTTATTAACAACACCGATTTGTAATTGTTCTTTTTCAAGGACAGTTCCTTGTTCAATGTGGATTTCTACAAAAGCTTTGATATCATCTCTAGCTGCTTTGCTTTCATCTCTAAAGTCAAAACCGTGACGTTGCATTTCTTCTACAAATTTCAACCCTTCAAAATCAGCGATTTCAATAACGTCTTCTTTTTTCGCTTCTCCGACAAAGTTTTTACTACCCCAGAATACTGTTGGGAAACGACTGCCTTCTTCTTCAGCCATTGAAATGACTTCTAAAGAACGTTTCGGTTTACCATGTGTTTCTAATAAATATTGGATTGCAACGTACGCTGCAATGACCCCAAATTGACCATCTAAGTTACCACCGTTCACAACGGTATCAATATGTGAACCTGATAAAATGGTTTCTTCTGGATGCTCTGTACCTTCTACTCTACCAAAGAGGTTACCGATCTCATCAAATGAAGCGGTCATGCCGATAGCTTCCAATGTTTCTTTCACAGATTTTTGTGCTTCCAACCAGAAATCAGAATACAATAAACGGGTCATTCCGCCTGTTGGGTCGTTGCCAATACTAGATAAGTGATCGATATTTTCTTGTAAAACTTTTTTTAAATCCATTTGATACATCTCCCTCTTTTATTATCATAACCATTGTAAGCGGTTGCCGGTTTTCATACACTATCCACATTTCACAAATCAGCTCCTATCTTTGTGCGCTTTAAACATAAAGACTAGAGCTATTTGGGTTAAAATAGAAATAAGTTCGTGAAATTTTTAAAATTTACAGGTTAATTCTTTGAAAAAATGATAAAATGCCCTTAAGAAAAAATACCTATTGCTGCAAAACAAACCTGACCAATTTTTAAATGAGGAGGATCATTATGTTAAAACAAGAATTTTGTTATAGTCAATTCGATAATTTGAAATTATTTATGACCTATTACTCAGCTCAAAACAATTGTCAAACAAAAGCTACATTACTTTACTTCCACGGTGGTGGCTTGCTTTATGGACAACGAGATGATTTACCAGAAGTCTATTGTCAGCTTTTAACAGAAAATGGTTACAACGTATTGACCATTGATTATCCATTAGCACCTGAAGTCAAACTGCCAACTATTGTTAGTTATTTAAAAGAAGCAATTGATTGGTTCTTGAAGCATTATCAAACGACACTAGGTCTAGAACATTCGGATTATTTCTTGTTTGGACGTTCGGCTGGTGGTTTTCTGTCCTATCTATTATCTGCTCGTTATCCTTTCCCAGAGCAAAAAGGACTGATTAGTTTTTATGGCTATTATGATCTGATGAATCCTTCATTTAGTCAGCCTAGCAGTTATTACAATCAATTTCCTAAAATAGCCCCTTTGGCTGCCCAAGAGTTGATCTATCCTAACCCAATCGCAGAAGTTTCAATTAATGAACGTTTTTCACTTTATTTATCTGGTCGGCAATTTGGTAACTGGTTAAGTTATCTCGTCAGCTCACCTAGTGAAAAAGAAACATTCAGTTTAACTGATACTGAGCTTGCTGAACTTCCACCGGTATTTTTGGCTCATAGTTCAGCGGACCAAGATGTCCCAGTTGAACTATCACGCATTGCTAGCAGCAAAATCCCTAATGCCACTTATGAAGAAATTGAAGCTCTTCCTCATGATTTTGATGGAGACATTACTAAAAACGAAGGACTGCAAGCTTATCAAGCGTTAATCCTATGGCTAGATAAAACATTGAGCACTACTTAATTTTAACATAATCGTTTCATTCTTTAACTTAAAAAAAGACATTCCCGATCATTCAGGAATGTCTTTTATTGTACATTTATTTTTCAGTTGCAGTTTCAGTGATTACTTCTACTGCACGTTTCATGCGAATATCATGTTTTAACATGTCTTCTGTTAAGACTTTTTTCACTTGATCGATCGGCATGTTGTATTGTTCTGATAAATCTTTGATTTCGTTATCCATATCTTCTTGAGATACTTCAATATCTTCTGCTTTAGCGATCGCTTCGATTACAAGGTTTGTTTTCGTACGAACTTCTGCTTCTGCTTCAAATTGTTTGTGCAAGTCAGCTTCTGTTGTTCCAGTTAATTGATAGTACATATCTGGAGCGATTCCTTGACGTTGCATGTTGTTTAGGAATTCATCCATTGAACGGTGAACTTCGTCATGTACCATTACATGTGGAAGGTCAACGATTTCTGCATTATCAACAGCTTGACGGATTGCAGCTTCGTCTTTTGCTTCTGTTGCAGCCGCTTCTTTAGATTCTGTTAATTCTTTACGGTATTTTTCTTTTAATTCGTCTAATGATTCTACTGAGTCATCAACGTCTTTTGCGAATTCATCATCTAAAGTTGGTAATTCTTTTGCTTTTACTTCATGAACTTTCACTTGGAAAACAGCTTCTTTACCAGCTAGATCTTCTGCTTGGTAATCTTCTGGGAATGTTACTTTTACTTCAACTTCTTCGCCAGCTTTTTTGCCAACTAATTGTTCTTCAAAGCCTGGGATGAAAGAGTTAGAACCTAATTCAAGAGAATAGTTTTCACCTTTTCCGCCTTCAAAAGCTTCTCCGTCTTTGAAACCTTCAAAGTCAATAACAACAGTATCGCCATCAACAGCTGCTTCGTCTTCTTTGATGACTAGTTCAGCTTGGGCTTCTAATTCATTTTGGATGCGTGCATCTACGTCTTCGTCTGTAACTTCACGGTCTTGTTTTTCAACTGTTAAGTTTTTGTATTCGCCTAATTTAACTTCAGGTTTTACAGTCACTTCAGCAGTTACGACCCAATCTTCCCCTTTATTCATGCTTTCAACATCAATTTTAGGTTGTGATACAGGATCGATTCCAGCTTCTTTAACTGCTGCTTCGTAGACTTCTGGTAACACTGCGTTCAAAGCATCTTCATATAATGCTTCTTCGCCGTACATACGGTTGAATACTTGACGTGACACTTTTCCTTTACGGAATCCTGGTACGTTAAGATTTTTTTTAACTTTATCGAATGCTTGTTTCAAGCCTTTTTCAATTAGAGTTTGATCAACTGAAAAAGTTAACACACCATCATTGGTGCCTTTTTTTTCAAATTTCGCAGACATTTGTTTCCCTCCGAATAACTTAATTTTATACATGAATTTATGTTATGCATACCTTTAAATAGTACACTATCACTGGATAAATGTAAACATTTTAGGTGAGAAGATGGAAAATAAAGCCATTTTATAGACTATTTGAAGCGTCTCTTTTTAATTTTAACCACTTTTAAGTTCTGTTCATTGGTTTCTATGCTCTTTAGATGTGCTTTCTATATTTCAAGATAGTAACATGTTGACATTTAAAAGCAAATAAGGCCGAGACAAATAAAGATGTTCAGCTATTAAAAGCTCAAACATCTTTACCATCTACTAATTATCTTCTACCAATACACGAATTAAGCGTTTCGTTTCTTGAAATGCATGAAGTGCAGCTGTATCTAAATGTGTATCAAAAGACTCAGCAGCTTCAATCCCTGCAATGTCGGAAATACCGCGAATATTTATTACAGGAATAGCATAAAAACTCGCAACTTGTGCGATTGCTGTGCTTTCCATATCAGAGGCTTTCGCTTCTGGAAAACGCTCTTTCACCTGTGTTACAAACTCCGACTCACTCATAAAGGAATCGGAAGTGACGATCAATCCATTATGCAAACCATAATCTCTAGTTTTTTCCAAAGAATCAACAATTTCTAACCATTTTTGACTTAACTGGTAGTCTTTTGGCATTTGTGGCACTTGCCCAAATGCGTAATCAAAACTAGTCGCATCCACATCACTATAAGTGAGCCTTGTGCCATAAATAACATCACCAATTTCAACCTCACCTAAAAAGCCACCCGCAGAACCTGTATTAATGATCACATCTGGTCGAACTGTTTCACAAACTAAACTAGCTGAAGCTGCTGCATTGGCCTTACCGATCCCGGTTTCCACTAAAAATAAGGAATAGTCTGGCTGATCTAATACTTCCTCGATCACAGTTTTCCCTCGTTTTAAAATAGAGTGCAATTGATAAGAACCACGAAATGGTTCTAACTCTTCTTGCATTGCTGCTGCTATGACGATTTTCATTTATCTGCCTCCCACAGCTTGCCAATATCTTCTTGCACATCGACTTTTGTCCCACCAAAATGTTCTTGGATATAGTCTTTGACTGCTTGACTATGATATAGCTCTGCTAGTTTTTTTAACGCTTGATCCTGTTGGCGGTCTGCTGTTGTGACTAAAACATTGATGCTTTGCTGCGTATGTTCATCGATTTCTTCTTTAAACAAAGCATCTTTCAAAACATTTAAACCACCTTCAAACGCAATTGTATTACTGATCAAAGCTAGATCAACATCTTGCAATACTCTTGGTCCCGTCGTATCATCGATCATTTTAAACTCTAAGTTTTTAGGATTTTCAATAATATCAGACGGCGTTCCTGTTCCGTTATCAAAATTCTTGGCTAGTTTGATCAAACCAGCAGTTTCCATCAATCTTAAGCCACGCGCCGTATTTGCTGGATTATCAGCGATTGCAACGACAGCTCCCTCTTTAATCTCCCCGACTGATTTGTATTTATCTGAATAAAGCCCCATCGGCTCCATATAGGTTGTTGCAATTGGTACTAATTTTTGGTCGCTATCTTGATTGAAACTACTTAAATACCCCAATGATTGAAAAGCATTCACATCAACCTGTTCTTCAACCGTTGCGTTATTTAGCTGAGGACCGCCATTGATCTCTTTGACCTCTATGGCTAATCCCGCTTCCTTAGCTAACTCTGAGTCTGCAATAAAGCGCCAAATATCGGCATCACTGTCAACTGAACCTAAAACGATTTTGGTCGCTTTATGCTGTTCTTCATTTGCCTCCTCTTTATTTTGACTGTTACAACCCGTCACTAAAAATAAAGCCCCTAAAATGCCAAATCCAATCCACTTTTTCATAACAGCCTCCTTCAAATATTACTATGATTCGCCCTAGATTATTTCTCGCTCAAAAGCAGAGGTACTGATTCCTTGATTTAACACTGCTTTCGCCCATTCTTTTGCGGAAAAAAGAGAATGATCTTTATAATTCCCACAGCTTTTTGCATCTGTTCCCTGAACATCAGTCCATTGAATTTCTTCTACGATCTGACCCAATGTTTCTTTCAGAGCTTGAGCAACCTCTTGGGCTGGATAATTCCCCCAAACAATCAAATGAAAGCCTGTTCGACAACCAAATGGCGAAATATCAATAATACCGTCCAAACGATCCCGCAATAAATCAGCTAATAAATGTTCTAACGTATGAAGCGCAGCTGTTGGAATTTCTGCCTGATTCGGTTGGGCAAAACGCAAGTCATAATTCGTGATTTCGTCCCCTTTTTTCCCAACTTCTGTTGTAATTACTCGCACGTACGGCGCAATCACTTGATTATGATCTAGTGTAAAACTTTCAACTTCTGCCATGATTACACACATCCTTCCAACTAATTATTTTGTTGAACCCCAAACCTCATTTGCTACATCAATAACTAACGCCAACTTTTTCCACTGGTCTTCCTCGGTCAAAACATTGCCTTCTTCTGTCGAAGCAAAACCACATTGAGGACTCAAACTCAAGCGATCTAATGGGACAAACTTACTTGCTTCTTTAATTCGCTTCACTAATGTTTCCTTCTCTTCTAACGTGCCGTCCTTACTTGTAACTAAGCCCAAAACCACTTGTTTATCTTCTGGAACAAAACGTAACGGCTCAAAATCACCTGAACGCTCATCATCAAACTCCAAGAAAAAAGCTTCGACATTTTGATTGCCTAACAACGTATCAGCAACAGGCTCATAGCCGCCAGAAGTGGCCCACGTTGAATGATAATTGCCACGACAGACATGCGTCGTTACATGTAAATCTTCAGGTAGATCAACGATTGCATCATTATTTAAACGTAAATATAACGCTTGTAATGCCTTGGTATCATATTCGCCATTAGTCATCGTGGTCCAAAAGTTCTTATCCACTAACATCCCCCACGTGCAATCATCCAATTTAATATCCCGACAACCTAAATCATATAAGGCTAAAATTGTTTCCCGATACGCCTTCGCAATATCTTGATATAATAATTCCCGATCTGGATAAAATTCATTAACCTTGTCTTCATTAGAACTGCGAACCAACTCCGCTAATAACTGGGCAGGTGCAGGAATACTTTGGCGAACAGGCGTTCCATCTGAGATTTCCGTTAAAAATGTGTACTCTTCAAAGACCGGATGTTCTGGATTAAAGCTTATTTTTCCTGTTAAACGTGCTGAATCCGCTCTTGTTTCTTCTCCGTGAAATAAATAGCCTTGATCCATTACATTATGCTCAATTCCATTGAAGCCCCAGAAAAAATCAAGATGCCAGTAACTACGGCGAAACTCCCCATCACTGATAACGTTTAAGCCAATTTCTTTTTGTTTAGCAACTAAATCCCGAATGGCTTGATCCTCAACTGCTTTTAATTCATCTCCAGAAATCGTACCAGCTGCAAACTCTTCCCGCGCTTCTTTCAACGCTTCCGGACGTAAAAAACTGCCGACGATTTCATAATGATGTACTGAATTTTGACACATAATTAATTTCCCCCTCATTTTTTAAATAGAAAACAAAAAAATCCCTAGAAAAGTCAAAGACTCTTCTAAGGATGTAATAAACATACATGGTACCACCTTAATTTACAAAAATCTTGCGATTTCTGCCTCTACTCTAATACGCCGCTACTGCTTGATATTAGGATTCTTGCTAACGGGAATAACCGTGCATCTCTAAAATAATTTTTCGAAATGCCCACTCAAAAGCCATTTTCAAATTCGTTTTCTTCCGCCTCTTTTCAGCTACCAAGGCTCTCTTTTAGAAATTCCACAGAATTTTACTTTCTTTTTCTATGTGTTTTTTTATTTATTTTTAATTATAATAGCAGATGAGACGGTGGGTGTCAAATGGATAGGTGAAAATTTTTTTACGTTAGCGAACTTTTATAGACTTTCTCACGATTAATCTTCTAAACTATCTAATTCTTGCTCAGCCTTTAAAGTCATCGTTTTGTCAAAGCAACTGCTAAAAATGCTGTACTTAGATTCAATGACTTGGATCATCTGGCCCTTTTCTAAAATCTCAAAAAGATCGTATGGTACAGTCAGTTTATGAATTTTTTTATCCCCATCAATTTCTAGATTTAGATTACACTCTTCAACAATCACGTTAGGGCCTCCACCAGGAGGACGATATGAAGCAACCACTTTGTCACTAATTCGAGCTTCTAATTCCTGCTCTTGGACATGACAAAGCCTTGTTCGTACTAATATGAATCTAAGTACATACTCAATCCCCCAATAAATGAAAAACATCCCTATTACACCAAGCGCAGCCAAGGAAACCACAATTAAAGTCACAATAGCAAGCTCAAACTTATCTTCGTAGTAAGACCATTCCGTAAAATGAGTGGTCATTACTTGCCACGAATCATTTAGAAATTCAATTTTACTGATTAGCAGCCAGCTTATTAACAATGTAAATAGTAAAATTACTAGCTTGTATAGATAGAAAATTAGATAATCCCTTAGTTTATTTTTCCTTTTCAACATCATTTTTCTCATTTTTTTATTAATACTTCTCTATTATTTTATCAGAAAAATGAACTGTTAAAGAATATTTTTGAGTTTTTAAATTTGATCAGGTCATAGCGGTTTAGCGGTCTCTATTTGCTTATAAAGATTCCGTTTGGCTTCTTCAAAACGAGTAACTCTTTTTAAAATCTCCTCTTCGATTATATGTATTTCACAAATCAAGCGTTTCTCCTGTCATCGTAGTAACTTGACACATTTCACAATATATAAAAAACGGCGTCAGTGCTCATTTACTCACTAATACATAATTTAATACAAATAACGAGAAATAATATTAATAAGAGAAGCGAATGAGAAGATTTAGAAAAATTTTTTTGTTATTTTACCTTATATATAAGGGAGAGGTTTTATGGTGTTATTTAATCGAAGAATGTCAGATTTTTTATTGCGAACTGCTATTTATTTCGGTATACTAATAGCTATAGGATAGAAATAATTAACAAGGAGAACAGCAAACTTTCACTTAGCCAGAAATGAGTGGAGTAGAGGTTGTCCCTCCTAACGATAAAAATAAATCTATGGCACTTCCTGACCTGGCTACCAACCAAACTAGCGAAGTTTTGATTAAACAGCATAACCTGCTTAAGCAAATCGCCAATAGTGTACGTCATGTTCTTATTTTTGCATTCAGTTGTCTACCAGAAGACTTTAACCCTTCTCCTTCCAAGTATAACTGAGTAAAGATAGAGGTCTTTGACTTGCCTATTGTCCACGATTGCAGGGGATCTGTAATCGTTTTTTTGTTTCTATCCTATAAAATTTGAGAAAAAGAAATGATAATACGGTGACAACATTCATTTTATTCACCTTGTACTTTCATCACCTGCTCTGTCTTATTGCCAATCATAGTTCTTCAATTCTTAGAGCTTTAGCTCTTAGAAATTGATGGGATCTAAGCAACAGCGTAGTGATTCAAAACAAAATAGGCACTTCATTCACCGGTACCACCCAGTAAATGAAGCCCTGAATAGAAAGCATAACCTATCTATCCAAGTTGCCTGATTACTAGTACCGTAGCACTAGCTTCTTTATTGTACCTAATTTTTGTAAGAATTTCTAGACACTTTTGGAAATTTTTTTAAATAAGTGAAGAAACTTGCTACAGTCTGTTAGTCACCCCAACGATAGAGGCGGCCATCTCTATCGTTTTTTCTTTTTCTCAATTGTTGAATGTTGCTTGAAACTAACTTTAAAATTTCTAGAATCGCGTATTCGTCCTGCAAAAAAAGCAAAAATTCAAGATATAAGTACAAAATCACCAAATCTATAATAATAAAAAGGACTATATGAGTCAGCCTCCAATTATAATTACTGTTTCTGCTACCTATTATTTCTCAATCAAACCTCTAAAAACGTTATCATACTTATTTATAAAAAAATCGATATCATCAGAAAATTCTTTTAAAGATAGTATTTGGATAACTTCATTAGGTAATGACTTACTATTTGTATTGTCCAGTTTTCTCAGATTTTTAGATTTGCTTATTTTATCAGTCATATTTTATTCCTCCTTGTCCTTGTTTCGTATAACACTAAAAAATAGCTGTCTATTAAAACTACACTCTTCCAAGTTTTCTGACTTCAAAAAAACGTTTCCCTTCATGATATAATAACCTTAAATAGTCTAAAACAAGAAGGTGATCTATCATGAAACTAAACAGAATGTTCGAAATCATTTATCTGCTACTCGAAAGAAAAAAGCTTACCGCAAACGAATTAGCGAACCATTTCGAAGTCTCAAAAAGAACGATTCTCCGTGATATAGAAGCCTTATCTATCGCAGGAATCCCAATCTACACCTCTAAAGGAAAAGGCGGCGGCATTTCACTACTTGAGAACTATGTATTAGACAAAACCATTATTTCAGCAGATGAACAAGACCAAATTCTCTTTGCCCTTCAAAGCTTAGCTGCCACACCTCCCTTACATTCTGAAACTATTTTATCCAAACTGCAAGCTCTATTTAGTAAAACAGACACAAGCTGGATTGAAGTGGATTTTTCTCGTTGGGGTAAAACTGATCCAGACAATAAAAAATTTGAACAGTTGAAAACAGCTATTCTTACCGAAAAAGTTATTTCTTTTACTTATGCAAATTCTTATGGAGCAACAAGCTTGAAAACAATTTATCCACTAAAATTACTTTTCAAATCGAAAGCCTGGTATCTTCAAGCATATTGCCCCTCTAATCAAGCGGATAGAACCTATAAACTCAATCGAATGACCGACTTGGCTATAGATACTGACGTTTTTTCTAAAAAAGATTTTACAGTTCCAGCGATTGAAGTAACAGACAGTCCAGCTCTATTAGACTTAACTCTTTTAATCTCAAAAGAGCGTGCTTATAGAGCATACGATGAGTTTGATATCCATAATAGTCAAAAAAATGAAGATGGTTCCCTTCTTGTAGATACACAATTACCAGAAGATGAATGGTTGTATTCCTTTCTCCTATCTCTAGGCGCTTCAGTAAAAGTTATCTCACCGCCACATGTGGAAAAAACGTTACTCACTTATATTGAAGAAATGAAAAAGAATTATATGGAGCCATAAGGTGACAGATAGTTGTCACCTTAACTGTGCTATTATAAAGTTACCACTATGAAGGAGCGTGAACACTATGCCTAGACCTACAACAAAAATAGATTTGATCACAACCGCAGACGAGCAGTTTTCAAAGTTATGGCAACTGATTGATTCGATGGATGATCAAAAACAGAATGCACCATTTGCTTTTAGTGAAGCATTTTTACAAAAAAGAACAGAAGCCCACTGGCAACGAGATCAAAATTTACGAGATGTCTTGATCCATTTATATGAATGGCATCAGTTACTCTTAAACTGGGTAACATCGAATCAAAAAGGAGAAGCCCAGCCCTTTCTACCTGCTCCATATAATTGGCGAACTTATGGAAAACTGAATGAAGAATTTATCGAAAAACACCAAAATACCTCTTTAGACGAAGCAAAGCAACTTCTTAACAATAGCCATGCTGACGTTTTAAACATGATTGAAGCTTTTACAAATGAAGAGTTATTCGCTAAAAATACACTCTCTTGGACTGGAACCTCTACACTGGGAAGCTATTGTGTTTCCGCAACGTCTAGTCATTATGAATGGGCGATTAAAAAAATGAAGCAGCATATCAAATCGTTAGAATAATCATTGGATAAAAATAAACTACGCTTCAAGAGTAGCATCATTCGTTGATGAATTTACCCTTGAAGCTTAATTCTATTGTCTGCTCATTTTCTTTTGATTGAAGGCACCGCTTTTAATACTTTATCTACTGCATAAATTGCTTGGTCATTCGTAATTAGAACGACTATTTTAAAGAAACACTTCAATTCTCTTTCTTATCCTATTTCAACGACACACTCAATTTATAATCAACTAAAGAGAATACGAGGCTTCGATTCCAATAACTAAAATTGCTCTAACAACTTTAACCTATTGTTTTTTAGCTGGTGCAAGCTTCATAAGTTTTTTGACTGCATAAATCGCTTGATCGTTCGTAAAATGAAATTTCCCAATTGTAGTGTAAATAATCAGCTTAGTATTTTCAACTTTACCGCCACGACGTAATTTATTTGTCACTGCCTTCGCTTTGACTTTTTTTATTTGCTCTTTTTTGATCTGTATTTCTTTTCCATTTATCCAAATGGTTAAATCATTATGCCCTTGAAAAATTTTGACTCGTTTAGAAAATAGTTTTTTGTATAGTTTTCTCAATAAATAATCAAAAATAACCCAACTTATCAAAAAGCTTATAGAAAAAGCAACTGCCTCATACCCGGTGTTTAAAAAGAAATACGCTGTTTTAATTCCTATGGAAAAAATCAATATGGCCCAACACACTACAAACAAAACAATCGCTGCTTTCTTCACAATGCTATATTTCGAATAATTAAAATCAGCTTCTAAAACAAATTTCATCTGCTTGCCCATCTTCATTTCTCCTTTATCTCGTGTCCAAATTTTCACTCACCGATCTGAGGTTCAACGAATAACTTTCCATCCTCTAAATAAAAGTATAAATGTCGATTACTGTTTTTATCAACCTTGTACTCATATTCTGTTGTTTCGTCATCGAATAAGGATTTTTTTGAGGTGTTGATAAATGAAGGAATCCCTATATTTTCTAATACTTTTTCTGAAACCTTCTCATCAAGCGTCATTTTATTTGCCCGTTCAATGATCGACTCTTCTGCATAAACTGTGGGATCATTGAAAATAATATACTTAGATGTAATTTTTCTTTTTGTATACTCAAAAGATAACTGAGCTAGCTTCTTTTTCCCGCGAGTTATCTCCCACCGTAGCGTTTTGACATCAGAGGGTTTGACTAATAACTTTCGTGAATCTAAATTGGGTTCTCCAAATTCGGCCGTAAATTCCTTTTCAAGATCTGGTACAATTTTGTTTAATAACCGAATTTTCTCATAATAAACCATACAATATTCATAATCGTTCAGTGCTTTTGTCTCTACTTTTGCTTCTGGTTTCACAGTAAAGTACAATACTATACCTAACACAATACACATAAATCCACCTAACAACATTCCTTTTTTCACTTTCACTCGTAGCTACCCCTTTTTTCCTATTTATTTTAGATATACATTAAGTTTACAGGAAAAATACATAAAAAAAAGAGGATTTAGCTAAAATATGTAACTATTTTTAGCTAAACCCACTTTATTATTTGCATATAAGTAAACTTATCCTAGACTAGCTTATTTACCAGTAATAGAATCCCAAATTCCGCTAAAGAATCCTTTGATATTTTCCCAAAGACCCTTAGATTTTTCCTCGATTTGTTCTTTTGTTTTAGACAAATCGAGTTGTCCAACAAAGTCCTCAAAGATATTTTTATCTTTCATATCGCTCATCAAAGTCGTCAATTCTTTCACTTGATCTGATGACATCACATCTTTGATTCCTTGACTTTGTAATGCACCTTCAACAGTTTTTTGAATATCTGCTTGGGTCAAATTTTTGCCATCAGCAGTTTTGGCAGCCAATTCTTTTTTCGCTTGCTCTTGCGCTGCATTTAAGGCTTCGTCAGTATAACCATCTTTATCTTTATTCTCTTCTGTGATCTTAGATAGTACATCCATTTCGTCTTGAGCGACACCTACACGGTCTCGATTGATAATGCCGCCAGATTCTTCAACGATTTTATAGACGCCTGCTAACGCTCCTGAACCATCGATCGGAACAGCTGATGCAACAGTCAACTTCGCATCTGTAATCCCAGCTGTTAACGCCGCATTTTGGTACTGGGCTTCTGTGATTTTCGTAATATTTTTAGGTGTAGCAATATCTACAGAGATTCCTGCACCTTTTTTCTGTGTTTCCATTCGAACTGAACTATAAACAGCCCATTCTGGTGTGAAGCCACCATCAGGGATAAAACTCATCAAATCTTGTCCTGTTGTTGTATATTGTGGTGTTTCACCTTTGATACCTAATTCTTTTAAAGTAAAGTCCTTTTGCTCTTGGGTCAGTGCATTGCCTAAAGCGACTGCGTTTATTTGTAGATTCTTCTCAGAACTTTGAGTTGTTTCTGTATTACTAGCATTTACTGAAGTACTTTCAACCGTGCTACTTTGTGTAGCAAATGCTGTTTTTCCATTTGATAAACCTGTAGAAATCAAAAGAACTGTCATTGCTACAGCGAGTGTTGTCTTTGTCTGTTTCATAGTAACCTCCTAAAGATTTACTTGTTCATTACTATACAACAATACTTTTAGTTAGTCCCTAAGTATGCTCCGTTTTAAGAAAATTTTAGTATCTTGACCTTTTAAAAAATACGTTTCCTTTCCTAAGTGAATCAACTCTATACTCAGTTTTTCCAATAAAAAAGAACAAAAGCAACCACTTTTAGCGGTTGAATGCTTTTGTCCTAATTTTCTACAAACTATATACTCGTTATGACTCATTTTAGTTAGTACTGGATTCGAATACGTTTCTATCAAATTCACCTGTTTTAATTCCAACAATAATTGATGAGTAAACATTCCCCATTACGTTCAATGGTGCTCGTGTTAAAGAATAAAAATAATCCAAACCTGCAAAAATAGCTACTCCTTCAACTGGAATACCAATCATTTGAAAAACAATCGCCATAGATACAATTCCGCCACCTGGAACACCTGGATTCCCAAAAGATGCAACAACTGAGAATACGCCTAATAAAATAAGATTTTGTAATGTAAATTGGATGTCAAATACAGATGCACAAGCCACAGCCGAAACAATATTTGAAATTGGCGAGCCATTTGTATTTAATGCATTTCCTAAAGGTAAAACAAAATCAGATATTCGTTCTTTAACGCCCATCTTTTTAGGCACATCCTCTAGAGATACTGGTAAAGTTATCGCTGAGGAAGTAGTCGTTACAGCTATAACCATAATATTTAGACTATTTTTAAGAAGCGTAACAATGCTTAATCGATATCTGATAGCTACATAAAGTGTATAGAGCACAAAGAAAATAATATCGAGTATACTCACGATTACAATGACCTGAACAAGTGATTTCAATGCATCTACTCCACTTGTGCCAATAACACCAGCAAGCATCGCTGAAATCCCAATTGGTGCATAGACCATCACAATAGAGACGATTTTCATTATTACTTTTCTTAAACCTAATATTAACTCATAGAGTGCGTTTACACTTTCAAAACTATCCTTCATAATATTTACAGAAATACCAAACAATGCTGCAAAAACAATGATTTGGACAATAACTCCTTCTGCAAGTGCCCCAACTGCGTTATCTGGAATAAAATTTACAATAGTTTCTTGTATATTACCACCCGCAACCGTTCCTTTATATGCATCTGATCCAGGAGCAGTCAACGTCAAATTGATTGGAATGATTTTTACTGCAATAATTGACAAAACTGCCGCCAAAGACGTACTAACAAAAAATACCCCCAATGTTTTCAGTCCAACAGTTTTTAATTCTTTTAACGGTAAAGAGGCCGTTGCTTCAACAATAGAACAAAAAATTAATAAGGGGACGCACATCTTTACTGATCTTAAAAAGATATCACCTAAAAACTTTAAACTTTCAGCATTTTCTCCTAGCACAAAACCTATGATCAACCCTATAATAGATCCTACGACAATCCTCATAGATAAACTAGAGTTCTTCACTTTATTTAAAATCATTCTGCTCGTACTCCTTTTCAGTCAACAAAATAGTCGCTTATTTTTTGTGGTGGATAATTAAATTTCCCAATCTTACTCTGTGATAGATGACACTCTACAAATAATTTAGCTAATTTTACGGATACTGAAACAGGGTCTATAACTGGAACACCTATTTCTTCACTTAATGAATCCGCATACATCGCAAATCTAGCACCACCTAATACAATTGCCTCAGCACCGTCTTCTTCAATCATCTTGATGATTGTGTTTTTTAGCGATTCTTTTACGGAACTGTTTTGGTTCACATTCTCCGTATCCATTTCAATCCCTCGTACTGAGGCAAGTTTTCCTTCTAAACGTAGTAAATGTGTAAGATCTTCTTGATAAGGTATATTTTGCTTGAAAACAGTTAGAATTGAATACTTATGTCCTAACATGGTCGCAATAACTTGAGATCCTTCTGCTATTGATATGACTGGAATATCTAATGCCTCTTTTAAAGCAAAAAAACCAAAATTCCCGAATCCAGCTAATACAATCGCATCTGGGTTCACTTCTTCTGTAAAATCAAGTAACCCTCGCACAAACGACCAAACAGATTGATAATCGCCAAAAGTACAATCTATATGTTTAGAGCCTTTAGGATTGGTATATGGGACCAATTCTGTAGATGAATCATTAAGCCCTTTTTCTGCTGATTTCATTAAAACTTTTGTTAATTCTGTATTACTATTTGGATTAGCAACAATAATTTTCATTTGAATCTCCTTTTTCATAAAATTAATTTATTTTAGAATATAGATATGGCCGATTATCGACTAATTTGTCGTATGCTATTTTTCTGTCTAATACATCTCCTAGTATTAAATAATCTTGCCAACGATCAACCTCTTGGGACTCAATATTTATAGTCGGAGTCCACATTCCCTCTTTTATAAACAGATCAATTGTTTTAATACCGTCTTCTACGGAAATTGTCGGCCAATTATTTTTAATAATCGAGCTGCAGGCTTTTCCTCCATGTTCTAATAAATATGACGTCCCTTTTTGAAGACCTACGGCGAATTTTTCAAATTCAACTAATTTATCTTCTATTATTTCAGGCAAACTATAGTAAACACTCCAGGGTATATTGCTTCCCTTTCTGGTTAAATCACAGAAGTTAAAACCTACTTGTCGATCGATCATGGAATGAGCTGTATCTGGTTGGACTACTATAAAGTCACCAAACCCTTTTTCAAAAAGATCGCAAATCATAGCTGTTGAAAAATCATGGATAAACCGAATTTTATTTGGATCAGCACCACCTTCTCGCGCGCTGCCAACCGTCATTAAATAATGACCTGCCCCATCGCCTCCTGATACAAGTACTCTTTTTCCTTCTAAATTTTTCCAATCAAATGATCCTGATATTTTTTCTCTTGAAAGAATAACTAATGGGCATTTAGACGCTATTTTTGCAACTGACGTGTATTTTTGAATATTCTGACAATAAATCATAGGCAGCCACATTCCACCTAACACAACATCTGCTTGACCATTTTCTAAATCATCAAGTCCTTTTGTCCAAGGATCAGGTAAATACGAACATAATTTTAGCTTTTGTTCATCAAAAAAACCTTGTTCTTCTGCGATGTATTGTGGCATGTAGTTCATTGATAATCCTGTTGCAGCAATTGTAAATGTAGTCAATTTAGAAAATCTCCTTTTTGATTATATTTAGGTTTTGATAACAATATATGCTATATGGTCTCCTATGACCTTTTATCACGAGAATGCTCTACTTGATTCGTGTGATTATTGTTTGTAGACTCAGAATCAATGATTGCTAATCTTGCTTACATGTAATCAACGTAGTTTCTTGAGTTTCACTACTTTTGAATCTATTTGAACTATCATAAATCATATTGTAAGCGGTATCCATGTCCTTTTCATTGAACTTTTTAACATTTTATTTATATTTTTTGTTTAAAATAACTATTTATTACAAACTTTATATTAAAAACGATATAATAGATGAATAAAAATAAAGGAGTAGCAAATATACTTAAACCATTTCATTGTAAACGCCACCATATTAGTATTCATTCTAGACTTAATTACCAAACATTCACTAAAAAAAAAGCCTTCACCACTCAGAACAGAATCTGAATGATGAAGACTTTAGTACTTATTTATTTCGTATAATCCTTAACCAAGTCAATAACTTCTTCCATTGTATCGCAGTCATTCAACGCACGATCCGCAAGTTCAGCCATTTTCTTAGTATCTAGACGTTTCATCAAGCTACGAGTTTGAAGAATAGATGTCGCACTCATTGAGAACTCATCTAATCCCATTCCTACCAATAATGGTACAGCCATTTGATCGCCACCCATTTCTCCACACATACCAGTCCATTTACCTTCTGCATGAGATGCGTCAATCACGTTTTTAATCAAACGTAGGATTGATGGGTTATATGGTTGGTAAAGGTAAGAAACGCGTTCGTTCATACGGTCTGCTGCCATTGTGTATTGAATCAAGTCATTTGTTCCAATACTGAAGAAATCAACTTCTTTGGCGAATTTATCCGCAATTACAGCGGCTGCAGGAATTTC
>Ga0308165_1002602_pt1 | contig 21049 bp, 20 predicted proteins | sample PhyWR2_FD_201032 | JGI IMG/M metagenome (GOLD analysis project Ga0308165, IMG submission 201032) | Phyllosphere microbial communities from UC Gill Tract Community Farm, Albany, California, United States - DLSLW.R2 | ecosystem: Host-associated > Plants > Phyllosphere > Unclassified | place: USA... | reverse complement strand
CCAGCAAGGATTATGGGAAGATGCCGCAGCCGTGCTCTCTTACCATACTGCTTATCTGTTTTACCGTGATGCATTAGTGATGCAGCAGCGAACCTATTCGGTGATTCGTAGCCATCTGCTGGAGATGATGACCCTGCCGGAAGAGGCGCGGATGCGAATATCCATTCTGGATTATATACAGGACAGGACCCTCCTTTCGCGCAGCAGTATATTAAATGTGCTGTCGGCCTTGAAGCGTGGAGAATATATCACCTTTAAACGCGGAGGATATCTGCAGGAACTACAAGCCTTGCCTGAGTCGTTCTGAAGGGAAGTTTAAAATTAAACAGAATTTGCATTAACCTCGTCTGCGTTTCGCTATATCGTTTGCCGACTGAAATATATCAATAAATTTGTCTACGGTAAGTGTAAACGGGATTATTATGAAGAAGACGATTGTTGCGTTAATTATTGCAAATGCTTTCACAACCACCGCTGCTTTTGCTGCGGGTGATGCCGGCACCTGGTACAGCGGCGCGAAGTTCGGCTGGTCGCACTATTTTGATACCAATACCGGAGCCAAAGCACGCGAAAATAATAGCGGCACAAATCACTTTGATATCGATCGCGATAATGTCGGCGGCGGTATTTATACCGGCTACCAGATTAACCCATGGCTGGCGGTTGAAGGCGGCTACGACTATTTAGGGAATATGCAGATTAACGGCCATCAAGGCGGCTCTGGCGCCAGAATGAAAAGTCAGGGTATTCAGATGTCCCTGAAAGCCAGCTATGCCGTAACGCCGCAATGGGATCTGTATGGTCGCGCCGGGGCGATGGGCTATCGTGCAGAATCTGACGTCAGCGGCCATAACCGCTTTGAAACCGGCGTGCGTCCGCTGGCGGCCGTCGGTACCGAGTATGCCTTCAATAAAAACTGGGCAGGCCGCGTTGAGTATCAGTGGGTGAGCAACGTGGGTAATGCCAACCAGATCGGTGTCAGCAGCGACGTCAGTTCGGTCACGGCCGGGCTGACTTACCGTTTTGGCCAGCATGATGATGCCCCTGTCGTCGCGACGCCAGCGGCGGTCGTTGCCCCTGCGCCAGAAGCTAAACACTTCAATCTGAAATCCGATGTGATGTTCGGCTATGACTCTGCAACGCTTACCAGCGAAGGTCACGCCGCGATCCGTCAGCTGTATAACAGCCCGGGCCTGCAACCGACCAGCGACAAATCGACCGTTGTTGTCGGCTACAGCGATCGTCTCGGTGCTGCTGACTACAATCAGCAGCTCTCTTCACGCCGCGCGCAGGCCGTGGCTGATGAGCTGGTTTCGCTGGGTATCCCGGCGCAAAGCATTTCTGCAGAGGGTCGTGGTGCGAGTGAATCTGTCACGGGTTCACAGTGTGACGGTCAGAGCGGCAATGCGCTGATTAATTGCCTGTCGCCGGACCGCCGCGTGGTGGTAGAAATTACCGGTAAGTAATATCCCGTCAATTAAAAGGCCCGGCATTGCATGTCGGGCCTTTTTTTTAACCGCTAATAATGGGTTGCAGCACCGCGTGGATTTGCTGCAATCCCCGCGCATTCTTGTCCTTGAGATATTGCTGATTAACCATGCTTAATTCTTCCAGCTTTGACAGGGAGGTATAGACCGGTTGTATATCGCTATCCGGCGAAAATATCTCTTTCGCTTTCGCATCCTGTAAATAGGTTTTCTTGAGCGTGAGGGTAAGCTGGTCAATATCCTGTTTGTTGGCGTTGAACAGGGCGGTGACAGGCTGCGCTGATTTTTCACCAGACAGAACCAGGGGAATATGCAATGTATTGATCTGCGCGACCTTATCCGGAGCCTGACTGCTGCAGCCGATTAACGAGACCAGGCTCAGTGCCAGCAGAAATGGTGAATGTCGTTTCATTATTTGACCTGTGGTTAAATTAAAATTCAGCGTCAATTATCCTGGCTGAATAAAGCAGATGCAGATTATTGTTGTTTATTTTTAAATGTCTCTTCGATATTACATCCACCAGCACGGTGGTAGCCTTGTTTTACCGATATGCCCTTGCGCATAACATTATCGGTTGCCTGATCTCTCCTTATTAATATGGCTGTAGCGCTCGCGACGACATGAAATACAGCGGATAGTGCCATTAGCAGGCAACCCTGTTAGCAACAGAGGATTTATGAAACTGAACAAACTCGTTAGCTGTATGGTTGTGGCAGGTCTGGCGTCCGCGCCGTTTATTTCTCTGCCGGTCTCTGCCCAGGAAATGCCAAACGACGCGACAACGCACACGAAAGCCCGCAATGAAGCACTCTACAATCAGCTGCCGTTCTCTGATAACACCGATTTCACCAACGCGCACAGAGGCTTTATCGCCGCCTTGCCCCAGGAGATGATCAAGGGTGAGAAGGGCAATGTTGTCTGGGATCCCCAGCAGTATGCTTTTATTAAAGAGGGCCAGAAGGCACCCGATACGGTGAATCCTAGCCTTTGGCGTCAGTCGCAGTTAATCAATATTGGTGGCCTGTTCCAGATAACCGACGGCGTTTATCAGATTCGTAACCTCGATCTCTCGAACATGACCATCATGGAAGGTAAAGAGGGGATCACCGTTATCGATCCGCTGGTGTCCGCCGAGACCGCGAAGGTCGGGATGGATCTGTACTATAAAAATCGCGGTAAAAGACCGGTTGTTGCCGTCATTTATACCCACAGCCACGTCGATCATTACGGCGGCGTGCGCGGTGTTATCGATGAAGCGGACGTTAAATCCGGCAAGATTAAAGTCTACGCGCCAGCCGGCTTTATGCAGGAAGCGGTCTCTGAAAACATCATGGCCGGGAACGCCATGAGCCGCCGCGCCAGCTATATGTACGGCAACCTGTTAAAACCGGATGCCAAAGGCCAGGTGGGCGCAGGGCTGGGAACCACAACCTCAGCAGGCACGGTGACGCTGATCGAGCCGACCAACTACATCACTGAGGATGGTCAGAAAGAGGTTATCGATGGCCTGACCTATGACTTTATGATGGCGCCAGGTTCCGAAGCCCCTTCAGAAATGCTTTGGTACGTGGAAGAGAAAAAAATGATCGAAGCGGCAGAGGATGTGACCCATACCCTGCACAACACCTACTCACTGCGCGGGGCCAAAATTCGCGACCCGCTGGCGTGGTCTAAGTATATTAATGCGGCGATAGAGCGCTGGGGCGACAAAGCCGAGATCATCATGGCCCAGCACCACTGGCCGACCTGGGGTAATGAAAACGTTGTTAAGCTGATGAAAAGCCAGCGCGATATGTACCGTTATATCAACGATCAGACCCTGAGAATGGCCAACAAAGGCCTGACCCGCGATGAAATCGCCGCCAGCTTTACGCTGCCGGAAGGGCTGGCAAAATCCTGGGCCAGTCGTGGCTACTACGGGTCGGTGAGCCACGATGTCAAAGCCACCTACGTGTTTTATCTCGGCTGGTTCAACGGCAACCCGGCGACGCTGGATGAGCTGCCACCGGTCGATGCAGCGAAAAAGTATGTCGACTACATGGGCGGTGCCAGCGCCATTCTGGACAAAGCGAAAGCCGATTATGCGCAGGGGAACTATCGTTGGGTTGCCCAGGTCGTGAGCAAAGTGGTGTTTGCCGACCCGGCCAACAGCACGGCAAGAAACCTCGAAGCGGATGCGCTGGAACAGCTCGGCTACCAAGCGGAATCTGGCCCGTGGCGCAACTTCTACCTGACGGGTGCTCAGGAATTGCGTAATGGCGTGCAGAAACTGCCGACGCCGAACACCGCCAGCCCGGATACCGTGCGGGCGATGTCGCCAGAAATGTTCTTCGATTTCCTGGGCGTGCATATCAACGGAGAAAAAGCCGCCAAAGCGAAAGCGGTCTTTAATGTCGATCTGGGCAGCGATGGCGGTAAATACAAGCTCGAGTTGGAAAATGGGGTTCTGAACCACAGCGCGAATACCTTCGCGAAGGATGCGGACGCTACCATTACCCTGAATCGTGCGACCTTGAACAGCATTATTCTGAAGCAGGAAACGCTGAAGCAGGCGCAGGAGAAAGGCGAAGTGACCATCACCGGCAATGCCGCCAAGCTGGACGAAATGCTGAGCTACATGGATAAGTTTGATTTCTGGTTCAATATCGTCACGCCATAATTATGACGCTGACCATCAAGGCTGCCTGCGGGCGGCCTTTTTCACTTTGCTACTTTATAAAGCAAAGCACTATGATTATTGCCGCACCCATAATAATTACCGAGGCAATGTCATGGATAACGATCTTCTGGACGCAGGGTTCCGGGCTTATACCGGTGAAAAAATTGACGTCTACTTCAACACCGGTATCTGCCAGCATTCGGGAAACTGCGTGCGCGGCAGCGCCAGTCTCTTTAATCTGAAACGTAAACCCTGGATCATCCCGGATGAAGTGGATGTTGCAACGGTTGTAAGTGTGATTGAAACCTGCCCGAGCGGCGCCCTTAAATACCGCCATAAATAAGCGAGATAGCATGCACATTCAGGAAGGCCATAACACGTTTTATGTGAACGACGCCGACGGTAATCAGGTTGCGGAGATTGTCTTCGTCCCCACCGGTGAGCACCTCAGCATTATTGAGCACACGGATGTTGATGAGAGCCTGAAAGGGCAGGGCGTTGGCAAACTGCTGGTGGCGAAAGTGGTGGAAAAAATGCGTGCCGAGCAGCGAAAAATCATTCCCCTGTGTCCGTTTGCTAAACATGAGTTTGATAAGACCCGTGAATATGACGATATCCGCGCCTGAAACATCACGCGTGCGGCTTCGGCAGTGGCGACCAGAGGATCTGGCGCCTTTTGCCGCGCTAAACAGTGACCCGGAGGTGATGAGCTGTTTTCCCTCACCCCTGAGCCGGGAAGAGAGCGACGCGCTGGCAGAACGTTTTAGTGCACTCATTGATTTAAACGGCTGGGGATTCTGGGCCCTGGAGGAGAAGGCCAGCGGAACCTTTCTCGGCACGGTCGGGCTGCATCATCAACCCGACCGTTTTACCTTCTCGCCCTGTACCGAAATTGGCTGGCGGCTGGCGAAACCGTTCTGGCACAAGGGATTTGCCTGTGAAGCGGCAACCGCCTGTCTCGCCTTTGCCTTTCAGGAGCTGGCGCTGGAGGAGGTGGTTTCGTTCACCTCCCTACACAACGTCTCTTCTGAATCATTAATGCTGCGGCTGGGGATGACGAAACAGGGCTATTTTATGCATCCGTCGCTGCCCCCTGAGCACCGCCTCGCGCTTCATGTGCTGTATCGACTCAGGCGATAAACATCACCGACACGCACAGCAGCCCGACAATCAGCGTCAGCACGTTACCGATGGATCGATAAGGCTTCAGGGCCGGGATCAGATACGTCGACAGCGTCGGCATGATGAACAGGATCATGGCGATAAGCGGTCCGCTGATGGCGTAAATCATCGAGATCGCGTTGGGGTTAATGCAGCACACCGCAAAGGTGATAAGCGAAACCCCGATAATCGACACCGCCCGGTTGAAGGCCCGGCTTTTCTTCACGCCTACCTGATTTAACGAGGATTTGACGATTTCCGTCGCGCCCTCAATTACGCCAAAGTAGGTGCCGAGAAATGACTTCGACATCGCGACAATCGCCACCACAATGCCGGAGATCCCAAGCCATGCCGGGGAAGAGGGCATCATCGACAGCGCAGAGAGGATCGTCACCCCTTCGTTTTTGGCGGCGACGATATACGACGGCGGGATCGACAGCAGGCAGCTAAAGACAAAGAACAGCACGCTCAGGCAGATGATCAGGTACGCCACTTTCATAATGCGGGTGCATTTGCCCATGGCGGCATCGCCGTACTTCTCCCGGCGGTCGACGGCGAAGGTCGAAATAATCGGGGTGTGGCTGAAGGCAAACACCATCACCGGAATCGAGATCCACACCTGATGCAGGGTGTGCTGATCGAACGTCATCTGGCTGGTGAGCAGCGAAGGCTGCCAGCTGCCGGTAAGGTACAGCGACACCAGCAGGAAGTAGGCAATCAGCGGGAAGACCAAAAAGCCCATCACCCGGATAGTGATATGCCGTCCCATTAAGAAGATCAGGTTCAGCGTCAGCACTACGCCCAGGCTGACCAGCACCCGCACGGTGGTATCCACCGTCATGCGTTTGGCCAGCTGTTCGGTCAGCGAGTTAGTGATTGCCACGGCATAAATTAACACCACCACAAAGAAGGCGACAAAGTAGAGCGTGGTGATCAGGTTCCCGATGGTCTTGCCGTAGTAGTGGGTGACCGCGCCGGTGATCCCTTCACTGGATTTTGTCTTCGCACAGAGGATGAACTGGCATAGCGCTTTGTGAGGCCAGTAGGTGAGTGGATAGGCCACGAGGGCAGTGATGAGCAGGACGATAGCGCCTGCGGACCCCAGCTGGATAGGCAGAAACAAGGTTCCTGCGCCCACGGCAGTGCCGTACAGGGCAAAGCTCCAGAGGGTCTCTTCTTTAGACCAGATTTTCGACATGAGAGAAACGTATCAACTATGAAACCAACAAAAAAGGAGGGTATTTTACCATAATGCAGAGCGCATGGCGCAGTTGACGCTGTGAGAGAAGGGCCGGAAAGGATTTCCGGCCGGGAAGATTAGTCAGCGATTGTCCGCTGCTGCTGGCGTCGCGCCATCAGGCGATCGCGCAGGGTGTCGTACGCCCAGTTATAGAACATGGTGTACGGCAGGAAGAAAATAAAGAAACCGATCTCGAGGGTGAAGGCCTGCAGAAGGCTAACCCCCAGCACCATCGACACGATGCTGACGCCGATAAAAATAAACCCGACTTCAAAGCCGAGGGCGTGCAGGGCGCGGACTTTCGCGGTGCGGGTCACTTTATGGCGTGGCCACACTCTGTCGAAACCGGCGTTGTAGATGATGTTCCAGACCATTGCCGTGGTGGCGAGAATAATCGTTAACGCGCCCATCTCGAGGATCGGGCGCTGCATCAGCCAGGCGGTGGTCGGGGCGAGGATTGCCGTGGCAATACCCTCAAAACAGACGGCGTGGAAGATGCGTTCCGGCAGTTTTCTGCGCTGAATGTCGTTGTGCTGCATACTCTGATACCTCATTAACGTGCCGGGATGGGCAAAATCTGGTGCTATTTTTATCGCTAAAACTGATATATAAAAGTTAGATTCCATCGATAAAGTAGATACATCATGCGCTACTCTCCCGAAGCGTTAACCGCGTTTGTTGAAACGGTGGCGGCAGGGTCTTTCTCCGCTGCCGCGCGCCGCCTGCGTAAAAGTCAGTCCACCATCAGCACTGCTATCGCCCATCTGGAAGACGATCTCGGCTTTGCGCTGTTCGATCGCAGCGCCCGCCAGCCGGTGCTCACCGCCCAGGGCAAGCAGGTGCTGGGCTACGTTCAGTCGATCCTGGCGGCCAGCGCGCGGCTGGATGAGCTGGCGGTCTCACTGAGTGAAGAGACCGAAGCGCGGCTGACCTTTGTGCTCTCGGATACGCTGCATCCGGATGTGCTGGAAGATCTGCTGTTCCGCTTTGATGAGCGCTTTCCCCACACCGAATTCGAATGCCTGGTCGGCGAAGAAGAAGATGTCATCGACCTGCTGCAAAAAGCGCGGGCGCACATCGGCCTGACCGAGGCGCGAGAAAGTTATCCCACCGACATCGCTGCGATCCGCCTGCCGATGCAGACCCATATGGCGATTTATACTTCGGTGGGCCATCCGCTGGCGGCGCAAAGCCGGACGGAAGCCGATGAACTGCACGGCTGGCGCGAGCTGCGGCTGAACACTTATATGGAGCGCGAGCCGGTGCTGGCGCAGGGGCCGGTGTGGTCAGCACCCAACTATCTGATGCTGCTCAGCATGGCGGTGCAGGGCTTTGGCTGGTGCGCGCTGCCCTGTGCGCTGGTGGAGGAGTTTGCCCCGACGAAAACGCTGGTCCAGCTCAACGTGCCGGGCTGGCCGCGATCGGTGGCCATCGACCTGGTGTGGAATAAACGCTCCCCGCCGGGAACGGCCGGAAACTGGCTGCGGTACTACCTGCAGCACCGGCAAAACTGACTACGCTTAACGGAGTGACTGACCGACGGAGAACAGAGATGGCTGCTGAAAATCCCATTACGCCTCAGACGCTGATGCTCTCAGCCCATGACGGGATACCGAATAATCCCCATTTGCCGGTGTTGATCTATAGAGGGGCGATACCGGATGGCGATCTCGCCAGCCAGTTTGAACAACGATTTGCCGATAACGGCTGGCCGCCCCAGTGGCGCAACGGGGTTTTCGACTACCATCATTACCACTCTAATGCGCATGAGGTTTTAGGTATTGCCCAAGGGGCTGCGCACCTGATGATTGGCGGTCCTGAGGGGGAGGTTGTCGAGCTAGAAGCAGGGGACGCACTGTTGCTACCTGCGGGAACCGGGCATTGTCGTTTATCTGCAACGCGCGATTTTTTGGTGGTGGGGGCGTATCCGCCGGGGACGGATGCCGATCTGTGTAAACAGGCTGCGACACCGGCAATGCTGGCGCGTATCGCTGCGCTGCCGTTTCCTGAGCAGGATCCGTTAAACGGACACTCACCCGCTTTAACGCAGCACTGGAAATCACCGCCCTTCAGAGGCTGAAGGGCGGAGTGTCATTACTTACCGGTATAAATATCGAAGCTAAAGTACTGTGAGGCGAGCTTTTTATAGGTTCCGTCGGCGAGGATCGCGGCGAGCGCGCCGTTCAGCTCCTGACGCAGCTTGTCATCCTCTTTACGCAGACCAATGGCTGCCCCGGCGCCAAACAGGGCATCGTCCTGCAGTGCGCTGCCGACAAAGGCAAACTCTTTGCCCTGCGGCTGGCTCAGGAAGCTGTATTCCGCCATCACGCCCGAGAGTACGGCCCCGTCGATGCGCCCGGATTCAAGATCCCGAATGACCTGGTCAGCGCCCTGATAGGCCACCACGTTAACACCCTGGCCGCGCCACTGCGCGTTAGCATAGGTTTCCTGGGCGGAACCTTGCTCCACGCCAATCGTCTTGCCCTTGATCTGATCCAGGCTGTTGCCCGGCAGGCTATTTTTACGCGCCACCAGGAAGGCAGGGCCGCTGTAAATCTTATCGCTGAAGGCAATCTGCTCTTTGCGCTTCTCGGTGATGTACATCCCGGAGAGGATGGCATCGAACTTACGCGCTTTCAGGGACGGGATAATGCCGTCGAAGTTGCTTTCAACCCAGACGCATTTCGCCTGCAGCTGCTTACAAATCGCATTGCCCAGATCGATATCAAAACCGACCACCTCGCCCTGCGGGTTTTTGGACTCAAAGGGAGCAAAGGTTGGATCCACGCCAAAGCGCAGCTCTTTGATTTCGCCTGCGAAAGCGGATGACGCCGCCATTAATGCTACCAGCGGTAAAAGATATTTTTTCATTATAGGTTCCTGTCTTAACGGCAATAGTTTTCAACTAAACGGGCAAAGAATGAGGCCCCGGTGGTGATGATTTCGTCATTGAAGTCGTAACCGGGGTTATGCACCATGCAGCCGCCTTTTTCGCCTTTCTCCCCGTTGCCGAGTAAGAAATAGCTGCCCGGACGCTGCTGGAGCATAAAGGCGAAATCTTCGCTGCCGTTGGACGGCGAAACGCTGTTGAGGACCGCATCCGGACCAAAGAACTCGATGGCCAGCTGGCGGGCGAACGCCGTCTGTTCCGCATCGTTCACCAGCACCGGATAGGAGTCATAGATCTCAATTTCGCTGGTGGCGCCGTAGCTGCGGGCGGTGAAGTCGGTGATCTCCTGAATGCGGCGGATCAGCAGCTCGCGGATCTCTGGCTTCATCGAACGCACCGTCAGCTCCATCACTGCGCTGTCAGGGATCACGTTGGAGGCAATGCCCGCCTGGAAGGTGCCGACGGTCACCACCGCGGTTTCACCCGGCGGCACGTTACGCGCCACAATACTTTGCAGGGACATGATCAACGCCGCGCCGGTGACAATCGGATCGACGGTGCGTTCCGGATGGGCGCCGTGACCGCCGTAGCCCTGCAGGGTAATTTTTACGGTATCGGCAGAGGCCATAAAGTTGCCTTCATAGAAGCCAAATTTACCGGTCGGCAGGTAGGGCATATTGTGCAGGGCAAAAATACGGTCGCAGGGGAAGCGGTCAAACAGCCCCTCTTTAATCATTAAATCCGCCCCGCCAATCGCTTCTTCGGCAGGCTGGAAAATAAGGTGCACGGTGCCGTTAAACTGGCAGGCATCAGAGGCAATATATTTGGCGGCGGCCAGTAAAATAGAGGTATGACCGTCGTGACCGCAGGCGTGCATTTTACCGGGCACGGTGCTGGCCCAAGGTAAATTGGTGGCTTCGAGAATTGGCAGGGCATCCATATCGGCGCGCAGACCGATGGATTTCTTGCCATCGCCTTTGCTGAGCGAACCGACCACGCCGGTTTTACCGATATCACGGGTCACCTGATATCCCCAGCCTTCAAGCTGGCGAGCGACCAGATTGCTGGTATTAAACTCTTCGAGGCTTAATTCGGGATTGGCGTGTAAATAACGACGAATAGCGATGATTTCTTCTTCTGATTCTTTTATTTCTGGAATGATACAGTCGGACATTTGTTACTCCAGTGTAAACGCGTGTTTGCATCTCTTAACTTATCGTTAAGCCGTGATAAAGCAAACAACATCACCAATAAAATAAAGCCTTAGCTCCCATCCCGCTTCGTCGACGGCGGATCCTTTGTGATAAAACTCACTTATTTTAAACAATTACACAAATTGTTGATAACAATCCTCTACTATGGCCGGTGTCATTTTGCGCAGAGGTAGAGATGAAAGAGGTCGTGATAGTGGGTGCATTGCGCACCGCCATCGGCTGTTTCCAGGGGGCGCTGGCGCGTCAGTCGGCGGTCGATCTCGGCAGCGTAGTGCTCCGGGCGCTGGTGGAACGCAGCGGGATCGATGCGCACGAGATCGACGAGGTGATCCTGGGCCAGGTGCTGACGGCAGGTGCCGGGCAAAACCCTGCCCGCCAGGCCGCACTGAAGGGCGGACTGCCTAACACCGTCTCTGCCATTACCATTAACGACGTCTGCGGATCCGGCCTGAAGGCGCTGCATCTGGCGACGCAGGCGATCCAGTGCGGGGAAGCGGATGTGGTCATCGCCGGGGGGCAGGAGAACATGAGCCGCGCCCCGCATGTCCTGACCGACAGCCGTACCGGGGCGCAGCTCGGCAACAGCCAGCTGATCGACAGCCTGGTGCATGACGGCTTATGGGATGCGTTCAACGATTACCATATGGGCGTCACCGCCGAAAATCTGGCCCGGGAATATGGCATCACCCGCGAGCTACAGGATGCTTACGCCCTGAGCTCGCAGCATAAAGCGCGTGCCGCCATCGACTCGGGTCGCTTTCGCGATGAGATCGTGCCGGTGAGTGCACAAAAGCCGGGTGGCGATGCCCATCTGGTGGATACCGATGAGCAGCCGCGCACGGATGCCAGCGCCGAAGGGCTGGCGCTGCTGAACCCGGCCTTTGAGCTGACCGGCTCGGTGACTGCCGGCAACGCCTCTTCTATTAACGACGGGGCAGCCGCGGTGATGATGATGAGCGAAAGCAAAGCCGAAGCGCTGAATTTACCGGTGCTGGCACGCATTAAAGCGTTTGCCAGCGTCGGGGTGGATCCGGCTTTAATGGGGATCGCCCCGGTATATGCCACCCGCCGCTGTCTGGAGCGGGCAGGCTGGCAGCTGGCGGATGTCGATCTGATCGAAGTGAATGAAGCCTTTGCCGCGCAGGCGCTGTCGGTGGGCAAAATGCTGGAATGGGATGAACGCCGGGTGAACGTCAACGGCGGGGCGATTGCCCTGGGGCATCCGATTGGCGCGTCAGGGTGCCGGATCCTCGTTTCACTGGTCCATGAGATGATAAAACGCGATGCCCGCAAAGGGCTGGCGACGCTGTGTATTGGCGGCGGGCAGGGCGTGGCGCTGGCAATAGAACGATAATTTGCGTTGATATGCATCAAGAGTTAAGCCTCCATTTATGGAGGCTTATTTATTTGTGAACCTCATCATATTTTTACCTCTCTCAGTACTTTCTTAAGCTCTCTATTAATTTATAACGTGATTAAGCACCGTTAAATAACGGCTTTGTGTGATCGCGATCGTTTTAATTGCCGTTAAGGCCCCTCTTTTGTTGATGTCAGTCACGCCCTGCTTTGTCAAAAAAAATGAAACAATTAATTACGATCAGGATCACTAAAATTACGTTCATTAAAAAATAAAATGCAGTTCCATAAAAACGAAACGTAATTTTAATTGAGGGTTTTGTCATGTTTAAGAAATCTCTGGTCCTCGCTTCCCTTATTGGCGCATCTTTCGCAGCTCAAGCTGTTACCGTCGATCTGCGTCACGAATACATCGATACTGGCACCAACGCAGACCGCGTGGCGGTATCACACCGTTTTGAAAATGGCTTTGGCTTCTCTGTCGAAGCAAAATGGAAATCAGGTGGCGATAAAGCCGACCAGCCGTTCTCCGATATGGTAGGCAACGGTCATGAAGATCAGATCAGCTGGCGCTGGAAAGCAGACAAGAATATCTCGCTGACTCCGGGCTTTACGGTTGAAAGTAAAGAGAGCAATACCATTTATAAACCGTATCTGCACGCGCAATACAGCTTCGACAATGGTTTCTACGTTGCCGGTCGTTACCGTTATGAGTACAACCGTTATCCTTCCAGCGCCAATAAAGACGACGATAAAGTAAACCGTGGCGATGCATGGGTTGGTTTCGCATTGGGTGACTGGCGTACCGAGCTGAACTACGTTTACGCGAAAAGCTCAGAAGGCTTTATCCGTAATAACAACAAAGATTACTCCCAGGAATATAACGTCAAGCTGGCGTACAAACTGGATAAAAACTGGTCCCCGTACGGTGAAGTGGGTAACGTTGGCGTCAAAGAAAGCGATGACCGTCAAACCCGTTTCCGTGTCGGCGTAGCATATTCCTTCTAATAATAAGTGATACCTCTCCGGGATTAACCGGCTCAGATGAGCCGGTTTTTTTTATGCCCACAATATATTGCCCTGCTGTTACCGTTTTCATTATTTACTGCGTAATCCAGACCAAAAAAAGCCCTCCATAAAGGAGGGCAAGGCCAGTTACAGAAACACTAACTTTTTATTACTTACGCAACAATTCAGGTTGCTCAGGCAGTTTCGCGATATAGAGCGCAGGCTTGCCGTCTTTATCGGAACTAAACAGAACCGCTTTATCATCCGGGGTAAAGGATGGATGCGGATGGGTTACCTGGCGGCTGTTGGCCACGGTTGCCCATGAGGTGTCGTGACGGGCGATGCGGAAGTAAGCTTCCTTCGCCACGTCGAAGGCGTACAAATACGGATCGTTATCGATGGTGTAACCGCTGGTGTCTTTCACATCCACCGGCGTACCGGAACCATCGCCTACCAGCATCGTGCCGTCAAAGTTACTCATCAGGTGCGAACAGGCTGGCATCTGCATAACCGCTTTATTGACGCCGGTATCCGGATTGAAGCTATAAATAGTACGGCCTTGCTGGCCTTTCAGGTATGAAACGTACATCAGTGATGAGCCGTTCGGCACCCAGAATTCGTGGGTGCAGCTTTCGCCTTCCGCGTGCTCCTTCACTTTACGCACGTTGCTGCCGTCCTCATTCACCATCCACATGCGCGCGTCGACCAGGTCGTGCGGACCTTCGTGACAGAACGCAACGGTGCTGTCGTCAAACGGACGGTAGATCGGGTGGCCGAGCCAGTTTTTCTCTTCGTGGATCACGCTGCTTTCGCCGGTCTGCAGGTCTACGCGCAGCAGACGGCAGTGCGGGCCTTTATGGAAGAAGTCGTGGAAAATTTTCCAGTCGTTCAGCGGCGTCCAGTCGCTTTTCGCAATTTCGATCCCTACCAGCTTGGTGCAGTCACTGTTTGCCACCCAGGTGCCATAGCCGACCCACTCATCGCTGACGCGATACACTTCGCGCTCAACCAGGGTGGTCAGATTGACTTCCAGCAGGGTGCGATCATTCTTAACGTAATAGAGCGATTTATCATCCGGGGACAGGAAGCCACCAAAGGTGTTGTCACCCGCGCCTTCAGTCAACTGCACCGCTTCGGCTTTATTCACATCGAGAAGATAGTAGTTCCAGTGACCGTCGAATTCCCCGGCGAACAGCAGATGGCTGCCATCGTTAAAAAAACACTTCTGATAGAAGTAGTTACGGTGACAGGTTACTTCAGGGGGGGTCAGGCGGGTAATTTCCACGCCTGTATCCGGATCGCGGCTGACGTCATAGTTCAGTTTGACCCGCATACCTTTTGCCATGATGGACTCCTTGAATTCGACGGCAGGTGATCATCCTGCGGTCCGATCGATAAAATATGAGTTTAAAAACTGGGTGTTAAAATATCAAAACATCGTTTCAATGTGTGTGACTGGTGGCGCACTTCTGAAGGAAAAGCCGGTCAGCAGCGGAATGTTTTTTAGCCGACGCAGTAACAGCGGTCCCCGACGCTATTTTTAATGCTTTTTATAACCATCTGTTTTTAATTGTTATTTTAAGCTACCCATTAAGTATCAATCTGTGGGCCTGTTCGTCAATCCCCTAACAATCGTGATCCGAACTGCATTTTTGACAATAACAAACAGAAAAAGTGAAACAACGTTTTAAATGTAATTGAAAACCTATTTCACAGCAGATAATATGTGCCCATCAAGAAAACGGAACATCGTTTTGTAAATTATCCTGGCCGTCGAGGCCGATTAATTCTGGAGGTTAATGTGGAAGTCAGACAAAGCATCCACAGTGCGCATGCGAAAACGCTGGATACCCAGGGGCTGCGTGATGAGTTTTTAGTTGAGAAAGTGTTTGTCGCGGATGAGTACACCATGGTGTACAGCCACATTGACCGCATCATTGTCGGCGGCATTATGCCGGTTGCCAAAACGGTCTCTGTCGGTGGCGAAGTGGGCAAACAGCTGGGCGTGAGCTTCTTCCTGGAGCGTCGCGAGCTGGGTGTGATTAACATCGGCGGCCCGGGCACCATCACCGTTGACGGTCAGTGCTATGAAATTGGCGCACGCGATGCCCTGTATGTGGGTAAAGGCGCGCAGGAAGTGGTCTTTGCCAGCGTCGATAGCAGCAAGCCAGCGAAGTTCTACTACAACTGCGCCCCGGCACACACCACCTATCCGACCAAAAAAGTGACCCCTGCGGATGTTTCTCCGGTCACGCTGGGTGACAACCTCACCAGCAACCGCCGCACCATCAACAAATACTTCGTTCCTGATGTGCTGGAAACCTGCCAGCTCAGCATGGGTCTGACCGAGCTGGATCCGGGCAACCTGTGGAACACCATGCCGTGCCATACCCATGAGCGCCGCATGGAAGTGTACTTCTACTTCAATATGGAAGAAGACGCCTGTGTATTCCATATGATGGGTCAGCCGCAGGAGACGCGCCATATCGTTATGCATAACGAGCAGGCGGTAATCTCCCCAAGCTGGTCAATTCACTCAGGCGTAGGTACGCGTGCCTATACGTTCATCTGGGGCATGGTTGGCGAAAACCAGGTCTTCGATGATATGGACCACGTGGCCGTCAAGGATCTGCGCTAGTCGCGGACAGTTAAGCATAAACTTGCCTGTTCGTTCAGGCGCTGAAAGACTAAGGAACAAAAATGATTCTGGATGCATTTTCTCTGCAGGGTAAAGTTGCGGTCGTTACGGGTTGTGATACCGGTCTGGGCCAGGGTATGGCGGTTGGTCTGGCCGAAGCGGGCTGTGACATCGTCGGTATCAACATCGTTGAGCCGCAGGAGACCATCGAGCGCGTGACCGCGCTGGGTCGTCGTTTCCTGAGCCTGACCGCTGACCTGCGTAAAATCGACGCAATCCCTGAACTGCTGGAGCGCGCGGTAGCTGAATTCGGTCATATCGACATTCTGGTCAACAACGCTGGCCTGATCCGTCGTGAAGACGCGATCAACTTCAGCGAGAAAGACTGGGACGACGTCATGAACCTGAACATCAAGAGCGTGTTCTTCATGGCGCAGGCTGCCGCGAAGCACTTCATCGCGCAGGGCAACGGCGGCAAGATCATCAACATCGCGTCTATGCTCTCCTACCAGGGCGGCATCCGCGTTCCGTCTTACACCGCCTCTAAAAGCGGCGTAATGGGCGTAACCCGTCTGATGGCGAACGAGTGGGCGCAGCACAAAATCAACGTGAATGCGATCGCACCGGGCTACATGGCCACCAACAACACCCAGCAGCTGCGTGCTGACGAAGAGCGCAGCGCGGCAATCCTCGAGCGTATCCCTGCGGGTCGTTGGGGTCTGCCAAGCGACCTGATGGGTCCGGTGGTGTTCCTGGCATCCAGCGCATCTGACTACATCAACGGCTACACCGTAGCGGTTGACGGCGGCTGGCTGGCGCGTTAATTCTCGCCCCTGCCGAAAGACCTCTGCCCACGGGCGGAGGTTTTTTTTGCCCTGAATTAGCCATTGTCCATATGGCCAAAAGAGAAAAATCCATAGTCATTATGAGAAAATGACGAACATCACAGATATATTGCTTATAAATGAGCTAATTAATAAATAGTGGTGATAATTCATCCTGAGTTGAAATTGTAATGTCCATCACAGAACGCTATCTCCCAGCCAATAAATCCATATCTTCACGTTATACGCCCTGACACTTTCTCTGGCTTTCTCGTAATTTCGTTTAACGTCTTACGCTGTTCAGGCAGGAAAATATGACATCTCTCAGCAACGCTACTTTTATGCCTCGCGCCCTTCGCGATACCCGCAGGATGAACCAGTTTGTTTCTGTTTCCGCTGCGGTGGCCGGTTTACTGTTTGGGCTGGATATCGGCGTCATTGCCGGTGCGCTACCTTTTATTACCGATCACTTTACGTTAAGCAATCGCCTGCAGGAGTGGGTGGTGAGCAGTATGATGCTGGGCGCGGCATTGGGGGCCTTGTTCAACGGCTGGCTCTCATTCCGCCTGGGTCGAAAATACAGCCTGATGGTGGGCGCGATTCTGTTTGTGGCCGGTTCACTGGGCTCCGCATTTGCCACCGGTATTGAGGCTTTACTGCTTTCTCGCGTGCTGCTGGGGGTGGCGGTGGGGATTGCCTCTTACACCGCACCACTTTATCTCTCGGAGATGGCGAGCGAAAACGTGCGCGGCAAAATGATCAGCATGTACCAGCTGATGGTGACGCTGGGTATCGTGCTGGCTTTTCTTTCTGATACGTATTTTAGCTATAGCGGCAACTGGCGTGCGATGCTGGGCGTATTGGCGTTACCGGCGGTATTGCTGATTGTGCTGGTTATCTTTTTGCCTAACAGTCCACGCTGGCTGGCGCAAAAAGGGCGTCACGTCGAGGCGGAAGAAGTGCTGCGGATGTTACGCGACACCTCTGAGAAAGCGCGTGAAGAGCTGAACGAGATCCGCGAAAGCCTCAAGCTGAAGCAGGGCGGCTGGGCGTTGTTCAAAATCAACCGCAACGTGCGCCGGGCGGTATTTCTCGGCATGCTGTTGCAGGCGATGCAGCAGTTTACCGGCATGAATATCATCATGTATTACGCGCCACGCATCTTCAAAATGGCCGGATTCACCACCACGGAACAGCAGATGGTCGCCACGCTGGTGGTGGGGCTGACCTTTATGTTCGCCACCTTTATTGCGGTGTTTACCGTCGATAAAGCGGGCCGTAAGCCAGCGCTCAAAATTGGTTTTAGCGTCATGGCGCTGGGGACGCTGATCCTCGGCTATTGTCTGATGCAGTTTGATAACGGTACCGCCTCCAGCAGCTTATCCTGGCTGTCCGTGGGGATGACGATGATGTGCATCGCGGGGTACGCCATGAGCGCCGCCCCGGTGGTGTGGATCCTGTGCTCGGAAATTCAGCCCCTGAAATGCCGCGACTTTGGCATCACCTGTTCCACCACCACTAACTGGGTGTCGAACATGATCATCGGCGCCACCTTCCTGACCTTGCTGGACTCTATCGGCGCAGCGGGAACCTTCTGGCTTTATACCGTGCTGAACGTGGTATTTATCGGGATCACCTTCTGGCTGATTCCAGAAACCAAAGGCGTGACGCTGGAGCACATCGAGCGCAAGCTGATGAGCGGGGAGAAGTTACGCGATATCGGCGTGTGAGTTTATCGCCCGGTGGCGCTTCGCTTACCGGGCCTACAGGCTCGTGTAGGCCGGGTAAGGCGGAGCCGCCACCCGGCTTTCTTCAGACCGCACAAAGATACAGCGCAGGCATCCCTTCTTCATCCGACGTATACAGCACCCACTTATTGTCCGGCGAGAACGACGGATGCGGGTGCGTCACCTGACGATCGCCGTCGAGCACTTTCCAGCTGGTGTTGTGCTGGCAAACCGCAGTTTGCGTGCCCTTGTTAATGTCGAACACCCAGATAAACGGATCGTTCAGGCTGATATCGCCGGTATTGTGCGGGGCGCCATCGCCGACAATCAGCGAGCCGTCGTGGTTACTCATCAGATGGGAGCAGGGCGGGATCGCCATCAGCTGGCGATTCTCCAGCGTCTGCGGATCGGCGCTGAACAGATAGCGCTGTGGATCGTTCTCTTTATGCGCCACGTAACAGAGCGCGGACCCGTCCGGGACCCAGAACTCGTGGGTAAAACTTTCACCCGCCGCGTGCTGGCGCACCTTACGCAGGTTGCTGCCGTCCTCGTTGATCAGCCACATCCGCGCATCGATCGCATCGCGGGGGCCTTCGTGGCAAAACGCCACGGTATTGTCGTCGAACGGACGATAAATCGGGTGCCCGAGCCAGCGTTTTTCCTGCAGCATCACCCGGCGTTCACCGGTTTGCAGATCGATATTGATCAAGCGGCATTCCGGGTTGGTGAAGTAAAAATCGCGGAATTTACGCCAGTCGGTGAGCGGCTGCCAGTCGCTTTTTTTGATCTCAATGCCCACCAGTTTCGTGCAATCGCTGTTCGCCACCCAGGTGCCATAGGCGACCCAGTCACTCTCGACCTCATACACCACGTGCTCTTCCAGGCTGTCGAGATCGACGCGCCTGAGCTGGCGGCTGTCTTTTACGTACCATAACGAACGATCGTCAGCCGACAGGAAGCCGCCAAAGGTATTATCCCCGGCACCGTCGGTCAGCTGGGTGGCCTGCTGCTTAGCGATATCCAGCAGGTAGTAGTTCCAGTGGCCTTCAAACGCGCCGCCAAAAATCAGCTTGCCGCCATCGCGGGTAAAACATTTTTGATAGAAGTAGTTGCGGTGACAAATGATGTGCGGGGGCGTCATCCGTATAACGTCGTGTCCGGTAATACTGTCCTGACGCGTGCGAAATGACAGCGGGATGATTTTGCCTTTCATTTTTCAGTCCTTTTGTGACCCTTCAGATAAAAAAATACCCCGCCGCCGAAGCGCCAGGGTATTGATATAAGAAAGTAATTAGCGCATTGCGCGTTTCAGGATACGTTCAGCCTGACGCTGGAAGTCCGCTGCGGCTTCTTCCACGGTTTTCTGACCGTAGTCGATGTACTGCAGAGAAGTACCGAACTGGGCAACGATCTGCGGATCGTCAAAGTATGGCGATACGGAGAGTTTGGTTGGCAGAGACTGCGCCAGACGCAGACCCGCAACCGCCGGATCGCTCTCTTTGATGGCACCGCTTTCGGTCAGGTACTGGACGGCCACTTTGCTCAGCGGTACGCCACGCTCCAGGCCCAGAGTCTCAACGCCTTCTTTGCTGTTCAGCAGGAAGTTAATGACTTTCGCTGCGGCTTCCGGGTTTTTGGTGGATTTACCAATTGAGAGCATCTGTGCAGGTTTAAAGAACAGGCCCGCATCGGTTGCACCCGGCAGCATTGGGTAGCTGCCCAGCTCCAGTTTTGCTGGTGGCTTCAGGTTGTCGGAGTATTTTTTGATGGTGGAGTTCCACATGTAGGTCCCGCCCCATTCACCCTCGATCCACGGTTTCATCTCGTACATGTTGCTCTTACCGAACGACGCATAGTACTTGGTGTCCGGCATCACGTGGCTATCAACCAGTGATTTATAGGTCTGGAAGACCTCAACCCACTGCTCTTTGCTCCAGGCGAGTTTTTTCGCTTTCTCGTCAACCGCAGGGACGTTGTACTTCTGAATCATGTAGGAGTTCAGCAGTGCCAGCGTATCCTGGTGCTCCAGCACCACCGGATAGTACTGTTTGCCCAGTTTGCCTTCGAAGGCTTTACCGGCGGCTTTCAGCTCATCCCAGGTTTTCGGGTATTCGACGCCCGCTTTTTTCCACACTTCATCGTTGAAGTAGAACACGCGCGCGGTGACGGAGATCGGGATCCCGTTCAGCTTGCCGTCAATGGTGGTGGACTGCAGCTCTTTCGGATCGAACTGGCTCAGGTCGATCACGTCCTTCATTTTGTTCAGGTCGTAGAAGCCGTCGCCGGTTTTAGAGAAGATCGGCAGCCAGTTCCAGTTGGTCTGCATCACGTCCGGCTCAGTGCCGCCCGCAATCTGCGTGGTCAGACGGGATAAGTGACCATCCCAGCCGGTATATTCCGCTTTCACGTTAATATCCGGGTTCTGTTTGTGGAACTCTTCCAGCGCTTTCAGTGTGACCTGGTGACGGCCGTTGCCGCCCCACCAGGACATACGTAAATCAACATCCTGCGCCATCGATGGCAAAGCAGTAAGGCCCAGAGTGGCGGAGATTGCTGCGCTTAAAAGCACTTTTTTCATTTTTATAACTCCAGTTAGAGAGAGATGTTCTGTTCAGTTTTCGCGTCAAAGATATGACACTTATGCATGTCGAACGTAAAGTACACCTTACGGTGAAGGCCTTTGGTAATCATCGGCTTAGCTTCATCGGAAGGAATTCGGGCAGTCAGTTCGTATTCGCCAACTTTCAGGTACACGAAGAATTCGTGGCCCATGTTTTCAGCGCGAACGATCTCTGCGCTGCAGCCGCCTTGTGCAAATGGCTCATCGGAGATCGACACAAAGTC
>Ga0308165_1002601_pt1 | contig 21050 bp, 18 predicted proteins | sample PhyWR2_FD_201032 | JGI IMG/M metagenome (GOLD analysis project Ga0308165, IMG submission 201032) | Phyllosphere microbial communities from UC Gill Tract Community Farm, Albany, California, United States - DLSLW.R2 | ecosystem: Host-associated > Plants > Phyllosphere > Unclassified | place: USA... | reverse complement strand
GCCCGCTTCCAGCTTCTTGGCCAGTGCCGTCCAGTAATGGATGTTCTTGTATTGCGTGGACTGATCGCGCGGATGCGTCCACAGGCCCTGCTGGATGTGTCCGATGCAGTTCATGTCGAACGCATTGATGCGGATTTCGCGCGCCATTCCTGTCCCCTGGTAGGTGTAGTGCCGGTCTGATTTCATCGGCTTCGTCCAGTATAGTGGACGATATTGACGAATATCAAGACAGATTTATAAGCGCTGGAATACCCTGCCCCGCTTTCGCCGAAGGCCGTCGGTGCAGGTGCAAAACGTATACTGCAGACCCTATTCGACAGCACCCGAGTCCAGCCCTGCAGGGCTGTGGCACGCGCATCAATGAGCCCAAGCTTCCCCGACCCGTCCGCCGCCATCGCCGCCCACGTCAAGCAGGAGCGCGACGCGCGCAACTGGTCGCTTGCCGAACTGGCCAAGCGTTCTGGGGTGTCCAAGGCGATGATCAGCAAGATCGAGCGGGCCGAAGCCAGCCCCACGGCATCCGTGCTGGGCAAGCTGTCCGGCGCCTTCGGCCTGCAGCTGTCGGCCCTGCTGGCCATGGCCGAGCAATCCGACGGCCGACTGCTGCGCCATACCGAACAACCGGTGTGGATCGACCCGGAAACCGACTACGCGCGCCGCACGATCTCGCCGCGCAATGGCGGGGTGCTGGAACTGCTGCGCATCGACCTGCCGCCGAACGCACGCGTCTCGTATCCGCCGGACGCGTTCACGGTGCAGCACCAGCTGCTGTGGGTGCTGGAGGGCACGCTGGTGTTCCTGGAAGGCGAGGAAACGCATCGCCTGGCCAAGGGCGATTGCCTGCAGCTGGGCAGGCCAGTGGCTTGTACGTTCTCGAATCCGGGCGACGAACCCTGTGCGTATCTGATTGCGCTGGCGAAACGCTGAGGCGTCAGGCGTTCATCAGCCAAACGTTCATCAGGCCGGCACACCGGTGACATCGACAGGCGGCAAAGCGCTGTAGGCCGCCATGAAGGAGGCCGTCGGGTCGTAGCTGGCCAGACGCGTATCCAGACCCGGCATGATCACCCGCTCGAAACCCTGGCGTCGCCAGAACGACACCGACTCGTTCACCGCCACCAGCGCCATGCGCGACCAGCCACGGGACTTGGCGTGCTCGCGCAGTTGCGCCACCACGACGGCGCCCGCGCCTGTCCCGCGCGCAGCAGGCAGCAAGGCAAGATCGTGCAGGTAGAGCGTGTCGGGATGGTCGGGCAAGGCGCTGAGCAAGCTGTTGAGCGCCGGCGGATCGCCGAACACCCACGGGTGACTCAGCACGTAGCCAATCACGCCATCGCCATCTTGAACCAGGACGTGGCAACCGGCCGGGTGCAGCAGCAGCCGCTCGGCAAAAACCTCGAGCCGCTCGAAATAGCTCGGGTGGACCTGATGCGCCACGGCGTGCACCGCAGGCAGGTCACGCAGCGTCATCGGACGCCAGTGAACGGCCTGTTCAGGGGAAATGAGAGCCATGGCCGCATCCATCAAATCATCGCGCAGCGCAGTCGATTGCCACGCCAGCAAATAGCATAATTGAAGCAGCCGGCCGCCGATACACGGCGGCCCCAAACCCTCTGGATGACTGACAATGTTTGCCTTCTTCGTGTCGGCTTTTCTGCTGGGCCTGGTTTTCAACGCCGCCCCCGGCGCGGTATTTGCCGAAACGGTCAAACAAGGCGCACGCGGCGGCTTCAAACCGGCGCTGGCGGTCCAGGTGGGCTCGCTGACTGGCGATGCGCTGTGGGCCGTGCTGGGGCTGACCGGTGTGGGTGTGCTGCTGCAGGCAGAATCCCTGCGCACGCCAGTGGGCATTGCCGGCGTGGCCTACCTGCTGTGGCTGGCCTGGGATTCATGGCGCGCCGCGGGCCAGCACCTGGACACCCGGGGTTCGGACGCTGCCTCGAATCGGTCTGCCCTGAAGACCGGTGCGCTGCTGTCGCTGACCAACCCGCACAACGTGGCCTACTGGGCGGCCATGGGCAGCGCCATGGGGGCGCTGGGCGTGCACGAGCCGAACAACACGCATTACGCCGTGTTCTTCACCGCCTTCATGACGGCCTCGGTGCTGTGGTGTTTCATCGCCGCCACCCTCGTCGACCGCCTGTTCCGCCGCGCCAATACCCAGTGGGCAACGCTGACCTACCGCTTGTGCGCAGCAGCGCTGCTGGCCTTGGCCATCGGTTCGATGCGTGACTTGATGACGCCGGTGGCCCGGCAGGAACGACTGACGACACCCCCTGCGGTCAGCGGACGTCCGTGATCCGTCAAGGACGATGGCACGCCGTGCACGACGCGCGTACATTGCACGACAAGGCTGCCACACACCCGGCAGCCGCTTTCAGTTCGGCCCTTGCCTGAGCACCCAGTCACCATGCCCCTCACCCGCGCGCAAGCCAGTCAGGAAGACGAACACAGCCGCTACCTCGCCGGTCGCCGCAGCACGCTGATCAGCGTGGTCATCAATGTGGTGCTGACCGCCGTTCAACTGGTGGCCGGCCTGATCGCCGGCTCGCAAGCCCTGGTCGCCGACGGCGTGCACTCGCTGTCGGACCTGGTGGGCGACGTGATCGTGCTGTTTGCCGGTCAACGCAGCCGCAAGGCACCCGATCACGACCACCAGTACGGCCACCAGCGTTATGAGAACGCAGCGTCCCTGATGTTGGGTGCGCTGCTGCTTGGCGTGGGCCTGGTGATGCTGTGGAGTGCGGTCGTCAAAATCGAAGATCCGTCCCTGGTGCCGCAGGTCAAACCCATTGCACTATGGGTGGCCGTCACCACGCTGATCGCCAAGGAAGCGCTGTTTCGCTACATGCTGGCGGTGGCCACGCGCATCAAATCGGGCATGCTGATCGCCAATGCCTGGCATGCCCGGTCTGACGCGGCGTCATCGCTGGTGGTGGCCGTCGGCATTGCCGGTAACCTGATGGGCTATCGGATGCTCGACCCGATCGCCGCGATGATCGTCGGCTTCCTGGTCGCGCGCATGGGCTGGAGCTTCGGCTGGAATGCCCTGCACGACCTGATGGACCGCGCGGTCGACGAAGACACCCTGGCGGCCATCAGCCAGACGCTGACCGACACACCGGGCGTGCATGGCTGGCACGACCTGCGCACACGCAAGATGGGCGACGGCATTCTGGTGGATGTGCACCTGGAGATCGACGGCGAGCTGACCGTGGCGCAAGGCCATCGGATCGCCATGGAGGCAAGGCGGCGCGTGATGGAAACCCATGCGGTTATGAATGTGATGACGCACGTGGACCCGATCGAGTCATGCCCCGGGGCCGGCCCGACGCGCTGACCGATGCGCAATGAAGGCGGCTTCGCATACGCCTTGCAAACGTTTGTTGCCGGTCGTTGCGAACTGCGCAGATCGTTGCCAGCTTGATATCCGTCAAGGCCGCGGGTGGGACGCCTGCGTAGCATGGGTGCATCACACCGGAGCAGCCACCATGTTCATCAGCGCCCAGGACTTCAAGATCCGCAGCGAGCATTTCGATCTCACCCGCAGCGACAACATCCTGCGCATCATCTGCGGGGCGTTCATGTTCCCGCATGCGGCCAGCAAGTTCGTGGGCGGCGCCTTGTCGGCGGGCACGGTCGGCTTTTTCGCCAAGGCCGGTTTTCATCCGCCTGAATTCTGGGTGTGGCTTGCCGCCCTGGTTGAAATCGCTACGGGCATTGCGCTGGTACTGGGCATCTGCACCCGCTTTGCCGCGCTTGGCGCAGCCGGTGCACTGGCCATCGCGGTCTACGCCTTGCACGTGGTGAAGGGCTTTGGCTGGACCTGGAATACGGGCGGATACGAGTACCCCGTGTTCTGGGGCATCACCTGCATTGCCGTTGCGATCACTGAATTTCGCCGCGTCCACGCCGTGCCTGCCAGCATCCCGAGCGCACTGACCCCCGCAGCCAAACCCGCCTGATCGCAAGCCAGCTATGAAAAACGCGCCCGAGGGCGCGTTTTTCTTTTTCTTCCGCTGGCGTCGATGCAAGCCACACATCGACTCCGGCGGCCGTCCGGCTCAGTCCACTCAGTGCGAGTGGCCCATGCCCACGTGCTTGCTGACAAAGCTCACGTAGCGGTCCACATAGGCTTGCAGGAACTTCACGGTATCCGGGTTCGACACCTTGCCGTCCGCATCGAAGAAACCTTCCTTGGCTTGCAGGAACATCTCGGGCTGGCCGAGCGATTCCACGTCCAGGTAGGACAGCACATTGCGCAGGTGCTGCTGCGCCAGCGCCGTGCCGATGGCGCCCACCGAAATGCCGACCACACCCGAGGGCTTGCCGCCCCAGGAGTTCTTGCCCCAGGGACGCGAGGCCCAGTCGATGGCGTTCTTCAGCACGCCAGGGATCGAGCGGTTGTACTCGGGCGTGACGAACAGCAGCGCCTGGGCAGCTTCCACCTGTTGCTTAAGGCGCGTGGCGGGCGCGGGGAAGTTGGCGTCGAGGTCCTGGTTGTAGAGCGGCAGGTCGTCGATCTTCACAAAATCGAAGGACCAATCCTTGGGTGCGAGTGCGACCAGCGCGTGCGCCAGTTTCAGGTTCAGGGAATCCTTGCGCAGGCTACCGACGACTACCGCGACTTTCACTTGGGACATGGCGTACCTCCTGGTTCAGGTGATCAAGAAAACGACCTTAGCAGAAGCAGGCTGCACACCCCTTGGCAAGATGCATCTTGCTACGAGCGGACCGGCGGGTGGTCCAAGTTGCCGGAGCCTGCTCCCTTGAAGTGACCTGCCTGCCATGATGCTGCGTTGTAGACCACCCGCTCACTCCCCCATCACCACACCTTCGCGTCGCGGATCGGCGCCGCCGTACCAGCCGCTGCCGCGCCGCTCGATGGCCTGCAGGCCGCTGGTCATCTCGGTCTCGCGCACGTCCTGGCCGCGTGCTTTCAAGGCCTCCACAGTCGCGGTCGGGAAGCGGCCGGCTTCCAGCAGCATCGGTCCGCCCACAGATCCGAAGTTGGGCAGGTCGATGGCGCGCTGGGCGTCCAGCTGCCAGTTCAGCGTGCCATACAAGGTCTTGGCGGTGAAGTGGATGATCAGCGCCCCGCCCGGGCTGCCGGCGCTCATCAGCAGCTTGCCGGTCGTGCGGTCGAACACCAGCGTGGGCGACATCGACGAGCGCGGGCGTTTGCCGGGTTCCACGCGATTGGCCACCGGCTGACCACGTGCATCGGTAGGCGTGAAACTGAAGTCGGTCAGCTCGTTGTTCAGCATGAAGCCGCGCACCATCAAATGCGAGCCGAAGGCGCCTTCGATGGTGGTGGTCATCGCGATGGCATTGCCCGACGCATCGACGATGCTGATGTGCGAGGTGCCATGTTCGGGCTGCTCGGGCATGGGCGCATAGGACACGGGCGACCCAGCCGGGTTGCCGGCCTTGGCCGTGCCCATGCTCTGCCGCATGATCAGGCGGGCACGCTCGTCCAGGTAGGCGGGCGCCAGCAGGCTGCTCCAGTTGCCGCCAGGCGCGGTGACGAAGTCGGGGTCGCCCACGTATTGCGCACGGTCGGCGAAGGCCAGGCGCGAGGCTTCGGCGTAGTTGTGCAGCCAGTCGGCCGAGGGCAGGCCGTTCTGCAAGGGCAAGGCCGTGGCGTCGGTGCGCGCCAGAATGCCCAGGATCTGGCCCACGGCCAGGGCGCCGGAACTCGGCGGCGGGAAGCCGCAGATGCGGGTGTCGGCGGCCTGCGCGCGGTAGTCGTGGCACAGCGCTTCACGCTGGCGCGGCACGTAGTTGGCCAGATCGGCCATCGACATGCGCCCCGGGTTGGTCGGGTGGCTGCGCACCTTGTCGACGATGGCCTGCGCCACGTCGCCTTGCAGCAGGCCGCGCGCGCCTTGTTTGGCGATGAGCGTCAGCACGGTGGCCAGTTCGGGATTGCGCAGCGTGTCGCCAGCCTGCAGCGGCGTGCCGTCGGCGCGGTAGAAGTAGGCCGCCGCCGTCGGGTCTTTCATCAGATCGGGATCGTTCTTGATGGCGCTTGCCAGACGCGGGCTGACAGTGAAGCCATCACGCGCCAGCTTGATGGCCGGCTGGAACAGGTCGGCCCAGGGCAGCTTGCCGTGTTCGCGGTGCGCCACTTCCAGCATGGCCACCGCGCCCGGGACACCGACCGAGCGGCCGCCAACCACGGCGTCCTTGAAGGGCATGGGTTTGCCGTCCGCACCCAGGAACAGTTGCGGATCGACGGCGATGGGGGCGGTTTCGCGTCCATCGAAGGCGCTGACCTTATGGCCGTCGTAGTGCAGCAGGAAGGCGCCGCCACCGATGCCGCTGGACTGCGGTTCGACCAGCGACAAGACCATCTGCACGGCGATCGCCGCATCGATGGCGCTGCCGCCTGCCTTCAGGATCCGGTAGCCGGCGTCGGTCGCCAGGGGATTGGCCGCCGCCACCGCAAAGCGCTGCGTGGCCCAGCCCGGCTTGGGCGTGTAGCCCGATGCGCCTTCCGGTTGCACCGGCAAGGCGCTTTGTGGGGGCGGCGCGGCGCAACCGAACAGCGTCAGCGACAAGGCTGTCACCGTCAATGCGCGTTTCGCGGTGGGGGTGCCAAGCAGGGGCAAGCAGTCCGGTGTCATGCGCGGGTCTCCTGGACGGATGGTGACCTGCCGACAGTCCTCGCGCGGGTCGTGCGGACCATACGGGCGGCGTCTGTCAGACAGGTCACGGGTGGGGATCTTGTCGGGCCAGACGCAGCTTGTGCGTTGCTGCATTGCGCAGTCGAACCTCACGTCCAGGCCTGGCCCTCTTTGTAGACGGATCTTGCCAGCCCCACGCATGCACTTCCGCTTTTTTCGCACGCCGTTACGCGTAGCGGCGCTTCACGCAGCGCCGCTCCCGGCGCCGGGACATCCGCGACCCGATCCCCCGCATGCATTCAAGCGGCTTTGCGCGCCCCGATCCAGGCCGTGTCGCTGCTGAACGACCCGTCGTCACCCACGGCGAAATACGCCTTGGCCTCGGTGGACAAGGCCTTGAACACCGCAGTGAGCGCCGCCACCCGTTCAGGCGGCGTATTGATGCGCTTGACCCAGCTGCTGAATTCCAGCGGCAGCTTCCAGGTGTCGTGGTTCTCTACCGTCAAGCCAGCAGCGGCCAGCATCGACGTCCATTCAGACACCCGGTAATTACGCACGTGGGACGCATCGCGCAGGATCTCGATGGTCTGCAGCACGGTGTCGTACAAGGGGGTTTCCGGGGCGATGACGTCGATCACCACCAGCGGACAGCCGGGCTTCAAGACCCGCGCCATCTCGGCCACGGCAGCAGTCATGTCGGACCAGTGATGCGCCGAAAAACGCGTCACCACCAAGTCGAAGCTGGCGCTCTCGAAGGGAAGAGATTCGACCGGCCCCTGGCGCGTGACCAGCTGCATGGCGCCTCGGTCACGGGCGGCGGCGTCCACCACCGACAGCATCTGCGGCGACAGGTCGTAGGCAGTGACGCTGGCTGCGCCCCCTGCCGCCACGGCGAAGCTTGCATGCCCCGCGCCACAGCCCAAATCCAGCACATTGGCCGGGCGCAGTGTGCGCACCAGTTCGGTCAGGCGTTGCAAGTCTGCGCCCTGGGCATGTACGGCGCTGCTGAGGTAATTGGCGGCGGTGCTGCCGAATTGGGCATCCACCAAGGTTTTCTGGTCCATCGCGATTCCGGTGTGGTTGGGCAAACGGGTTAGACAAACGATCAAAGGAAATTCGTCGGGCAGGACCAAGCGTAGGGGGTGTCCAATCCTGGAACAAGACAAGTACTTATCCTGGTATATATGCCACCAGGACGCTCGTCCATCACAATCCCTCCCCGCGCCACCACCATGACCGATCACACCCTGGGCCAATTCATCCGCAAGCACCGCGAACGCATGTTGCCGCAGGACGTAGGGCTGCCTGCCTTTGGCCGGCGGCGCACGCCAGGTTTGCGTCGCGAGGAACTGGCGCAACTGTGCGAGGTGAGCCCCACCTGGCTGACCTGGATCGAACAGGGCCGGCCGGTCAGCGCATCGGCCGACATGCTGGCGCGGCTGGCCAGCGCCCTGCGACTGACGGCTGCCGAGCGGCAATACCTGTTCGCCTTGGCCGGTCGCGTCGATCCGGCAGGGGCCGCGGAGGACAACCCGCAACGGAGCTCTGCGCAGGCCATCGTCGCCCACTTGCACACCCCCGCCTATGTGCTGGACCGCGCGTGGAATGCGGTCGCCTGGAACCAGGCGGCCTCGGACCTGTTCACAGGCTGGCTGGAGGGTGATCGGCCGACTGAAGACCCCACCCCGCCCAACTTGTTGCGCTACACCTTCCTTTGCCCCGCAGCGCGCCAGCTGATTGCGCCCTGGGAAGAACGCGCCCGCCGCCTGGTGGCCGAGTTCCGCAACGACTGCGGACGCCATGCGACCGACCCCGACATCCACGCGCTGGTCGCCGAGCTGAGCCAGGCCGACGCGGCGTTCGCCCGCTTCTGGCAGAACTATGACGTGGTGCCGCGCGAGGGTGGGCGGCGTGATTTTCTGCACCCCGCCCGGGGCGCACTGAGCTTCACGCAAACCACCTGGCAGGCGGCGGCGCAACGCGATCTGAAGCTGGTCGTGCTGGTGGCAGAGAGCAAGCAGTAAGCATCGATCCGGCCAGCGCCCCTGCGCGCATCGCAGCGCCACCCTTGAGTTGTTAAACCTGTTACCGCAAACAGAACTTACTGAAAGCTGAATGGTCCATACTGCTTCTTTCTTCGCGGTATGGAGTCACCTTGAGCGCACGCAATCTACTGGACCAACTTCTGCAATCCGGCAAAAACCTGCTGAACGAAGGCGCCTCGCGCACGGGCGCCAGCGGCGGCGCGGGTGGGCTGTTGTCTGGACTGGGCGGCAATCTCGGCAAACTCACTGGCGGCCAAGGAGGCGGGGGCCTCGGTGGCATGTTGGGGAGCGTCGGGGGCGCGCTTGGCAACATGGGCGGTGTCGGGAAGGGTGCGCTGGGAGCAGGCGCACTTGGACTGCTGTTGAGCAGCAAACAAGCCCGCAAGATCGGGGGATCGGTTGCCTTGTACGGCGGCATGGCTGCGTTGGGGGCGCTTGCCTACAAAGCCTATGGCGACTGGCAAAAGCAGCAGACCGCACCCGGCGCCGCCCCGGCGGAGGCCCCGCGTACGCTGGATCGCCTGCCCGCCCCTGAAGCGGAAGTGCACAGCAAGGCCGTCTTGATGGCGATGATCGGCGCGGCCAAGGCCGACGGCCACATCGACGCCAACGAACAGGAAGCCATCCGTGGCGAACTGGCCAAGGTCACCGACAACGCGGAAGACCGCGCCTGGCTGGAAGCCGAGATCAGCCGCCCGCTGGACCCTGCTGCGATTGCGCGTGCGGCATCGACGCCAGAGATGGCGGCCGAGATGTACCTGGCCAGCCTGCTGGTGGTCGACGAAGAAGCCTTCATGGAACGCGCGTATCTGGACGAGCTGGCACGCCAGCTGAAGCTGGATCCGGGCCTGAAGCAGCAACTGGAACAGAACCTGAAGGCCAACGTACAGCCGGTCTGAAGACAGAAAAATGATCGTGGGAAGGTGGTGAAGGGACGCTGCGAGAAACTTGTTGGCGCAGCTTCCTGGCCACCACTCCCCGGTCCATAAACCAACGGGTCGTCCTGCATCAATCAAGGCGACCCGTTTTTATTTGCAGCAAAGCAGCTGCAAGCTGGTTTTCACGCCTGGTTTTACGGCTGATTTTACGGCTGACCAGCAGGCTTGCGCGGACTGCGCGTCTTGCGCGGCGCGGGCGCAGCAGCCGTTGCTGCTGCCGCCTGTGTCAGCCACGCAGACAGGCGATGTCCTTCGGATTCGGCGTGATGCCAGGCGGCTTCCCCGGCTGCCACGCCGTCGCCCGCCAGCAGCGCCTCCATCATCGGACGATGCTGTTCGATGATGTCCTCGGGGCCGTCGGCCACGAAGGAATTGCTGGTCAGGATGTACAGCCGCACCTGCTGCTCGACCAGTTGATACTGGCGTTGCAGCCGCGAGTGCCCCACCAGGTCGATGATGGTCCGGTGCAAGGCAAAATCCGCCTCGCTGATGGCTTCCATGTTGCCGGTGGCACATGCTGCCAAAAGTTTGTCATGGGCCTTGCGAATGCCCGCCTTCACTGCAGGATCGGGGCTTTGCGCGGCCAGCTTGGCAGCCAGGCTTTCCAGGCTGCCGCGCAGCGTCCACAACTCCCACACGTCGTTGGCAGACAGCTCGGCCACCTGCCAGCCGGTGTACGGGATCTGCACCACGATGCCTTCGCTGGCCAGCCGGTGCAGCGCAGTACGCAAAGTGGCGCGCGCCACGCCCATCTGTTCGGCCAGCGCGATTTCGGTCAGGCGGGCGCCCGGCTTGAGCGAGCCCGACAAGATGAAATCGCGCAGGCTGCCCGTCGCCTGAGCTTCGGCGGACAGCTTGGCAACCGGCCGCAATTGGGGTGTCTTCATCGCGGTGGCGTGTCCCGTCAAAGGGGAGAAACAAAAAGGGTTGCCATAGTAGCTGCTGATGCCGATCCCGGCACCGGCCCAGGCCGATGACCGGTCACAGCATCGACAGACTGCCCTTTGCCAGGTGGCAGGGGCCTGGCGAGCAAGCCGGCGGCCATGTCGGCAACCGTGCTCACCAGCCCATCAGCGCGGATACGGATCGACCGGTGTCAGCGGTTCCCCGCGCGCCTCGATCAACTCGCCTGCGGCCAGACACAAATCCTCGCGGAAGCGCCCCGCCACGATCTGCACGCCGACCGGGGTGCGGCCGACAAAGCCGGTGCACAGACTCAGCGCCGGCAGGCCGGTGATGGGCAGCGAAATCATCGGCATCTGCGCCTGCCACACGCGGGTATAGGCCTCGGGCCCTTGCAGGTCCAGGTCGTTGGCAAAGGGCAGTTCGCCGCAGGTGGGCAGCAAAACCACCGGGTAGGTTTCCAGGAACAAGAGCCAGGCCCGCGTGATCGCCAGGCGGCGCTGCAGGGCTGCTGAAAAGTCCTGCAGATTGGCCTCGCGCGCCAGTTCCGCCTGGCCAGCCAGCGCGGTGATCGCGCCCACGTCGCCCTCTTCCTCGGCCGACTGCACCATCGCGTCGTAGCCGTCACCCATCCACAAGGTGATCTGCACCGCCATGCCGTCACGCAGCGGCGGCAGGTTGTCGACCTCGTCGACGATCCAGCCGGCATCGCGCAGACGCGTGGCAGATTCCAGCAGGGCCGCGCAAATCTCGGGCGCGGTGTCCAGGCCATCGGGACGCAGACACATGGCCGCACGACGCGGCACGTCGACGCCGATCAGCGGCATGGAGGTGGCCCAGGGGTCACGCACATCCGGGCGCGCCATCGCATGCAAGGCCAGGCGGATGTCGTCGACGCTGCGCGCCAGCGGTCCCGACACGGCCATGATCTGGCCGCCGATCGGACGCTCATAGGGCGCGGTGGCATTGAAGGCCGCGACACGGCCGAAGGTCGGTCGCAAGCCGTGTACGCCGCAGGCGTAAGCGGGATAACGGATCGAACCGGCAATGTCGGTGCCGTGAGCGATATGCCCCAGGCCCGCCGCCACGGCAGATGCCGCGCCGCCGGACGATCCGCCCGGCGTCAGGGACGCGTCATGCGGGTTCAGCGTCGCGCCATGCAGCTGGTTGTTGCAGAACCAGCGATAGCTGAAGGCCGGGGTGTTGGTGCGCCCCAGCAGCACCGCGTCGGCTTCGACCAGGCTGTCGACCACCGGGCTGTTGCGTGCGGCCACCAGGTCTTTCTGCGACTTGATGCCGTTGGTGGTGGCGTAACCCTTCTGGTCGACGTTGACCTTGATGGTCACCGGCACCCCCGCCAACGGGCCGACCGGCTCGCCGCGCGAAATCTTCTCGTCGATGGCGGCGGCCTGCGCCAGCACTTCCTCGGGGCGGCATTCGACGATGGCATTGATCTTCGGATTCACCGCGTCGATGCGCGCCAGCGCCGACTGCGCCACCTCGGTGGCGGTCACCTTGTGCGCGTGGATCAGAGCGGCGATCTTGCCGGCAGGCAGACGCCAGAGTTCGTTGGTCTCAGACATGCTTTTCCTTGGTTGAAGGCTTGCTGGCTTGCAGTTCGGCAAACGTCGGGCCGCCGGGCGTCATACGCAGGTCCGGTGGCAGGCGTTTCCAGTCCATGGTCGACGGGTCCATCGAGATTGCGCCAGGCGAGGCGCAAAAGAGAATGTCGCGGGCGATGTCGACGAAATCGGCCCGAAAATGCAGGGTGCTCTTGACCACCAGAATGGCCTGATCGGCGGGCTCGATGCCCACGAAGCGGAACATCGCCTGGTCGGCCAGCTGCGCCTTGTAGCTGGCCAGCACGATGCGCACGCCGTCCAGCCGCAGGCAGGCGCTGGGCCCCAGGTCCATGTGAAAACCGCCGTAGTACGGGCCGAAGGCATCGAACTTGCCGTCGGACACGCATTCGACAAGGTAGTCGGCCACCAGCGGCGCATCGCCTTCCGCGCCCGAATGGCCGCCCAGGGCCAGACGCACCGTGGCGCCCGCGCCGGCGGCATGCGTCAATGCTGCCGAAGCCGGATCGACGATCAGGCCGATTGCTGCGTTCTGTGCCCCTTGCGCGATCAGTTCCCGCAGGATGCCGGTGGTGTCCGACTGGCAGCCCGCACCGGGGTTGTCCTGGGTGTCGGCGATCACCACCGGGCCGCCTTGGTCTGCATGGATGGCCATGGCGCGCACCACCGCCGTCCTGGCATCGGGCAGCTCGCCCTTGAAGGTGGGTTCTGCATCGAGCACGGCCTGCGCCAGCGCATCGACCGCGCGCTGTGCTGCCTGCTGCGTGCGCCCATGCGCCCACACCACCGGCCCGCATTCCGGGAAGTCGGCCGCCGGGAAGCCCATGGTGAAGGACACATGGACGATCTCGGGGTCGTGCTCCAGTTCTGCCAGCCGCGCATACAAGGCCTTGGCCGGCATCAGGTCGGTGCACTGCCACACGGTGGGCAGCAGGAAGGGAATGCGGCGTGAGACAGTGAACGGCCGCGCCATGCCCTCGAACAAGCGCTGCAGGATGGCAAAGGTGCGCCGCCCCGTTTCGGCCATGTCCACGTGCGGATAGGTGCGATACGCCACCAGCACGTCGGCGGTCTGCAGCATGGCTTGCGTGGTGTTGGCGTGCAGGTCGTAGCTGCTGACCAGCAAGGTATCGGGGCCGATCAGGGCGCGCACACGCTGCAGCAATTCACCCTCGCCGTCATCGGCATGCTCGGCCACCATCGCACCATGCAGATCCAGGTAGACGGCATCCACCGGCAAGGCTGCGGCGATGTCTTCCAGGATCATGCCGGCGATGCGCTCAAAGGCCTCGCGCGTGACCGCCGCCGACGGACTGGCCGCACACCACACCGACGGGATCAGCTGGTGCCCGTAAGGCGTGGCTGCCTCGATGAAACCGGCGGCCGGGATGTTGGACCCGGCAATGGTGGCGAACACGGCATGCCCGCGTGTCAGGCCCGGCCAGCCGCCCCCCAGCTCGAAGGCGTGATAGTCGGCGGGCGCAGGGGCGAAGGTATTGGTTTCGTGCTGGAAACCGGCAAAGACAATGCGCATGGGCAGGTAAGCAATCAGCTCAATGAAAGGCCATATCGGCCGTGTATCGGATCAGCATGAATCATGGCGCTGCAATATGGGTTGGTCACATCGTCTCAGGCCACCACGATCGGCGGTGCAGACCCAGCGGCTGCCAAGGACAGGGACTCCGCCACCGGCCGGAAGTTCTGGAAGTCCCATTCCCGACCGGGCGCGGCGTCGATCAGCGCGCGGGTGTATTCATGCTGCGGGTCACCCAGCACCGACATCGCATCGCCGGCTTCCACCACCTCGCCACGCCGCATCACCACGATGGTGTTGCAGATCTGCGCGGCCACGCGCAGATCGTGGGTGATGAACAGAATCGCCACGCCGGTGCGCTGGCGAATCTCTTCCAGCAAGTCCAGCACCTGCGCCTGCACCGACACGTCCAGCGCCGATACCGCCTCGTCGGCCACCAGCACATCGGGCTCCATCACCACCGCGCGGGCAATGCACAGGCGCTGGCGCTGGCCGCCGGAGAACTGGTGCGGATAACGCTGCATGGCGTCAGGGGTCATGCCCACCAACACCAGTGCACGGGTCACCGCTTCCAGCGCGGCATCGCGCGAGGTGCCGAAATTGATCAAGCCCTCGATCAGCGAATCGCCAACCGTGCGGCGCGGGTTCAGCGAGCGATACGGGTCCTGGAACACGAACTGCACGCGCTGGCGCATCTGCCGCATTTCGCGTGCCGGCAGCCCGGCCAGGTCCTTGCGCTTGAACAGCACGTTGCCGCCGCTGGGTTCGATCAGCTTCACCACGCAGCGCGCCACCGTCGACTTGCCCGAGCCCGACTCCCCCACCACGCCCAGGATCTCGCCGCGCCGAATCGCAAAGGTCACCGCATTGGCGGCCACCACACGCCGGCCCTTGCCGAACATGCGCTTTTCTTCGAAGACCTTTTCCAGCTTCACCACTTCCAGCACTTTCTCGGCGTCGTGCAGCGCGCGATGCCGGGGAATCAGGCTGGGCACCGAGGACACCAGCATGCGGGTATAGGCCTCCGCAGGATTGGCCAGGATGGTGTCGCGCGACCCGGTTTCCACCACGGCACCCTTGTTCATCACGACAATGCGATCGGCAATCTCGGACACCACACCGAAGTCGTGGGTGATGAACACCACCGCCGTCTGCTGGTCCTGCTGCAGCTCGCGGATCAGGGTCAGAATCTGCTTTTGCGTCGTCACGTCCAGGGCAGTCGTGGGCTCGTCGCAGATCAGCACACGCGGCTTCAGAATCAAGGCCATGGCGATCACGATGCGCTGGCGCTGCCCGCCCGACAACTGGTGCGGAAAGGACGCGTAGATGCGCTCGATATCCGGCAGGTGTACGGACGCCAGCATGGCCAGCACCTGCTTGCGGCGCTCGCCGGCGCCAAGCGGCGTGTGCAGGCGCAGCACCTCATCCACCTGGTCACCCACGCGTTGCACCGGATTGAGCGCCGTCATCGGCTCCTGGAACACCATGGCCACCTTGGATGCGCGCAACTGGCGCAGCCGGTGTTCGGTGGCGGTCAGCAAGTCTTCGCCATCGATCAGAATCTGGCCTGCGGTCGGCGTGAGCGACCCCTTGGGCAACAAGCCCATGATGGAAAACGACGTCACCGATTTGCCCGAGCCGGACTCCCCCACGATGCACACGGTCTCGCCGGGGTGCACGTCGAAGCTGATGTCGCCGACCACCTGGCGCATCGCCGTGCCGTGGCCGGCCTGCACGGTCAGGCCGCGTACCGACAACACCGGCGCGGACGAAGAATTGGTCTGGGTCATGGGGAAACTCCCGTGGTGCCATCGATCATCGAAGAGATAAGAAGGCTCATGATCAGACCCGCTTTGCCATGCGCGGATCGAGCGCGTCACGCAGCGCATCGCCCAGCACATTCACGCTCAGCACCGTCAGCGACACCAGCACGCCCGGATACAGCACCAGACCCGGCAGCAGCATGAAGTACACCCGCCCTTCCGCCATCGCATTACCCCAGGACGGGGTCTCGGGCGGGATGCCGGCGCCCAGGAAGCTCAGGATCGCCTCGGTCAGAATCGCCGACGCGAAGATGTAGGTGCCCTGCACGATCAGCGGCGCCAGCGTCGACGGCATCATGTGCCGCCACATCACCAGCGGCACACGCGTGCCCAGGATGGTCGCGGCTTCCACGAAGGACTCGGTGCGCACGCTGAGCATCACGCTGCGCACCATGCGCACCACCCGCGGAATTTCCGGGATGGCAATTGCGATCAGCACCGTGAACAGGCTGGCCCCGGACAGCGACACCAGCGCAATCGCCAGCAAGATGCCGGGGATGGCCATCAGGCCGTCCATCACGCGCATGATGATCGCGTCGGCCCAGCGGAAGTAACCCGCCACCACGCCGATCAGCAAGCCCAGCGACAAGGCGATGACCACCGTGCCCAGGCCGACCGTCAGCGAAATCCGCGCGCCATACAGCACACGCGAATACACGTCGCGCCCAAAGGCATCGGTGCCCAGCCAGTGCGCAGCAGAGATCGGTTTCAGGCGCTGCGATGCGTCGATCAGACCGGGGTCGGAGGTGCCCAGTAAAGGCGCGCAAATCGCCACCAGCACCAGGGCGACGATCACCACGATGGCGGCAATCACCGGCCAGCCGCGCAGCGTCTGTTTGAGTTGCGCAAGCAGCGGCGACGCGGGCGCGACCGGGGCGGCAACAGCAGGAGAAGAAGACATATCTGGTCTCGGTCGCGGTTAATAGCGGATGCGGGGATCGAGCACCGAATACAGCATGTCGATGACAAGATTGATCAGCACGTAGATCAGCGAGAACAGCAGGATCAGCGCCTGGATGATCGGGTAGTCGCGCGCCAGCACGGCTTCCAGCACCAGCCGGCCCAGGCCGGGAATGTTGAACACGGATTCGGTCACCACCACACCGCCGATCAGCATCGCGATGCTCACGCCGATGATGGTCACGATGGGCACGGCCGCATTGCCCAGCGCATGGCGGATCAGCACGGCGGTCTCGCCCATGCCCTTGGCCCGTGCGGTGCGGATGAAGTCTTCCCCCATCACCTCGATCACGCTGGTGCGCACGATGCGCGCAATCAATGCGATGTAAGCCGTGCTGAGCGCAAGCGTGGGCAATATCAGGCGCTGGGCAAACACCCAGAACCCATTGGACAGCGGCTGATAACCCTGTACCGGCAACCAGCCCAGCCAGCGCGCGAACACCAGGATCAGCACGTAGCCGATGATGAACACCGGCACGGAAAAGCCCACCACCGACACCGCCATCACCATGCGATCCAGCGGCTTGCCCTGCTGCCAGGCGGCCAGGATGCCCAAGGGCACTGCGACCATCACCGCCAGCACGATGGTGCTGATGCTGAGCGCAAGCGAGGGCCCGAAGCGGTCACCGATCAGCTGGGACACCGGCAGGCCGGAGATCAGCGAGGTGCCGACATCGCCATGCAGCAGACGCCATGACCAGCTGAAGAATTGTTCGACGATGGGCTTGTCCAGGCCCATGGCGCGACGCACGTTGTCGAGTTGTTCGGGGGTGGCGCCATCGCCCGCGAGGATCATGGCGGGGTCGCCTGCGGACAGGCGCAATAGCGAGAAAACAATCACGGCGACCATCACCAGCACCGGGATGGCGGCCAGCAGTCGACGCAGAAGGAAACCAGGCATGGTGGCGGGTACCTATGAAGCGAGCATGCCACCCGGGACAGTGCCTGCATCGATCCCGGATCGATGCAGGCCAGCGTGTCCCGCGTGTCGAGAATAGGCAGCGGAACCGCGGCCAAGGCCGCCGTTCCGCGAACTGCGTACCTTGCTTGAAGGCTTACTTTCCGGCCTTGGTCATGTTCCAGAACACCGGCACCGAGGCCACCACCTGGTTGTCCGTGCCCTTGCGCTTGGCCGTCACCACCGAGCGCTCGCCCAGCGGCACGATCAGCACCTCATCGAGCACCAGCTTCTGCAAGTCTTCAGCCAATTTCTTCTGCTCGCTGAGGTCGGCGGTACGGGCCAGCTTGGCACGCACAGCCTCGATGGCCGGCACGTCATACCAGCCGAACCAGCCGGCCGCGCCATTGGCCGCCACCGTGATCGAGCCCAGCGGATTGGCCACGTCGGCAATCGTGTTGTAGGTGCTGAAAATGCTCCAGCCGCCATTGGTGACCGGCTCCTTGGAGGCGCGGCGCACCGTCACGGTGGCCCAGTCCATGGCCTGCATCTGCACCGTGAAACCGGCCTGGCGCAAAGCCTGCGCGTAGACCGGCGGCATGGCTGCCAGCGAAGCGACATCGGTCGGGTGCAGGATCACCACCGGCGTGCCGTCGTACTTGGCTTCCTTCAGCATTTCCTTGGCTTTCGCGATGTTGCCGGGCGCAGCCTTGTCGCCATCGACCTCGGACGCGAGCGCCGTGCCGCAGCCCAATACCGCACCGCAGACGCGGAAGTATTTCGGGTTGCCGACCTGCGCCTGCAGCACGTCCTTCTGGCTCATCGCGGTCAGCGCAGCCTGGCGCACCAGTTTGTTGTTGAAGGGCGGCTGCGAAGCGTTCAGGCGCGCGACGTTCTGCATGCCCTGCTGCTTGTATTCGGTCAGCACCACGTCACCGCTGCCTTCCAGCATGGGCATCAAGTCCATGGGCACGTCTTCGATGAAATCGACCTCGCCGCCCATCAAGGCGTTGACCGAGGTCATCGCATCCGGCATCGCGATCCATTTCACGCGATCGACCTTGACCACCTTGCCGCCCGCCAGGCCACTGGCCGGCTCCTTGCGCGGCACGTAGCCCTTGAACTTCTCGAACACGGCCTGCACGCCCGGCTTGTACTCGGCAGCGACAAACGCAAACGGGCCGGAGCCGATGGCTTCCTTGATCGGCTCGCCCGGCGGCGTATCGGCCAGGCGCTTGGGCATCATGAAGGGAGCCACGCCGCTGGGCTTGGACAAGGCCTGCAGCGCGATCGCCGTGGGTTCCTTGAAGCTGAGCGTGAAGGTCTTGGCATCGACCACGATCATCTGGTCGAGCATGGTGTTCATCATCTGGCCAAGCTTGTCCTGGGTGGACCAGCGCTTGAGCGAAGCAATGCAGTCTTCCGCGGTGACCGGCGTGTTGTCGTGCCACAGCAGGCCGTCACGCAGCTTGAAGGTATAGGCCTTGCCGTCGGGAGACACCGTCCAGCTGTCGACCATCTGCGGCTGCACCTTGTTGTCGGCATCGAGCGCCAGCAAGGTGTCGTACACCATGTACGCGTAGTTGCGCACGATGTAGGCCGTGGTGATGTTGGGATCGAGCGCACGCAGGCTGGCGTGCATCACGGCGTTGACGGTCTGCGCCTGCACGGCGCCTCCTGCCAAGCCCAGGCCCATGACCAATGCGATGGCAGCGGCCGTGCGACCGAGCTTGAAGTTCGAATGAAGCATGTTGTCTCCCCACTTTGTGGTGTTGTCAGCGCGTATAAAACCGCGCGCAACGCCTCGAGGTGCATGGTCGAACGCTTGCAGGTGCACGTCGTGTGTTGCGCCCAGCTTTGAATCGACTTTGGACTTGTCTTCGGGATTTCTTCAAGCGTCCAACCGCTTTCTAACGCGATTGCGCGTTGTCGACAATCGATGATTTCCATGCAAGTCGCATGCCATCTCGCGCTGCAGCGCAGCAAAGCCGTATCGGGGTTTTTGGTCTGCAACACGCTCGGAACGGGTGCGCAGCCAGCTGGGACATGCACTGTGGAAGTGCCTGTGCATGGCCAATGTGGGGAGCAGCCAGGATGGAGGAGCATGCGCATGCCACCATGGGAATGCGCATGCCCTCACCCATGGTTTACAGCGACTTGAACACCGCTTCGATTTCGGTCAGGAAGCGATCGACGTTGGCCGCCGAGAACACCAGCGGCGGACGAATCTTCAAGGTGTTTGCGTGATACCCGCTGGCCGAGATCAGTACACGGCGCTCGCGCAAGCCATTGACCACGGCAGTGGTGGTCTCGGCATCCGGGGTCTTCGCGTCACGGTCGGTGACCAGTTCCACGCCCACATACAGACCGGAACCCCGCACGTCGCCGATCTGCTCATACTTGCTCGCCAGGCCTTGCAGACCGTCACGCAGCAGCTTGCCCACCTTCAGCGAATTTTCCACCAGGCCTTCGTCGCGGATGATGTCCAGCACGGTCTGCGCGGCGGCAATCGCCACCGTGTTGCCGCCGAAGGTGTTGAAGTAGCGCATGTCGCGGCCGAAGCTTTCGACCACTTCGGGGGCGACCACGACAGCCGCCACCGGGAAGCCGTTGCCCATCGGCTTGCCCATGGTGACGATGTCGGGATCGATGCCATGACGCTGGAAGCCCCACAGCTTTTCACCCGTGCGACCAAAGCCGGACTGCACTTCGTCGGCAATGAACAGGCCGCCTGCCTTGCGCACGACGTCTGCCACCGGCTTGAGCAGGTCGGTGGGGTGCGAATACACGCCGTCCGAGGAGAACATGGAATCGACGATGAACGCGGCCAAGCCGTTGCCATGGCGTTCCAGGTCATGGATTTGCGCCGCCACCTGGTCGGCAAACCAGCGGCCCAGGTTCTCGTGCGGAATGCGGTAGGAATCCGGCCCGCCCACGCGACGCACCCAGGTGCCCAGCGGTGACGCATCGCCCAGGGACGGCGAGAAGCTCGAGGTCAGGTCCGAATTGCCGTGATAGGCCTCGGACGTGACGATGATGCCCTGCTTGCCGGTGTGATGCTTGGCAATGCGCAAGGCCAGATCATTGGCTTCCGAGCCGGTGCAGGTGAACATGGTGTGGCCAGCGCCCACGCGGCCACCGAAGGTGCTCAGCAAGTCTTCGGAGTAATTCAGAATGCCGTCTTGCAGATACCGCGTGTGCGTGCACAGCGTGGCCATCTGCTCGGCCACGGCCTGCACCACACGCGGGTGGGCATGACCGACGGACACGACGTTGTTGTAGGCATCCAGGTAGTCATTGCCATGCTTGTCATACAGCAGCACGCCCTTGCCCCGGCTGACCTCGACCGGGTTCTGATAGAACAGCCGATAGGCCGGTCCCAACAGCCGCGTGCGCTTGGAAATCAGCGCGCGGCTTTCTTCGCTCAACTGCGACAGGCTGTCAGGGTTGAACGCATTGACCATCTTGCCGCGCATCGCGGGATTGCCAGCATTGCTCATGTCGATTCCTGAAACGATAAAGCCGCATTCGCACATGCGTGCGGCATGGGTAATGGGGGTTCGGACAAAAAGGGGAAAGCTCAAGGCCGCTCAGACCGTCACGGGCACCAGCGTGGCAGACACCTCATCCATCGAGCGCGCCAGGAACCAGTCCAGCTGGGCCCAGCCTGGCTGGGTATTGCGCAGAATATAGGTGGCGTTTTCGGGGAAGCGCCGCGCCCGCCACAGCGTGATCAGCGC
>Ga0308165_1002599_pt1 | contig 21065 bp, 19 predicted proteins | sample PhyWR2_FD_201032 | JGI IMG/M metagenome (GOLD analysis project Ga0308165, IMG submission 201032) | Phyllosphere microbial communities from UC Gill Tract Community Farm, Albany, California, United States - DLSLW.R2 | ecosystem: Host-associated > Plants > Phyllosphere > Unclassified | place: USA... | reverse complement strand
CGATCGCGATCATCGCCGTGATGGACGGCCTCCAGGTCCAGTGGCTGCTGGACCCGGAGACCGTCGACATGGCCGCTGTCACGCACCGCACGATCGACGCCCTCGTCGCCTCGCTCGCCCCCGAGGAAGACTGAGCAGGGCTGGTCAGCCCTTGATCGCCCCCGTGAGAACACCCTTGGTGAAGTAGCGCTGCGCGAAGGGGTAGAGCATGAGGATCGGGATGGTCGCCACGACGATCACGGCCATCTGGAGCGTCTGACCGGGCGGCGGCGGCTGGTCCGGCGCCTGGATCGAGGTGAGCGCCGAGCCCTGGACCACGTACTGGTTGAGGACCACCTGGATGGGCCACTTCGACGTGTCGTTGAGGTAGATCATCGCGTTGAAGAACGAGTTCCAGTACCCGACCGCGTAGAACAGCGCGATGACGGCGAGCACGGCCTTCGACAGCGGGATGACGATCCGCGTGAAGATGCGCCAGTCGCTCGCCCCGTCGAGGCGCGCCGACTCGAAGAGCTCGGTGGGCAGCCCCATGAAGAAGTTGCGCACCACGACCATGTTGAAGGCCGAGATGAGCCCGGGGACGATGAGCGACCAGTATGAGTCGAGCAGCCCGAGGGACCTCACGAGCAGGTAGTTGGGGATGATCCCCGCGCCGAAGAGCATCGTGCACAGCACGAGGACGAGGATCGTCTTGGCCCCGGGCACGTCCCGGGTCCGCATGAGCCCGTAGGCCAGGGTCGTGGTGAAGATCATCGACAGGGTGGTGCCGACGGTCGTGATGCCGATCGACACGAGCATCGCGCGGGTGACCACGTCTCCGCCGAGGATCGACCTGTACGCGTCGAGGGAGAAGGCGGTCGGGAAGAACCCGCCCGACGCGGCAGCCTCGCGCGAGGCGAAGCTCATCGCGATGACGTAGACGAAGGGGTAGAGCATCACGAGCACGATGAGCGCGATCGTGATCGCCTTGAGGAGCTGGACCCCGGGGGACGGCGTCCCCATCCACACGGGTCGCTTGCCGGACGGCCTGTAGACCGGGACCGCGCGGTCGATCAGGGGCGCTGGCGCCTGCGGTGCTGCTGTCATCAGAACAACCCTCCGGTCCCGAGCCTCTTGGCGAACTTGTTGGCGGCCAGCACGAGGACCGTGCCGATCACGCCCTTGAACAGCCCGGCTGCCGTCGACAGCCCCCAGTCGCCGCCGGCGATGCCGCGGTAGTAGACGAAGGTGTCGAGCACCTCGGCGGCGTCTGCACCGACCGCGGGCTGCTGGAGCAGCAGCTGTTCGAAGCCGACGGTCAGCACGTTGCCGATGGTGAGGATGAGCAGCAGCGTGATGACGGGGACCAGGCCGGGGAGCGTGATGTGCCACGTCCTGCGGGCAGCTCCGGCGCCGTCCACGGCCGCTGCCTCGTAGAGCTCGTTGGGGATCCCGCTGATCGCTGCGAAGAAGATGATCGTGCCCCAGCCGATGTCCTTCCAGATCACCTGCGAGACGACGAGCGCCTTGAAGGTGTCCGGGTCGGACATGATGTTGACGTTGTCGAGCCCGATGGCCGAGAAGAGCTCGGCTGCTGGGCCGGCCCCGCCGAACACCTGCTGCCAGATCGAGATGACGATCACCCACGAGATGAAGTGGGGCAGGTAGACGATCGACTGGACCACGCGCTTGGTGCGCTCGGAGATGAGCGAGTTGAGCAGCAGGGCCAGCAGGATCGGCGCGGGGAAGGCGAAGACGATCTGCAGGAACGAGATGATGAGGGTGTTCTTCAGCGCCCCGAGGAACTGCGGGTCCGAGAACATCGCCGTGAAGTTGTCGAAGCCCACCCACTCTGAGCCGCCGATGCCCCAGTAGGGCGAGTAGTCCTGGAAGGCGACCACGTTGCCGAGCAGCGGCACGTAGGAGAACACCAGGAAGAACAGCATCCCGGGGACGATGAAGGCGTAGGTCCAGCGCTCCCGCTTCATGCGGGTCCACACCGACGCCTGCTCGCGCAGGACGTGCTCGAGCCGCGGGTCGTCGCGCCGACGGCGACGGCGTCCCGGCCTGCTGACCCTGCCGCGCCCGGCCGATGCGTCGCTCCCCGCCGGGGAGGTGCCGGCCTGTGCCGGCACCCCGTCCTTGGTCACGGACATCGGCGGTCAGACCTGCTCGGCGAGAGCGGTCTCGTAGGCCTTGCGGACCGTGTCGCCGCCGGCCTTGCGCCAGGCGTCGCGGTACTCGTCGAGCTGGTCGAGCGACATGCGACCCGAGACGATCCCGTTGCGGTAGTCGGTGTCGACGGCGGCGAGCTTCGAGCCCTCGCTGACGTTCGGCTCGTTGTAGAGCCCGACCACGGGGCTGGGGACAGTCGCCGCGATGAGCGGCTCGAGGGTCTGCTGGAAGTTCTCGACGAACTCGACCGAGGTCGGGGCCACCACGAAGGACGGCGACTTGAAGACGCCGAGCCACTGGAGCGCGGCACGGTCGTTGTTCGCGGTCTCGTCGTTGGTGTCTTCGATCACACCACCCTCGCCGAGCGTGTAGTTGTAGCCCTCGGCGCCCGTGTGGATGAACAGCGCCTCGGTGCTGCCGTCGGGTGCGCGCCAGTAGTTGACGACGTCGAGGAGCTCGGCCAGGCGCTCGGGGTCTTCGGCGGCCTTCGCCGAGATCGAGACCATGCCCCAGTAGCCGTCGTTGCGCTGGACGACGATCTCGCCTCCGTCGACGGCGGGCGGGACGAACATCCGAGGGTCGGCGCCCTCGGTGATGTCCACGGTGTCGCGCAGGATGTTCGCGCCGAAGTAGCCGTTGAAGGAGTCGACGGTGATAGCGAGCTGGCCGTTGGTGAACATCTCGGCGGCCTTGTTGCCCTGGGTCCCGAGGGCGAGCGCGTCCGGGTGGTAGACCCCGGCCTTCCAGAGCTGGGTGTGGAACTCCAGGACGTCGGCGTAGGCGTCGGTCTCGATGACGTTGACGAGCTTGCCCGAGTCGTCGAGCTGCCACGTGGTGCCGGCCCGGAACATCCACTCCACGACGGCCTGGAGCTTGCCGTCGAAGGCGCCGATGCCCCAGTGCTGCTTGCCGTTGACCGACTTGAGGGCGGCGACAGCCGTCATCATCTCGAGGAAGCCTGCGGCGTCGGCGGGCATCTCCTCGTAGCCGGCGGCCTGCATGAGGTCCCAGCGGATGGCCGGGAAGTTGGTGAGGTACGGGTCTTCGTTCGGGATGCCGAAGAGGTGCCCGTTCTTGGCGGACGCCTTCCAGGCGTTCGACCCGACGTTGGCGAGGTTGGGCCAGCGCAGGATCTCGTCGCCCGCGAGCACCTCGGAGAGGTCGGCGAACACCCCGTCGTTGATGGCCTTCGCGGCGACGGCGTTGGTGTCCTGGACGAACAGCAGGTCCGGGACGTTGCCCGAGGCGATGGTCGTGGCCATCTTCTCGTTGTAGGTGTCGAAGGCGACGAGGGTCGGCTCGAAGGTGCCGCCGAGCCGCTCGTTCAGCCCGGCCCAGTACTCGTTGGCGGGGGCCTTCTGGGGCGGAGCGCCCCAGAGCACCTGGAAGGTCGTGACCTTGCCGCCGGACAGCGGGGCCTTGCTCACCGAGTCGTAGTACTCCTGGATCGGCTGGGTGTAGATGGTCGGCATGCCCTCGACCGTGCTGACGATCCCGCCCGGGACCTCGCGCGGTGCGACGTAGGTGGGCAGTGCGAGGGCGACGGCCTCGCGGGGGTTCGGGCGGGCGCCCCCGCCCCCGCCGCCCGAGCAGGAGGCGAGCGTCACGGACAGCGCCGCGATGCCGGTGAGGCTGAGGAAGGTGCGCCGGCTGAGCTGTGCATCGAGTCGGGGACCGAGAGGTGCCGAGGACATCCGCTTCTCCTTTGAAGGTGGTGATGCTCAATCAGCCACGACGGTAGCGCCAGCCCCGTAGAATGTCTAACGAACGTTCAGTAAGTTGGCTTGACCTGCGAGGACGTCCCTCCACCTAGACTTTGTGCCTACCACTCATCAGTCTTGCTCGAGAGGCAGCCCCCAGCCGTGTACTCGTTCCTCCTGGCGATCATCTACGTCGCCTTCATCAGCCTCGGCCTCCCGGACTCCCTCGTCGGGGCCGGGTGGCCGGTCATGCACCAGGACCTCGGTGTCCCGGTGGCCTACGCCGGCATCATCACCATGATCATCGCCGGGGGCACGATCTTCTCGAGCCTGGCGTCCGAGCGGCTCACCCGCCGCTTCGGTGCTGGCATCGTCACTGCTGCGAGCGTCGGGCTCACCGCAGCCGCGCTCGTCGGCTTCTCCCTCTCCGGCTCGTTCTGGGTGCTGTGCCTGTGGGCCGTCCCCTACGGGCTGGGGGCCGGCGCTGTCGACGCTGCGCTCAACAACTACGTCGCCCTGCACTACGCGGCCCGGCACATGAACTGGCTGCACAGCTTCTGGGGTCTGGGCGCGTCGATCAGCCCGTTCATCATGAGCTACGCCCTGACGTCAGGTCAGGGGTGGTCGAGCGCCTACAGGATCGTCGGTCTCACGCAGGTCGTGCTCACCTTCGTGCTGATCATGACCCTGCCGGTATGGGGGAGGGCGGCCAAGACGGCACTGACGGCAGCGAAGGCACCGGCGGCAGCGAAGGCACCGGCGGCACCGGCGGCACCGGCGGGGCGCGACGACGACATCACCCCTGGCACTGACAGCGCTGTCGGTGCCGGGCAGGCGGCGGGTGGCGGTGCGGCGGCCCTCGACGGGCAGGCGGGCGGAGCCGAGCCGTCCGGCAGACGCAGCGCTCACGTGCCGCTCGCGGAGGCGCTGCGCATCCCCGGGGTCGTACTCATCCTCGTCGCCTTCTTCGCCTACTGCGCCCTCGAGAGCACGGCGATCCTGTGGGCTTCGACCTTCCTGGTGACCGACCGGGGCGTCAACCCCGCGACGGCGGCAGCCTTCGCCTCGCTGTTCCTCATCGGCATCACCGGCGGACGGTTCCTGGCAGGTTTCTTCGCCGACCGCGTCGGTGACAAGCAGCTGATCCGCGGTGGCTTCGTGACGATCGGCGTGGGTGTCGCGATGCTCGCGCTCCCGCTGGGGACAGACGCGCCGGCTCTCGTCGGCCTCGTGGTCGTCGGGCTCGGGTGCGCGCCGATCTACCCGGCGATCATCCACTCCACCCCGGTGAACTTCGGCCGGGACAGGTCGCAGGCCGTCATCGGCATCCAGATGGCTGCCGCGTACACGGGCTCGACCCTGGCGCCACCGCTGTTCGGCGTGGTCTCGACCTGGGTGGGGATGTGGACCTTCCCGCTGTTCCTCGCCGTGCTGGCGGTCCTGGGCCTGCTCATGTCCGAGCGTCTGAACAAGCTCGTGGGACGCAGGGCGCCGGCCGAGGGGCTCGCTCGCAAGTCCTGAGCGCTGAGCTCTGGGTGCCGTGCTCGGGCATCGGACGTCGCCGATCCTCTGCTCGAGATCCTCTCGTCAGCGGTCCGACCTACTCTGTCACTGGTGTGCCTGTCGTCGCGCAGCGTCACGGCCCCATCCCCTCCGGCCCGAGAGAGACCCCTGTGAGCACCGAGAAGACCCCCGTGACCGAGACGCCCCGCGTCGAGGCCGCACCCCGCTTCGGCTGGATCTACGCGAGCCTGCTGCTCGTCATGTTCCTCGCCGCCCTCGACCAGACCATCGTCGGCACGGCTCTGCCGACAGTCGTCGGTGAGCTCGACGGCGTCAACCACATGGCGTGGGTGGTCACCGCCTACGTGCTCGCCATGACCATCGCGATGCCGATCTACGGCAAGGTCGGCGACCTCGTCGGCCGCAAGAAGCTCTTCCTCTTCGCGATCGCGCTGTTCCTGCTCGGCTCGGCCCTGTGCGGCGTCGCGCAGGACATGATCCAGCTCATCGGCTTCCGTGCGCTCCAGGGGCTCGGCGGTGCTGGCCTGATGATCACGTCGCAGGCGATCCTCGCCGACCTCGTCCCCGCCCGTGAGCGTGCGAAGTACATGGCGCCCATGGGTGCCGTCTTCGGTGTCGCGTCCGTCGCGGGTCCGCTGCTCGGCGGCTGGCTGACCGACTCGGTCGACTGGCGCTGGATCTTCTGGGTCAACCTGCCGCTCGGCATCGCGGCCTTCGCCGTCGCCGCGACCATGATCCACCTGCCCAAGCGCACGTCGACCGCCAAGATCGACTACCTCGGCATCGCGACGATGGCCGTCGCCGTGACGGGCATCGTGCTGGTCTGCACCTGGGGCGGGACCGAGTACGACTGGTCGTCGCCGACGATCCTCGTGCTCGCCGTGGTCGGCGTCCTCGCCACGGCCGCCTTCCTGGTGGTCGAGCACCGCGCCGTCGAGCCGATCATCCCGCTCGGTCTGTTCCGCAACCGGACCTTCGTGGTCGCCACGACCCTCGGCCTCTTCGTCGGGGCGGGGATGTTCGGTGCGCTCGCCTACATGCCGACCTTCTTGCAGATGGCCTACGGGGTCAACGCGACCGAGTCGGGCCTGCTGCTCATCCCGATGACCGTCGGCATGCTCACGGGGTCGCTGTTCTCGGGGGCGATGGTCAGCAAGACCGGCCGGTACAGGATCTACCCCGTCGTCGGGACCGTGATCGCGGCCCTGGCGATGCTCCTGCTCTCGCGGGTCAGCGACGAGACGCGCCTCTGGGCCGTCTGCGCGATCCTCGCCCTCATGGGTCTGGGCATCGGGCTGTTCTTCCAGCTGCTCGTGCTCACCGTGCAGAACGCCGTGCCGCCGCGCGAGATCGGGACGGCGACGTCGTCGAACAACTTCTTCCGCGAGATCGGTGTCACGCTCGGCACCGCGATCCTCGGGACGGTCTTCGCCTCGCGGCTCACCTCGGGCCTTGCCGACGCGCTCAGCGGCACCGAGGGGGTCGACCTGCCCGGCGCCACGAGCCTCACGCCCGCGATCGTCCGGTCCTTGCCCGACGCGGTCCAGTCCGGGGTGGTCGACGCGTACACCGACGCGCTCATCCCGCTGTTCGCCTTCCTCGTGCCGATGTTCCTCGCCGGGACCGTCGTCGCGCTGTTCCTGCCGCACATCCCGCTCGCGAGCAGGGCGGACGTCGACGGGGCGCTCGAGGACGGAGCGGTGGAGGGTGGAGCGCTGGAGGGCGAGGCCCAGGAAGAGGTCTCCCGCGCTGAGGACGAGCAGGCCGACATGGCTGACGGAGGTCGGTAGGGCGAGCGCCAGATGGTCGAGACCTCTTGGTGGGATCCTCCGCGGCCGCCTGCGCTCGTCTGGGGTCATCTGCGCACGCGGCTCCTCATGGACAGGTCCGCGGTGCCGCCGCGGCTGATGCGCGTGCACTGTGCGAACTGTTCTGCGGGTCGAAGGCCGCGAGGCGCCGCTCCTCCTGACCTGTGCGGAGGTGCACCTGCGCAGCGTCTGCTGCTGCCTCGCTCCACACGCACAGCGACACTCCGAGGTTCATCCCGCCGCCGAATCCTGCCAGCATCACGAGGTCTCCAGGGCGCAGACGCCCCGCCCGGTTCGCAGCGTCGAGAGTGATCGGGATCGACCCTGCGCCCGTGTTCGCGCAGGTGTCGACCGTCAGGTGGAGCTCAGCTGCAGGGAGGCCCAGGAGGGGGTAGATCTCCTGGAGCATCTGACCGTTGGCCTGGTGCGGGACGAGATGGTCGACGGCTGAGGGCGACACCTCGCACTCGGCGAGCAGGTCGGCCACGGCTGACGGCAGGTGGTCGCGGACGAACCTGCGGACGCCACGTCCGTCCATCCGGAAGAAGTGTCGCCCTTGCTCGACCGTGGACGAGGAGGACGGCAGACGGCTGCCACCTGCTTCCACCCGGATCAGCTGGCTCTCGTCGCCGTGGCCGCTGAGGTGCGTGGCCCGTATCCCTAGACCGGGTCCGACAGGTCCGAGGACGACCGCACCCGCACCGTCGCCGAAGAGGATCGAGGTCTTGCGGTCGCTGTGGTCGAGGATGCGAGAGTAGATGTCTGCACCGATGACGACTGCGTACCCGTCTCTGGACCGGGCTGAGAGCAACCCGTGCGCCATGGCGAGTGCGTAGACGAATCCGCTGCAGACCGCGTTGACGTCGACAGCAGCTGCCCTGTCGGCGCCCACGAGCTGTTGGACGAGGTTGGCGGTCGCAGGTTGTGGGTGGTCGGGTGTCGACGTGGCCACGACGACCACGTCGATCTGTGCCGGGTCGAGGCCTGCGGACTCGATCGCGTGGCGGGCGGCAGCGGCCGCGAGATCTGACGTGGCCTGCTCAGGAGCGGCGCGACGGCGTTCGACGATCCCGGTGCGTTCCTGGATCCACTCGGGGGTGACGTCGGCCGCGAGCGCGACCTCCACGTTCGAGACGCGTTGCTCAGGCAGGTAAGAGCCCGTACCGATGATCCCGATGTCTTTCATGAGAGGTCCTTCACGTGTGCGGAGGCCGCGGGGCTGAGGTCGAGGTGCGGCCAGCCGTGGCGGGTGGCGTGGGCGTTCAGGTCTGGGTCGGGGCCGACCGCTGTGGGGTGGCCGACGGCGCGGAGCATCGGCAGGTCACTGATGTGGTCGCCGTAGGCGTAGCAGTCTGCTGGGCGAGCGCCGGAGGCTGCTGCGGTCATCTCGACGGCGTGGCGCTTCATCGTCCCGATCATCGGGACCACGACCTCGCCGGTCAGCTCTCCGCGGCGGATGCGCGGTCGCGACCCCCAAGCAGCGACTGCGCCGACGGCGTCGACGACAGGGTCGAGGCAGGCGAAGAAGGAACCGGAGACCAGGACGATGTCGGCCCCTCGGGTGCGGTGCTGATCGAGGACGTCGAGAGTCTGGTGGTGGAACCGGGTCGTGCACTCGTCGTCGAACCATCGTTGCCCGAGCTCGGAGAGATCGCGTGCGGTCTGACCCCGGTAGTAGGTGTAGTAGTGCCGGTTCACGTCCTGGCGAGGTGCGCCGGAACGAGCCATCTGGCGCAGCTCGCCCGAGAGTCGTGCGTAGGTCGAGGGCGGTTCCCCCCGTTCGCGGAGGAAGTAGTCGAGGAAGTGGAACATGCTCTTGACCGAGATGAGTGTCTCGTCGACGTCGAAGAACGCGATGGTGCTCATGATGAAGGCGCTCCGGCTGTGATGACGTCGGCGCCCGAGGCTCTCAGGATCTGCAGGGCTGATCGGTGGCCTGTCTCGTCGAGGCTGCTGGTGGCGTCCTCGACCACAGCCGTGGCATATCCGAGGTGGAGTGCCGTCGTCGCCGTCGTGAGGATGCCGTTCGCCGTGGCGATCCCGGCCACTGTGAGATGTTGGACGTCTAGGGTGCCGAGGATGTCGTGCAGCCCGGTCGCGGCGAAGGCGTCTTGCCCGTTCTTCGTGACGACGGGATTGTGCGCAGCCGGGACGAGCTCTGGCACCCACTCGTCCCCAGGGTCGGTCTGGCGGCCAGGACGGAGATACCTCACGAAGATCACGGGCGCCTGAGCCTTCTCGAATGCGTCCCGCAACGCTACGCATCGGTGGAGCACCGCCTGGCCGGAGCGCGGTGCGAGGTCCAGCTCGACGATCCACCGCTGGAGATCGACGAGGAGGAGGGCTTGCCCCGGCCTGGACGGTGTGTCCGTCATGGGACGAGGACCCGCGCCTCGGCGGTCGGTACGAGGAATCGCTGCAGGTAGGACGAGATGGCTGCAGGTGCCGTCGCCTCGGTGACAGCAGCGATGTGCCCGTCCGGCCGGACGAGGACGAAGGTGCTCGATGCCTTCACGCGGGAGTCTCCGGCCGCAGGACTCACTGCGGTGACGCGTCCGGAGGTCTCGAGGTTCCAGACCCGGACGAGTCCGTCGCTCAGTGCCTGGCTGACCCCTTCGGGCATGTTGACGTGGCCCTGGCGCCCTCGTCGCGTCACGACGAGGAGCGTGTGGAGGACGCTGTCCTCCACGACGTCGGGCAGGAGAGACCTCTGGCCGTCGGCGAGGTCCACGTCGACCGGGATCTGCGGGAGCAGCGCGCCTGGGACGAACCGGCGCCTCGCAGCCCGCCTCAGCGGCTTGCGCCCGTCGGGGATCAACGCCCCCCACGAGTAGCGGGCCCTGAAGCCCGACAACCAGGGGATGAACTCGATGTCGAGCAGCCTGGTAGCCGACGCCAGCCGCAGGGCCTGGTCTCGCACGGCTATCGCGGCTGGACGACGGACCACCCAGGCCTTCGTCTGGATGTCCGCTCGCTTGATGACGGTGCGGGCGATCTCGCTGCGCTCAGGCTCGTAGGTCGCGAGGAGCGCCTCGCCAGCCTGACCGCGCCACGCGAGCCCGATCTTCCAGGCGAGGTTGTGGGCGTCGGTGACCCCTGTGCAGAGACCTTGCCCCCCCGCGGGGCTGTGGACGTGCGCGGCGTTGCCGGCCAGGAAGACTCGTCCGACGCGATAGCGGTCCGCGAGCCGTGCGTGGACGGCGAAGGAGCTGATCCAGTCGGGGTCTTCGAGGGTCAGTCCACCCGGGCCGCGCTCGTCGACGAGAGCCTGCATGGCGTCGAGCGCGGGCTCCTCAGCACCGGCTCCGACCGGTGCTGAGGTGAAGACGCGGAATCGTCCGCCAGGCAGACCGATCAGCACCAGGACTCCCTGCGGAGAGCAGAAGTAGTGGACCGAGCTCGTAGAGACCGCCCCGGTGACCTTCGTGTCCACGAGCCAGAAGTTGGTGGGGTAGGTGTCGCCGTCGAACGAGACTCCGAGGAGCTCACGGATCGTGCTCCCCGCACCGTCGCAGCCGACGACGTAGCTGAACGTCTCCTCGGTGACGGTCTCACCGGACTGCAGCCGGGCATGGACGACATCGGCGTCCTGGCGCAGCGAGAGGAGCTCGACCCCGCGCTCGACCGACCCGCCGCGCGCCGAGAGCGCGTCAGAGAGGAGCTTCTCGACATCGGGCTGCGGCAAGATCACAGGCTGGAGCCTGTCGTCGAAGGGCAGCTCTGCGACCTGACGGGCCGAGGAGTAGTAGCGGAACGACTCCACGGGCAGTCCGTGGCGGGTGATCGCGTCAGCCCCGCCGAGCTGACGCAGGACCTGCAGGGTCCGCGGCCAGACGAGGAGTGCTTTTGACTCGGGTGAGGCGACGGGGAGCCGCTCGACGATCCGGGTCGGCACGCCTTGGTCGTGCAGGAGGGAGGCGAGGGTGAGTCCGACGGGCCCTGCCCCCACGATGAGGACCGGGTGGCCCGGTCGGGAGTTGGTCAGAGTGTGCATCACGAGTCTTCCAGTAGCGGTGGTGAGGGCACCACCTCGGTCAGGGTGTCAGTAGCGGGTACCGACCGCGGACGGCAGGTCGTCGAGCTCCTGAAGAGCGGCTCGATCGAGCCGGATCGTGGCAGCGCGGGCGTTCTCGGCGATGTGGGCCGTGCTCGTGCTGCCGGGGATCGGGATGACATGAGGGCCTTGGGCGAGCGTCCATGCGAGGGCGACCTGCCCTGGTGTCGCGTCGTGCTGCAGAGCGACCTCCCGGACGACGTCGACGAGCCTCCGGTTCTGGGCGAGTGCCTCTGGCGTGAAACGGGGCATGCGGGCTCGGAAGTCTTCTGCCGGGGGCCCCTCGTCTGCGAAACGGTCGGCGAAGACGCCGCGTCCTAGGGGCGAGAACGGGACGAAGGCGACGCCGTTGTCCAGGCACCACGGCACGACCTCCGCGACGGGGTCTCGCGTCCACAGCGACATCTCCGACTGGACCGCGGTGACCGGGGCGATCGCATGTGCTTCGGAGAGCTGCTGGACTGTGACCTCGCAGATCCCCAGGTGCCCGATCTTGCCGGCGCGCTCGAGGTCTGCCAGGGCTCCCCACGACTCGGCGAGGGGGACTGCGGGATCCACACGGTGCAGGTAGTAGAGGTCGATGTGATCGACACCGAGACGGCGCAGAGACGCGTCACAGGCTGCCCGGAGGTGCTCGGGTCGCCCGTCGGCCGTGACCGTGACGTCGCCGATCGTTTCGCGGACCCGCCCGACCAGCCCACCCTTGGTCGCGAGGGTGATCTCGTCGCGACGATCAGTCACGACACGCGCGAGCAGAGACTCGTTGGAGAAGGGCCCATAGATGTCAGCCGTGTCCAGGAGGGTGACGCCGAGGTCGATCGCGTCGTGCAGGGCTCGGGTCGAGGTCTTCTCGTCTTGTCGTTGGGAGGAGTACACCCAGCTCATGCCCATGCATCCCAGACCGACTGCACCGACATGGGGCCCCTCGGTCCCGAGCTGGCGACGCGCTCTCATGAGGTGACCTCGGCCAGGTGGTCCTCGTGGGCGGTCGGGGTGCCTGCGCGGTCCCGCAGCAGCGCGACGATGAGCGGTGCGCCGAGGACACAGATCGCAGCGAGCATCCACAAGACCAGGACCAGTGCGTCGGTGTACGCGCTGGTGATCTGCGTGCTCAGCTCGTCGACCCTGGACGGGTCGACCGCAGCGGCGATCCGCGCGTGGCCCTGGCCCTGGGCGGCTCGGTTCGCCATCTCGAGCGCGCTCGGTTCCGGGTTCAGGTTGTGCTGGGTGAGAGAGACCAGCAGGGACCCCATGCCGGCGATGACGGCTGCCTCGCTGGTGAGCCTGGCGGTGTTGAACATCCCTGCAGCCATGCCGGCGCGCTCGGGCGGCGCTGAGCTGATGGCCGCACCGTCCAGCAGCCCGAAGGAGATGCCGACCCCGACACCGATCACGGCCAGCGGGCCGGCGAGCGAGAGCACCGAGACTCCTGGACCGATGACGGTGAGCCAGGCGGCCCCACCTCCGACCAGCAAGAGGCTGACGCCGAGAAGGACGTGGATCGGGACTCGCCTGGAGAGCGTGCCGGAGACGATCGGGAGCACCAGCACGGGGATCGTCAGGATGAGCAGGACGAGCCCAGACATCTCGACGGAGTACCCGAGAGTGCCGATGAAGTAGGGCGGCAGGAAGACCAGGAGCGAGACGAAGCCGAAGGCCAGGACGACGGGGATGAGGCAGACCGCGACGAAGCGAGGCTGCCGCAGGAGCGACAGGTCGAACATCGGCTTCTGCTGCATCTTCTCGACGACGACGAACAGCACCATCAGCAGCACGAAGCCCGCGAACAAGAGGAGGACTCCTGCGGAGCCCCAGCCCCACTGCGGACCCTGGACCATCGCGAGGACGAGGAGGAGGAGCCCCACGGTGAAGGTGAGGGCTCCGGCGACGTCGAAGCGCGCAGGTTCTGGGTCGCGAGACTCTTGGAGGAAGGGGATGGAGAGCAGCACGAGGATGCAGATGCTCAGGTGGAGCACGAACACACCGCTCCAGCCGAACTCTCCGACGATGAGCCCGGAGAGCGACGGGCCGAGGGCCAGCCCCGCGCCGAAGGAGGCGCCGAGGACACCGAAGGCCCATCCCAGTCGTGCGCCGCGGTAGACCGTCGGGAGCATGGCGCTCCCGCCGGTGAGCATCGCTGCCGCGCCGACCCCGGACAGGGCTCGGGCGAGCACGAGGAACAGGATGCCTCCGGCGAAGATGCTCAGGAGTGAGCAGACCGCGAAGAGGAGAGAGCCGACTGCGAACATCCGGCGACGCCCGAGGCGGTCGGCGAGCGAGCCCATGACGAGCATGAAGGCGGCGAAGGTGAGGTTGTAGGCGTTGACCACCCACTGCACGGAGACGAGGTCGGCCTGGAGGTCAGACCCGATGTCGGGCAGAGCGATCGAGGCGCCGGTGAGCGAGGCCGGGAGCAACCCGCCGGCGAGACACACGGCGGCGAGGGTCAGAGCGGGTCTTGGTCTTGCTGAGAGAGATGTCACGGGGACCAGTGCCTTCTGTTCGAGGTGGATGGTGGGCTTCTCGTGGCTGTGTCAGCCTGGTTCTTCGGTTCTGGAGGTGAGAGTCAAGGAGATCTCGCAGATGGTGCGGCCCTGCTGGTTGGCCGTGACCTCGACGGCCAGCCCTGACGGGGTCGGTGAGGGGTCGCTCGCTGTGAGCAGGACCGGTGTCTCGAGCTCGCCGAAGAAGAGGTACCGGGCGGCGATGCTGAGCGCGGTCCCACCGGTCTCGTCGGACCCGGGCTGTGACGACAGGGCCAGGTGGGCGACCTGGCGTGCACCTTCGACGAGGAGCATCCCCGGCAGATGGTCCTGAGGATGGTCGAAGATGCTCGGGTGGGTGCGGGGGACGTGCAGCAGCGCCTGCACGCCAGACGGGAGAGTCTCTGGGTCGAGCAGCACGACGTTGTCGGGATCTCCACGCCCGACGGAGAGCGACCCGGCTAGCGTGCCGGTCGTCTGCGGCGCAGGCTCGGAGGTGCTGCTCAGAGGCTCGCCCTCTCTCGCTCGCAACCTCAGCGCTGCATAGCGCTCCGGTGAGCGCAGCACCAGACCGATCCGCCCGGTGGCGATCTTCTCCCCGGCGTGCTCTACGGAGAGGACGAGGTCGAGCTGGGTGAGGTCGTCGCCGCGGTGCCTGAGGCCGACGGGCGTCGCTGTGACCGAGACATGGGCCATGTCTGCCGTGCCGAGGATCCTGGACCCGTCGACCTCGATGGACTGGTGGGAGAGGATGAACTTGGTCTCGACCGGGACGCTGTGGAACCTGTGCGACGCGGCCAGTGCGACCTGGCGGCAGATCTCCAGGAGAAGGACGGGATCGACTGACCCGGGGTGCGCAGGATGGTCTCCCCAGTAGGGGTGAGACGCAGGGACCCGAGCCGTCGCGCGGAAGAGACCGCGGTCTTGACGCAGCTGGGTGACGAAGCTCTCCTCGGCTGCGTGGCGGTGCACGAGGGACTGGTCCACGCTGTGGTCGTGGTTCTCTGTGGTGAAGGTCGACATGACGGGGCGCTCTTCTCTGCTCACGCGTTCTCGGATGGTGTCTCGACGACGACGCAGGTCCAGGTGAACCCGGCTCCTGCCGACACGACGACGGCGATCTCGCCGGGGTCGAGGAGGCCGAGCCGGTCGAGGTCGGCGAGGTTGGCGGCGGCGTCTCCGGCACCCAGGTGCCCGGTGGCGCGGCCGAGGTCGACGACCTCGGCGTGGAGCAGGTCCTCGAGCGCTGGGAGGTAGGAGCTGTCGAGCACGCTGCGTCCCAGCCGAGGGAGCAGGAGCCGGCGGATCCTCGGATCGTCTGCGGCGATCCCGGCGTGGCACAGGGCCTCGGCGACCGCGCGCTGCAAGCAGCTGGTGACGGTTGCTCTGAACGTGTCGCGACCGTGCGTCTCGAGGAACCATCTCTTGGTCTCTCGGATGTCGAGGATGGAGCGGTCGGTCCGTGGGGCTGGAGAGGAGGGGCGATTCCCTCGGTGCATGGACTCCAGGCTCGGCGCTGCCACGCTCGCGATGCCGAGCACCCGGAAGCGGCCGGCCGTCCGGCTGAGGAGGACAGCAGTCCCGCCGTCTCCATAGCTGACGCCAGAGTCGCTGCTCCACCTGTCGAAGTACGGGCCCGCGAAGCGGTCCCCGGTGGTCACGAGGGCCGTGCGGACGGTTGGTCGGGCGGCCATCCGGTCGATCGCGAGCTCTAAGCCCAGCGCGCCGTCGCACATCTGCATGAGTCCGACGGGGAGCGCACGGCTCGTGCCGAGCTCAGATGCGACGAAGTGTGCCGGTGACCAGAAGTCGTGCCCTTGGTGGTACAGCCACGAGTGGACCAGCAGGCCGACGTCCTCGGGGCGGGTCGCTCCTGATGCCAGGGCGCGGCGCGCCGCGAGGACGGCCATCTCTGGGCCGGAGGCACTGCCGCTGACGGTCAGGCTCTCGTAGCCGTCTCGGTTGACGTCTCGAGGAGAAATCTGACCGCGGGCGACCGCCTCGCCAGCCAGCTCCAGCTCCACCGGCAGACAGGTGGCCACCGCACTGACGTAGATGTCGAGCACCACGCCCTCCTTCATCATGATCACGCCTTACGTCCGCTTCGAGCGGAAGTTCCATCAATGTGCGCAGACGCTACCACATGTGGCTATAGGTGCATGTGTGGAGGTGAACTCGGGTCATGATCAGTATCAAAGCCTTGATGCAAAGAGTTGACAGGGTTGCAACTTCGGTGCTTGGACCATAGTCTCGGGCATGCTTGTCAGTACTACTGACCTTGATCCCGACCGTCGTCGATGCCCCACCAGGCCTGCAGGAGGGCCACACTCATGCCGTCTATCACCGAACTCCCGTCAGGCGAGCGCCTGGGCAACAGGATCAAGATGTGCGAGCAGGCGCTCATCTCCGAGAAGCATCGCGTCCTGCGCCCCTTCGGCGTCACGGTTCCGCAGTACGCGGCACTGCTGGTCGTCGCGGAGCACCCGATGATCTCGAGCGCGAACCTGGCGCGCCGCTGTGGTGTCACCGCGCAGGCGATGACGGGTGTCGTGAACCTTTTGGAGGGCAGGGGGCTGATCAGCCGCGTGCGCTCGGACGATCACGCGAAGGTGCTCTTGATCCAGCTCACCCACACGGGTGAGCGCCTCCTGAGGGAGGCGGACAAGAGCGCCGTCGAGGTGGAGCGCAGGCTCGCCGGGGCCTTCTCGGCACAGGACCTCGAGACGTTCGAACGCTTGCTCGGGACTGCGGTAGCGGTCTTGTCGGCTGGTCCTGCTGCGCTCGATCCTCAGGAATGACCTACTGCACGACCTAGTCCCGCCCCATCTAGAGAGGAATCACCATGACCATCCCAGCCAGCCACGCAGACCTTCTCGAGAAACCGCTCTTCGGACACCTCGGCACGGTCAAGGCCGACGGAGGGCCTCAGGTCACACCTGTGTGGTTCCACTGGGACGGTGAGCTCCTCAGCTTCACCACCTCGACGCTCCGCGCCAAGTGCAAGCACATGATGCGCAACCCGAACGTGGCGTTCTCCGTGCTAGATCCTGCTCAGCCCTACCGCTACCTCGAGGTCCGGGGGACCGTCGAACGCATCGACCCGGACCCCGGAGCCGACTTCTTCTTCGAGCTGGCCGACGTCTACGGGCTGAAGATGGGGCGTGCCGATCTCGACGACATCCCATACCGGGTCCGGGTGGTGGTCCGACCGACGCACACGACCCAGCAGGGGTGACCTGGCGCCTCAGACGCGCTCGAGAGTGTGGCTACCTGCGGCCTGCCTCTCCGGGATAACGCACCTTGCGGACGGTTCGGTACACGGTCGCCCGGGACACCCCGAAGATCTCGGCTACCTCGCTCGCGGTGCGTGACCCCTCGTGGAGGGTGGTGACGAGCTGGCGTTCCTGCGCAGGGGTGAGCGTCGGGCGTCGGCCGCGCAGGTGGCCCTTGGCGCTGGCCTCGGCCATCCCCTCGCGGGTCCGCAGCCTGACGAGGTCCGCCTCGAGGTCGGCGACGAGGGCCAGGCAGTCGCACAACGAGAGGGCGTCGGGACCACCCAGGCAGTAGTGGTCTGCGCCCACGCGGAGCATCGCCCCGGCTGCTGCCAGCTGGTCGACGGTGTCGCGGGCGTCCGGGACAGAGCGTGCGAGCCTGGCCAGGGCTGTCACGACCAGCGTGTCTCCTCGGCTGCAGCGGGCGAGCGCGTCGCGCAGACCTGGCCGGTCCCGGTCTGTGCCGGTCAGCCCACGGTCGACGTAGACGGCGGCGGGGTCGACCCCCAGCGCCCGGAGCGCGCTCACCTGGGCTGTGCGGTCGCGCGGGGTGACCGAGACGCGTGCGTAGCCGATGAGCATGTGGACGACGCTATCCGCGGGTGCGGCGTCCGGGGTCGTGGGCTGATGGGGACTGGTCCCCTGGGGCGGTCGCGGGTCGGTGGTGCTGATGCGGACCAGCCGGTGGGGAAGGCGGTGATCCTCGGCGCGTGTCATGAGTCGTCGCGGCCTTCATCGTCCGGCCCCGGCTCGGAGCCGTCGGTTCGGCTGCATCCAGGGCCATGGTGTCTCACTGAGGGTCCCCCGTGCGAACTGTCGAGATCCCCCGTCAGGCGCACCAGCACGCCGTTCGCAGGCTGTGGGGGGTGCCGCGCGGTCTGGACCGTCTGGCCTGCCCGGGCGAGCGTGGAGACATGAACACGAACAGGACGTCACTGAAGCGAATCATCGGCGCAGCCGGCGCGACGGCTGCACTCCTCCTGGCGGTCCCCGCCACTGCGCAGGCCGCAGACACGATCGACTACACGCTCACCCGGGCGGAGGTCGCCCAGCAGGCCGCGGATGCACAGTCGCAGACCGACCTCGCGTGCGGCGGGCTGATCTGGCCACTCAGCTGGGCGTGCTCGCAGAACCAGGCCAACGGCGGCATGCGCGACGCGTTGCAGGACGCCTACGTCGCCGGGTGCGGGCTGCGGGTGCAGGTCACCCCGACAGGCTCGGGCATGTCGTACGACAAGGCGACCTACGAGTACACCAAGGTCAACTGCCGCTGACCCAGCCCGACAGCCCGCGCGGCACCGAGGCCGCGAACCGATCCAGGCGATCTCAGACTGCACGACGAGGCCGGCGGGAGACGAGACAGTCTCCCACCGGTCTCATCGTGTGCACCTGAGCTGACCGCCGCGAGCCCTTCGGGCCGCGCTGCGTCTGGGCGTCGTCGGCGACTGCCTGCAGGCCGGGCCCTTCCCGCGTGATGGGAGCTCTCCGTGGGTCGCGCGCTATCCGCATGCTGCGCTGGCCCGGGTTTGCGCTATCCGCGCGCGGCGCGGGCCCGGTCCTTGATCGCGACGATGACGTCGGTCTTGGCGTCGGCGTAGGAGTTCATGTCGTCCCACCGGGTGCTCATGAGGGACCGCTTGGTGCTCTCGTAGAGCTCACGGTCGGCGGCGTCGGCGCGCAGGTGGTCGCGGAGCAGCAGGTACTCGTGGACCGCGGGGTCGTCCTTCTCGTAGACGTGCACGTGGACGTCGCGCCCCGGGGTGCGGACCAGACGGTGCCGTGGCTCACGGACCCGCAGCACGTACCCGGCCGCGAGCAGCCCGTCGAGATAGTCCTCTTCGGCGGTGATGTCGTCGACGCCGACCACGACGTCGATGATCGGCTTCGCGGCGAGCCCGGGCACCGAGGTCGACCCGATGTGCTCGACGAGCACGTCGGTCCCGGAGAGCGCCTCGCGGATCCGCTGCTCGTGGTCGCGGTAGAGGGCGGGCCAGGTCTCGTCGTAGTCGTGCAGCGTGATGGTGAGCGGCTCGACACCGCCGATGAGGTCGAGCGTGGTCACGTCAGGACGGCGCGGTGTGGGGTTCTGAGTCACGAGTCCATCGTCGCACCGCCCCGCGCCACGCGACCGGGCGAACCAGGGGCCGGCAGAGAGGTCAGGCCCTCATCGAGGCGTGCAGACCCGCCTCGGTGCGAGGGTCGCGCACCCAGCTCTCCAGCCCTGTCGACAGCACGCCGGTCTCGCGCAGCTCGTCAGCGGTGACGCGGCGACCGCCCGCGTCAGCCGAGGCGTAGATCGCGGTGACGATCTCGAGGGGGCGTCGCGCCGAGGACGCCACGTCGGGCAGGACGGTTCCCTCGCGCAGCGCACGGTACGTCTCGCGGACCAGCGGGACGTGACCGCTCGGCTCGTCCTCCTCGGGGAGCGCCCACCCGGCCGCCTCCTCGGCGGGGAGGCCCGGTGCCGGGGTGATCCGCCAGTCCGGTCCGGAGTGCCCGTACAGGTGCTCGACCTCGACGGTCGCGCGCTCGCAGTCGACACGGACATGGCTCGTCTCGCGCGGGCTGAGGGTCGAGGACACGGCCGTGGCGACCACACCGCTGCGGAACAGGATGGTCGCGGTCGACAGGTCGTCCATCTCGGTGTCGCGGTCCAGGCGCCAGGTCTGCGCGCTGATCTCCTGCCAGTCGCCGAGCAGGTGGGCGAGCAGGTCCATCTGGTGGATGCCGTGACCGAGCGTCGTGCCGCCGCCCTCGCTGTCCCAGCGTCCGCGCCAGTCGACTGCGTAGTAGTCGGCGCCGCGGAACCACAGGGTCTCGCACTGGGCGACGAGCGGTCGCCCGAGGGCACCCGAGCGCAGGAGGTCGCGGACGTGCGCGGCGCCGGAGCCTGTGCGCTGCTGGAAGACGGTCGCGAGGGCGACCCCTGCGGAGTCGCAGGCCTCTTGCATGTCGTCGAGCTCGGCGAGGGACAGTGCCGGAGGCTTCTCGCAGACGACGTGCACCCCTGCCGCGGCAGCCTCGAGGGTCTGCTCGCGGTGGACGCCGGGCGGGGTGCACAGGTGCACCACGTCGAGCGTCTCAGAGGCCAGCAGCTCGGTGAGCGTCGCGTACCGGCCGGGCACCGCGTACCTGGCGGCGAAGTCGTCGAGGCGGCGGGCGTCGGGGTCGGAGCAGGCGACGAGCTCGGCGATCGGGTCGAGGGCGATCGCCTGCGCGTGCAGGTGGGCGACGGCCCCGGTGCCGACGATCGCCGCGCGGACCGGCCTGTCCTGGCCGATCGGTGCCCACGGGGCCCGCTCCCGCGGGACTGCGCCGCCGGTGACAGCGGTCGCCGCGGCGGGGAGTGCAGAGTCAGACATCGTCGTTCGCTCCGTCAGGTAGTGCGGGGGTTCAGGTAGTGCGGGTCGCGCAGGTGTCAGGTGCTCACCCGGCATGGCTCGAGGCGCGGACCACGAGCTCGGGCTGGAACTGCACCTGCTCGTGGCGGAACCTGTCGCCCTGCGTGTGCTGGGACAGCAGCAGGTCTGCGGCCCTGTAGCCGAGCTGGTGGGTGGGCTGGCGCACGGAGGTCAGCGGGATCGCGAGCTCACCGGCGAAGTTCACGTCGTCGTAGCCGACCACGGCCATCTCGCCGGGCATCGCGATGCCCTCGGCGCGCAGGGTCCGCTGGACCCCGAGGGCCACGAGGTCGTTGACGCAGAACACGGCCGTCGGGCGGTCGACACCGGCTGTCGTCGTCGCGAGCAGGTGACGCATCGCGGCCTCGCCGCCGTCGGCGTTGAGGGACGAGGCGGTGATCTCGGTGAGGTGGGTCGCGGGGTCGAGCCCCGCCGCGTCGAGGGCGCGGAGCATGCCCGCGTGCCTGTCGCCGCACTGGCGGATGCTGTGCGCGCCGTTGACGAAGGCGATGTGCGTGTGTCCCTCGGCCACGAGGTGGTTCCCGGCGAGCTGACCGCCGACCACGTCGTTGACCGCGGCCGACGAGATGTCCGGGACGGGCGAGGTCGCATCGAGCAGCACCACGTTGACACCGCGGGCGCGGAGCTCGAGCAGCGGTTCGATGTCGT
>Ga0308165_1002598_pt1 | contig 21070 bp, 16 predicted proteins | sample PhyWR2_FD_201032 | JGI IMG/M metagenome (GOLD analysis project Ga0308165, IMG submission 201032) | Phyllosphere microbial communities from UC Gill Tract Community Farm, Albany, California, United States - DLSLW.R2 | ecosystem: Host-associated > Plants > Phyllosphere > Unclassified | place: USA... | reverse complement strand
CCCCGGTCGACCTCGTGGCCGGGTGACGACCGTGACGACCACACCGTCGACGCCGGCCCGCCCGACGACCTCAGGCCGCCCCACGACCCCGACCCGCCCGACCAGCCCGAGAAGGAGGCCCACGATGGCTGCTCACGGCACCTCGACAGCGCAGGACGGCACATCTGCGGCGTCGCCGCACGTCTACACCGCGAGCGCAGCGCACGGCCTCGCCGTGACCGCGGTGACGGACACGACGCCCGCCGGCGGCACCCCGGTGGTCCCGGCGCCCGCTGCGCCAAGCGGTTCTGGTGTTGCTGGACGACCCATCTCTCCGGCGGGTCCGACGGGCTCCGCCTCGCCCACCAGCCGCAGTCGGTCGCGGTTCCCTCGCGGCCTGCGCCCCTCGACCTGGTTGCCGACGACGGTCTCGGTCGTCGTGGTGGCCCTCGCGTGGTCGTGGGTCGCGTCGGAGAACAAGTACCTGCTACCGCCGCTGTCGGCCGTCGGCGACCTGCTCGTCGAGGACTCGGCGCTCTTCGCCTCGAACGCGTGGGCCACCCTGCAGATCGCGATCGTCGGGCTGGGCATCGGGTTCGGTGCGGCCTTCGTCCTCGCCGTCGTGATGAGCGAGATCGGGGTGCTGCGCCGCGCGATCATGCCCCTCGCGATCGTCCTCAACGTGACACCCGTGGTCGCGCTGGCCCCGGCGCTGGTCGTGGCCTTCGGATTCGGCATGACGCCCAAGGTGATCGTCACCGCGATCATCACGTTCTTCCCGGTGCTCATCAACGTCACCACGGGGTTGCGGTCTGTGCCGGTCCCCGTGCTGCACGTCTTCTCGACGCTGCACGCCTCGCGCCTCGAGGTGCTGCTGCGCCTGCGGATGCCGAGCGCCCTGCCCTTCACGCTCGCCGCCCTGCGTGTCGTGCTCCCGCTGTCGATCGTCGGGGCCGTGGTGGCCGAGTTCGTCGCCCCGGGCTCGTCGTCGGGCCTCGGCACGATGATCAAGACGTCGGCTGCGAACTCCCAGCTCGCCCAGCTCTACGCCGCGATCGCCTGGCTGGCAGCGATGGGGGTGGTGATGCTCCTGCTCATCACCGTCGTCGAGAAGCGCCTGCTGTTCTGGCACGAGTCCCAGCAGGGCGCGACCAGCTGAGCGTCCGGCCCGCTGCACCTGCAGCCTCCCAGCCCTCGGGTCTGTCCCTGGTCCCGAGACCGTAGTCCCGCGTCCGAAGTCCCCGCAGTACGTGCACCCCCACTCCCCGGCTCTTCTGCGAAAGGCACCACCATGGCTCCCCGATACCGCCGTCAGCTCAGCGCCTCCGGCACCTCCCGGCCCGTCCTCGCCGCGACGGTGGGGGCAGCCCTGCTGCTCTCCCTCGCCGCCTGCTCGGGCGACGCCGAGGGCTCCGACGACTCCGCCCCGTCCGGGTCGGCCGCCGCCGAGGGCAGCGCGATCTCCGCCGAACGCTGCGCACAGAACGAGGCCGCCGGGACGATCACCTACATCACCGGGTACCAGTACCAGTCCTCCGCGGGCATCCTCGAGGCCCTCGCCGCCGACTCCCTCGGCTACTTCGACGCCCTGTGCCTCGACGTCGAGATCCAGCCGGGGACGGGCGACACCGCCGCGAACGCACAGCTCGTCGCGGCCGGCACAGCGCAGGTCACCTCGCTCGGCAACGACGCGGAGGCCCTCAAGGCCGTCGCCGGAGGCATCGACGTCACGGGCATCGCGACCTGGGGCCACGTGCCGATCGCGACGCTCATGACCGGGACGGACATCACCGAGCTCACGCAGCTCGAGGGCACCATCCTCGGCCACAAGGGATCCCTGCCCGCCCCGCTGCGCGCGATGCTCGTCGAGGAGGGCGTGGACCTCGACGCGATCGAGCAGGTCGAGGTCGGCTACGACCCGACGGTCCTGCCGCGCGGCCAGGTGCAGTCGCTCACCGGCTACAAGTCGAACGAGCCGCTGCTGCTCGCCGCCATGGGCGAAGAGGTCAACGAGTGGAACCCCGAGGACTACGGCATCTCCGGGTCCTTCGGCACGATCGTCGCCAACCCGGCCTTCGCGGACGAGCACCCGACCGCTGTCGAGGACTACCTGCGCGCGACGTCCAAGGCCTTCGAGTACTGCGAGACCAACGGCGCCGAGTGCGTCGGCTTCGCGGCCGACGTCGCCGAGTCCGGCTACGACGAAGAGCACAACCTCAAGATCTGGGAGACCGAGTCGGCCCTCGTCACGGAGTCGACACCCGAGGGCAGCCCGCTCGGCTTCCACGACGACGCGCTGACCACCTCCGAGGGCGAGGCGCTCATCGCCTCTGGCGAGCTCGACGAGCTGCCGACGGTGAGCGACGTCTTCGACCCGGCCTTCCTCACCGCGATCTACGACGGCACGGAGCTGGTCTGGCCCGCTCCCTGACCGAACCCGCTCGCTGACCAGCACCCCGCTCGACCACACCGCACGACGAAGGACCACCATGACGACGTCAGACGCCACCACCAGCACCCCGACCTCAGGCCCCGAGCTCGGCATGTTCCTGCCGATCGGCAACGGCGGCTGGATCATGTCCGAGACCGCGCCCCACCCGCAGGCCACCTACGACTACAACCGGAAGGCCGCCGTCCTCGCGGAGGAGGCCGGGCTCGACTTCATCATGTCGATGGGCAAGTGGCGCGGCTACGGCGGCACGACCGACCACTGGGGTCGCACCCTCGAGTCGGTGTCGATGATGTCCGGGCTCGCCGAGGCCACGAGCCGTGTGAAGATCTGGGCGACCATCCACACCAACCTGTTCCACCCGGCCATCGCCGCGAAGATGTACACGACCATGCAGCAGATCAGCGGTGGTCGCGCCGGCATGAACATCGTCGTGGGGGCCTACGCGCAGGAGTTCTCGCAGATGGGTCTGTGGGACGAGAGCCTCGACCACGCCGCCCGGTACAGGTACACGGAGGAGTGGACGAGCGTCCTCGAGCGTCTGTGGTCCGAGGACTCGGTGACGCACCACGGTGAGTTCTTCGACCTCGACGACTGCCAGTCCCGTCCGCACCCCGAGGTGCGCCCGACACTCATCAGCGCGGGCCGCTCCCCGGCCGGTGTCGACTTCCAGGCGCGGCACTGCGACGGGTCCTTCCTCACGGCCGACGACCTGCCTGGTCTGCGGAAGGTCTCCGACCAGGTCAAGGCTGCGGCGGCCGAGAACGGCCGCTCGATCAAGACGTACTCGATGTGCACGGTCGTGCTCGGCGAGACCGACGCCGAGGCGGAGGCCAAGCGCCGCGAGTACGGACGCGGCGCGGACGTCGAGGCGATCGTCAACATGAAGACGTCGTGGGGTCTGCCGCTCGACAAGGCGCTGTCCATGACCGCGGCGGCCCCCGAGGACGAGGCCTTCCAGACGGCCGTGGTGCACGGCTCACCCGAGACGGTGTCGGAGCGCATCGCCGAGCTCGTCGAGGAGACCGGCATCGACGGGCTGATGATGATCTTCCCCGACTACCACGCCGACCTCCCCGTCTTCGGCGAGACCGTCCTGCCGCTGCTCCGGCCGGCGTCCGTGCTGGAGGGTGTCGCGTGAGCGCGAGGCAGCACGCGCCCCAGGCGCAGCAGGACGCCGCGGCTCTGCGCGCGGCCGCCGCACCGGGTGAGGCCGCGGCCCTGCCCAGCGCTGCAGCCACGGGCGAGTCAGGTCTGCTCGACGGGACGATGCAGGCCGAGGGGACCACCCTCGTCGACGTGGACGGCACGGTGCACCCGCTGCCCGGACCGCTCGACGAGGGCGCGCTGCTCGTCGTCGACGTCCAGCGGTCCTTCGCCGACCCGGCCTACCTGCCGTGGCTCGACGAGGCTGGGCTCGCCGCTGTCGACGCCGCGGTGACCCGCACGGCGTGGCTCGTCGAGCAGGCCCGGGCGACCAGGGTGCCTGTCGTGTGGGTCGCGCTCCAGCAGCTGCCCGACTCCCCGTGGCTCACCTCCTTGTGGCTGCGCGGTCTAGACGAGGGCACCTGGCCCGTGCCTGACGAGCCGTGCGTGCTCGGCACCCGCGGCGCCGAGTGGTTCCGCGTGGGCCCGCTGCCGGGCGAGACCGTCGTCCCCAAGCGCCGCTATTCCGGGTTCCTCGGGACCGGCCTCGAGGCCCACCTCCGGGAGACCGGGGTGACCTGGGTGGTCGCCGCCGGGCTCACGAGCGAGTGCTGCGTCGACGGGACCGTCCGCGACGCCTTCCAGCTCGGCTTCCGCGCCGTCATGACCTCCGACGCGACCACCGCCTACGACGCCGAGACCCACACCCATGCGTTGTCGGTGCTCGCCCAGAACGCGGCCGTCGTCGCGACGTCGGCGAGCGTCGCCGCCGCGTGGGTGCACGCCGCGGAGACCGCTGCGGGTGCCGTCGCACCATCTGCCGGGACACCGTCCGCAGCACCGGCGTCCGCACCACCGTCGGCAGAACCTGTCGCACCGTCCACCGCACAGCCCACCGCACCGCCGTCCGCCACAGCACCGTCGCCCTCGACAGTGGCCGTCGCCGAGCCGATCCCCGCCGGGAGGCCCTGATGACCACCATGAAGCTCGCCTTCGACATCTCCTTCACGCACACCGAGGGCAAGTGGGCCGCGCCCGGGTCCTGGGTCGGAGCCGACTACCCCGACGTCGGGATGTTCACCGAGCTGGCCGTCGCGGCTGAGCGCGGCGGCATCGACATGCTGTTCTTCGGCGACGGCACGGGCATCCCCGACACCTGGGAGCAGTCGATGGACGCCGCGATCCGTTACGGCATCCAGTGGCCGCGGCAGGACATGAGCCCCTTCATCGCCGCGATGGCACAGGCCACGACGCACATCGGCTTCGGCCTGACGTACTCCTCGACCTACATGCACCCCTTCTACACGGCGCGTCTGCTCAACTCCCTCGACCACGTGACCAAGGGCCGGCTGGCCTTCAACGTCGTCGCCTCGGGGCGTCTGGCCGACGCCGCCAACTACGGCTTCGACGGGCTCATGGACCACGACCAGCGCTACGAGCGGATGGAAGAGTTCGTCTCCGTCTGCAAGGCGCTGTGGGACTCGGTCGCGCCCGACGCCATCCTGCGCGACCGCAGCACAGGGCAGTTCGCCGACCCGTCCAAGGTGCACAGGGTGGACCACCACGGCGAGTACTTCGACGTGGCAGGCCCGCTGCCGTCGGTGCCCAGCCCGCAGGGCCACCCGGTCCTCGTGCAGGCCGGGGCGTCGCCGCGCGGCATCGCCGCGAGCGCCTCCTTCGCCGACGTCGTCTTCGGTCTCGGCGGGCACCTGCCCTCGCAGGTCAAGCACCGCGCAGCCCTCGACGCCGCGCTCGTCGAGGCTGGACGACGCCCGGAGGACGTCGGCATCCTCTGGGCCACCCAGGTCGTCCTCGGGCGGACCGCCGCCGAGGCCGCGGCCCGCAAGGAGGAGATGGCGACGATGCTCATGGACGACGACGCCGTCGGGGCGTACCTGTCCTACAACTCGGGCTTCGACTTCTCCGTGCTGCCCGAGAAGTTCACGCTCGCGGAGGTCGCCGCGCAGATCGCCGCCGCACAGGCCACCCAGTCTGGGTTCGTGCAGCGCCTCATCGCGCGGCGCGGCGACGACGGGGTGCTGACCCGCACCGAGTTCTTCGAGGAGGGTTGGAAGTACGCGACAGGCTACGAGCAGACCATCGCGGGCACGGCTGAGCAGGTGGCCGACGAGCTCGAGGAGCAGTTCCTCGCCACGGGATCCAACGGCGGGTTCATGATCTGCAACCCGCAGTCCATGCCGTCTTCGCTCTACGAGGTGACCGATCTGCTCGTCCCCGAGCTCCGCCGCCGCGGACTCGTGAGCGACGCGTACGCGGGCACGACGCTGCGCGAGAACCTGCTCGCGTGAGCGCGCGGGGGCCGGTGGGCGTCGTCGGTGACGGGACGGCGTCTGCCGGGGCGGGAGCGGGTGCTGGGGCACCGCCCGGGCCGGGGAAGGCCACGCGCGCGGCGCGTCAGCCGCTCCCACCCCGGCTGCGCCAGCAGATCGTCATCGCCTGCTGCCTCGTGGCGAGCGCCCAGATCACCTGGGGTGCGATCGTCCCTGCCCTCCCCCGCTACGGCGACATGTTCTCGGTGTCGTCCTTCCTGCTCGGCGCGATCGTCGCGGCCTTCGGTGTCGGGAGGCTGCTGGTCAACATCCCGGCTGGCCTGCTCGCCGACAGGTTCGGACCACGTCGGCTGCTGCTCGGTGCGCTCGTCGGGCTCGTGGTCGTCACCGTCCTCACGGCCTTCGCGCCGACGCTGGCGGTGCTGCTCGTCGCGCGGTTCCTCGCGGGGGTGCTCGGCGGGTCGGTCGTGACCATCGGCCTCGCCGTCGTCACGGCCCGGGCCCCCGCCGACGCCCGCGGGACCGTGCTTGCCACAGCCCAGGCGGTCCAGCTCGCCGGCGGCGCGATGGGCCCCGTCGTCGGCGGGCTCGTCCTGGACCGCTGGGGCCTGCACGCGGTGTTCTTCGCCGCAGCAGTGCCGGCGGTCGCGTGCCTGGTCTGGACGCTGCTCAGCCCAGACCGCGACTTCTGGGGGAAGGTGCCTGTAGTCGACCAGCGCAGCGACCTCGTGACTTCGGAGCGAGATCGTGACGTAGAAGGATCAATCTCGCTCCAAAGTCACGATCTCGACCGCCTCGACCCGGGGCAGGACTCCGGGACAGCGGCAGGAGCAACCGCCGCTGGCCCGGTCAGCGGTCGCCGCCGCGTCGCGACCGACCTCGCGGCCTTCGTCGGGCTCAACGTCGTCGGCTTCGCGGTGTTCGTCATCCGCTTCGGCGGGGAGCAGTCGCTCGTGCCGATCCTCGGCGACCGTGTGGGCATGACCTCGACCCAGCTGGGCCTGTCGATCGGCGTCATCACGCTCGTCTCGCTCGGCCTGCTGCCGCTGCTCGCGCGTCTGCTCGACGCCGGGTGGCGCCGCCGCCTGCTCGTCCCCGGGATGCTCGTGGCAGCTGTCGCGATCGCCCTATACCCGGTCGCCGACACCCCGCTGGCCTTCGGCGCGGTCGTCGTGGCAGCGGGCGTCGGGGCCGCTGTGGGCGGCATCGTCCCGGGAGTCGTCCTCGCCGACGTCGCCTCGCCCGGCCGCCAGGGTGCCGCGATGGGCATCTTCCGCTCGACCGGCGACCTCGGCGCAGTCGTGGGACCGCTCGCCCTCGGCCTCGCGCTGGACCACTGGGGGGCTGGGGCTGCGAGCCTGTCGCTCGCCGCGGTGGCCGGGGTGTCAGCGGTGGCGTACCTGATGCTGGTGCGCACGCCTGTCGCGACTGTGCACGCGGGCGAGGAAGGACGGTCATGACCCGTCGGCGGCCGGGCCAGCATCGACACCGGTCAGATTCTTCACGCCGAGGGCAACGGCGCCGTCGCCGTGGTCGACCACAGTCTCGGCAACCCACCAGCCCGCCGACGCAAGAACCCCCGCGAGCTGTGCTCGCGGGGGTTCTTGACGAAGATCTTCGGGGCGGAGACGGAGGGATTCGAACCCTCGAACGGGTTGCCCCGTTACCACCTTAGCAGGGTGGCGCACTAGACCTGGCTATGCGACGTCTCCTTGCCGAGCAGACCCGGCACTGCACCCGCCGAGCACGTGATCCTCTGCGGGCTGTGCAAGGCTACCTGCCCGGATGCCCTCCGAGCAAAACGTCGCACCTGGCCCGGGTCGCGTCACCCCTGCACGGCAGGCCTGCACCTGCACCTGCACCTGCACCTGCACCTGCACCTGCAAGACTCCCTGCGACAGCCGTCCCCCCGACCATCGACCTCACGGAGGCCCACATGAAGATCGTGCTCGCCCCGGACTCTTTCAAAGAGTCGATGACGGCCGTCGAGGCCGCTGCCGCCATGGCGCGCGGTGTGCGCAGGGCCCTCCCCGACGCCGAGTGCGTCGAGGCGCCCCTGGCCGACGGCGGGGAGGGCACCACGGCTGCTCTGGTCGCCGCGCTCGGTGGCCGGCTCGTCGACGTCGCCACGACCGACGCCCTCGGTCGCCCTGTCGAGGCGACCATCGGCCTCACCGACGACGGGCTGGCCGTCGTCGAGGTCGCCGCGGCCGTCGGTCTCGGCCTCGTGGCGGCCGACGAACGTGACGTGATGACGTCGACGTCTGCCGGGGTCGCGCCTCTCGTGAGGGCCGCGCTCGACGCAGGGGCTCGTCGGCTGGTCGTCGGTCTGGGCGGGTCCGCGACGAACGACGGCGGGGCTGGTCTCCTCGTCGGGCTCGGGGCACGGCTGCTCGACGACGCCGGGTTCGAGGTCTCACCCCAGCCCCGCGAGCTGCACAGGGTGGCCGCTGTCGACCTCGGCGACCTGGACCCGCGCCTCGCCGACCTCTCCGTCGAGCTCGCGTGCGACGTGACGAGCCCGTTGCTCGGGCCCCACGGCGCCAGCGCGGTCTTCGGACCCCAGAAGGGCGCCACCCCTGCACAGGCCGAGGTGCTCGACGCTGCGCTGACCGTCGTCACCCGCGCGCTGGAGGTCGCCGTCGGGCGTCCGGTGCGCGACGAGCCCGGCGCTGGTGCGGCGGGCGGTCTCGGTGCGGCGTTCCTCGCGCTCGGCGCGACCCGCCGCTCGGGGATCGAGGTCGTCATCGAGGCAGCGAGGCTGGAAGAGCACCTCCAGGGCGCCGACCTCGTCATCACGGGCGAGGGCGCAGCCGACAGCCAGACGCTGACGGGCAAGGCTCCTGCGGGGGTGGCCGAGGTCGCGCGCCGGGCTGGAGTCCCGGTGATCGTCGTCGCCGGGCAGGTCGACCCGTCGGCAGAGGCCCTGCTGGACCACGGCGTCGCAGCCGTCGTCCCGATGCTGCGCCGCGTCAGCACGCTCGAGGAGGCGTTGCACGACGGGCCCGACAACCTCGAGCACGCTGTGGCTACGGCGTTGCGCCTGGTACGGCTCGGGCAGACCATGACGGCTGGCTGACGACCGCAGCCACGCTAGTGCGGCGCCCGCCCCCACGACGTGTCGGTCACCGTGCGCGCCACGGTCAGCCCGATCGCGAGGGCGACCACCACGAAGGACGCCTGCACCCCGAAGGCCAGCGCGTCGACGGTCTCGCCCGCGTTGAGGAAGTACACGGCCCTGTACGCCGACGCCCCGGGCACCATGATGACCACCGCCGGCACGCACAGCGTCAGACGCGGGACCCGCATCCGCGGAGCCACGACGTTCGCCGCGACCCCGACGACCAGACCCGCAGCCGCGGCAGCGCCCTGCGCGATCATCCCGGCGTCGAGGAGCTCGAGCCTGATGACGTTGGCGACCATGCCGATGCCCGCAGCGGCGAAGACCACCCGCCACGGGCTGTTGAACAGCACCGCGAAGCCGAGCACGCCGAGGGCGCTCGCGAGCAGGCGCAGCACGAGCAGCTGCCCGTCCCCGAGGTCGAGCGGACCAGCAGGGTTCGGCGTCAGCCCCATGACGGCCGAGACACCCCACACGCTGAGCGCGGCGGACATCATGATCATCAGCGCGTAGGCCAGCCTGGACAGCCCCGCCGTGAAGTCGAGGCGCGACAGGTCGAGCGCCGCGGTGATGAGCGGGAACCCCGGCACGAGGAACAAGACCGCGGAGATGTACCCGCTCTCGTGGATCGAGTCGACGGCCCCCGCGACGAACAGCAGGTTGACGATCCCCAGGTAGACCACGCTCGCGACAGCCGCGGCGACCATGGTCACGCCGAGCTGGTTGTAGCCCCGGTGGATCAGCAGGCGCCGCGTGAGCTGGCCGAGGCTGGCGCCCACCAGGACGACGAGGACCTCGACGAGACCACCGTTGTTGAGGAAGGCGAAGGCCGCACAGGCGACGCCCGTGAAGAAGGCGTTGGCGAAGGTGCCGTAGCGCAACGGCGTCTGCTCGATCTCGTCGAGCCGCTCCGCGACCTCCTCGGCGGTGACCCCGGGCTCGAGGGACGAGCACAGCCTCTCGAGCTGGACCATGCGGTTCGCGTTCACCCCGATGGTCGGGCTGCGCGTCACCTCGGTCCGGAAGATCGGGCCGCGCCGTGAGGTCGCGACGATCTCGTTGACCGTCACCTGCGCCTCGACGCTGTCGAGCCCGAGGGCCCGACCGACCTGCGCCATCGCGATCCGCACCCGATAGCTGCCGCCGCCCGAGGCGAGCAGCATCCGCCCGACCCGGAGCACGACACCGGACTGCCGGATGAGTCCGACAGGTTCGAGCTCGTCTTCTAGAGGCACCGGAGGAGTCACGGTGTCATCATCGCGTGCGGCTCGGCGCGCGCGGGGGACGTGGGTCCCGTTTTGCCGCCGGGGTGGCGGTTGTCACTGGGTGGGGCGCTGCGCGTCGGCGTGCACCCGGGAGACCTCCGCCGCGAGCTGGTCGACGCTCACAGCCGTCGCTGCGAGAGACCGGACGGTCACGAGGCTCAGGCTCCTGTACCCGGTCCCCTCGACGCGGGCACGAGACAGGACGTAGAACTCCCACTGCCGCGTGTCGAGCACGTCGAAGACGTCATGGGAGGTGGCGGTCTGCACCGCGAAGACGTAGACGTCAGCGTTGTAGCCCCGCTCCCCCGCGTAGGTCCCGGCAGCCTCGTCGAGCAGCCTGGCGCTGAGCCCGCTGAAGACGATCCGGGAGAGCCGCTGCTGCGACCATGCCTGAAGGTAGGCACCGCACTTCACCTCGATGCGGATCCCGTCGGGGGTCACGACGTCGTACGGGTCCCACTCCACCCGCCCAGGAGCGGTGGATCCGACGGCCCTACTCACGATGAACTCCGCCATGACTCCGCGCAGCGTGTTCGTGCGGAGCTCCGACATGCCCCATCGCCAGAAGTCGAGGACCGTCGTGTCGCCGAGGCCGATCACGGGTTCGTCTCCGACGAGCGGCCGTCCGGCTGGGACAGGACCTATCGGGCTCTCTAGATGTTCTGCCACGTCCCGAGCCTAGGCCCGAGTTCCCAGACCAATGCGGACTGTCACTTTTAAGCAGACAGCCATTGAGCCTCCAAGTAGGCACTTGGAGCTTAAGAGTGAGCTTAAGAGTTCAAGACGGGACTAGCCGCTCACTCACGGGCCGATGCCCTCGGGCGACCCGGGCGGCACAGCCACCCGGGTCGCCCACGTCGGTCAGCGTCCTGCGTGCGCCTTGCGTCGCATCAGCAGGAGCGCACCACCGAGCGCCACCGCACCGGCCGCGGCGAGGCCGAGGCTGGTCGTCGACGCGCCGGTCGCAGCGAGGTCACCGCTCGGGGACGCGACCGCGGCACCGGCCGGTGCGGCTGCCGCGACGGGCACCACGGGTGCAGGCTCGACCGGCGCAGCCACCGGGGCGACCTCCGCCAGCGCCGGCACAGCACCGATCGTCAGGTACCCGTCACGGTCGGCGTCCTGGGTGGCGTTGGCGAACCGCAGAGGCAGCCCGCCGTCCATGACGTTGGGCACCGTGAACGCGACGGTCGCACCGGTGAGGTCGAGCGCCGCGGTGTCGAGCGTCGCCGAGACCGTCGTCGTGGTCCCGGGGAGCAGGCTCGGCAGGTTCGCGTCGACGGGTGCCTCGACGAGGACCTCGCCCTGGGCGTTGAGCAGGACCATCGACGCGGGCCAGTCGTAGTAGAACGGCGCGACGCCGCGGTTCTCGAGATCGAGCGTCACATCGACGCCACCTGCGGTCTGGGTGACGCTGCCCTGGACGGCCGCGAGGTCGTAGCCGAGCGATGCGGAGGCCGCGACGGCCCGCTCGCGCGACTGCCCTGTGTACCCGGTCGCCCAGGCCTGGTGGTTCATCATCCAGCTGATGTGGGTCTGGTCGACGGAGTCCGCGAAGTTGTAGTCACGACCGTCGGCGATCTCGGCGGCTGCGTCCGGGCAGGACAGCGGGTCGTCGAAGAGGCAGGTCTGCAGCGGCGGGTACAGCTCGCCGCCGACCGGGGCCTGCTGCCAGGCGTCCTGCATGCCCTCGGCGATGACCTTGGTGAGGAAGTGCCAGTCGGTCGTCGGCAGCGTCGCGTACGCGAAGGAGTCGTCGTGCAGACCGAAGCCGTGGCCCTTGACGGCCTCGGACGGGTACCGGGCGAGCAACCAGGTGTCGTCGAGTGCTGCGTCCCACGCGTCCCAGATCGTCTCGCGGGTCGCCTGGCTCGGCATCCAGTCCTCGCCCGTGGGGTTCTCGTCGGAGACCACACCGTCCATCGGGTAGGTGTGGTCTTCGCCCCAGAACCCGATGAGCCCGGCGGTGACGTAGCCGACGCGCGGGTCTCCGTCGTACTGCTCGCCGAAGGCGGTCACGAAGTCGACGATCATGTCGACCACGCGGGGGTCGTCGTAGTCCGGCGAGAAGCTCAGGCCGTCGTTGTCGAAGAAGTCGTAGGCGCGGTCCTGGCTGATGCCGTCAGGTCCGAGCAGGTAGTCCGGCACGCCCGACTCCTGCGCCGGATAGTCGAGGTAGAAGCGGAACACCGACTGGTGCCCGCGCTCGGCGATGGCGTCGAGCCTGGACTCGACGGCCGTCCAGTCGTAGGTGCCCTCGCCCGTCACGACAGAGTCGACGGGGAGGTAGAACCACTCCATCGAGTACGGGAAGTCGGGGTCGGCGAACTCGGCGGTCTGGCCGGGCTCCGGCGCGAAGGGCAAGAAGCCCTTGAGCGGGTTCGTGGCGAGCGCCGGCGTGGTGGTGAGCTCGTAGGTCGCGGTCGCGACCTCAGGCTCGGTCGGCGCGGCTGCGGCGGCTGGTGCGAGCAGTCCGAGGGCTGATGCGAGCGCGAGCGCCCCGACCCTCTGGGCTCGTCGTCTCTTCACGGTGCGGTCAACGGTCATCGACGCTGTCCTCCAGGCTCGGTCGGCGGCGAGAGCATACCGGCAGGCTCCGTTGCCTGGTCTGGCGGGATGCGCTCGAACCGACGGGGTGGCGACGGTGCTCCGTTCCACCGTCGCGTCCATCAGAGCAGCCGACCACCCCTTCCGCAACCCCCTTGGCAAAAATACGCAGCCTCGCGGCGAAACCTCGCGCGCTCTTGTCGCCGTCGTCAACCAGTGATTGATTCTGACGCTTACATGGGTATCCTGATCACGAACGCGCATTCAAGTCGGTGCGCGCACCGTCTGACAGAACAGTGAGGCGCCCCATGACGGCGACGTACGTGCACGACGAGATCGCATCCCAGCCCGAGAGCTGGCGACGAGCCGCCGCGACGCTCCCGCAGGTGAGCAGCCTGCTCCCCCAGCACGGCGAGCGCATCGCCGTGGTCGGCTGCGGGACCAGCTGGTTCGTGGCCCAGGCCTACGCGGTCCTGCGCGAAGAGTCCGGCCACGGCCTCACCGACGCCTTCGCGGGCTCGGAGTTCCCGGCGGGCCGCAGCTACGACCGCGTCCTGACCATCTCCAGGTCCGGGACGACGACCGAGATCCTCGAGCTCCTCGGCCAGCTCACCGACGTGCCGACGGTCCTGGTCACCGCCGTCGACGACTCCCCCTGCGCCGCAGCAGCCGACGTGACGATCGGTCTGAGCTTCGCCGACGAGCAGTCCGTCGTCCAGACCCGCTTCGCCACGACAGCCCTCACCCTCCTGCGCGCACACCTCGGCGAAGACCTCGAGCCGCTCGCCCTCGATGCCGAGAAGGCGCTGGCCGTCGACGTCACCGGCCTCCTCGACCTCGAGCAGGTGACCTTCCTCGGTCGCGGCTGGACCGTCGGCCTCGCCCACGAGGCAGCCCTCAAGACCCGCGAGGCAGCCCAGTTCTGGGCCGAGAGCTACCCCGCCATGGACTACCGCCACGGACCGATCTCGATCGCCCAGCCCGGACGGGCCGTCTGGACCCTCGGCGAGGTCCCCCAGGGCCTCGACGCAGACATCGCCGCGACAGGCGCCCAGCACGTGCATCACGACCTCGACCCGCTCGCGGCCCTGGTCGTCGCGCAGCGATTCGCGGTCGCCCTGGCCGAGCACCGCGGGCTCGACCCCGACCAGCCGCGCTCGCTCACGCGCGCCGTGATCCTCTAGGTGGTGGGCATGACACCCCGCGACGCGCTCCCCAGCCTCGGCGACGGCCACGCCGTGGTCGCGATCGACGTCGGCGGCACCACCATGAAGGTCACGTCGGTCTCGGCCGACGGGACCATGCACCCGCCCCGCCGCGTCCCGAGCCCGCCCCCGGGCCCGGGCAGCGCCGACGAGGTCGTGCGCATCGCCACGGCCCTCGTCCACGAGGAGGCCGAGCGCCTCGGCGCGCCCCCGGCCGCCCTCGGCATCGCCCTGCCGGGCGTCGTCGTCGAGGACCAGGCTCTCGGCGTCTACTCCGAGAACCTCGAGTGGCGCGACGTCGACTTCCGGGCCGCCTTCGCCCGGACCCTCGACCTGCCGATCGCCGTCGCGCACGACGTCCGCGCCGCGGGCGCAGCCGAGACACGCCTCGGCGCGGCACGGGGCGCCTCGACAGCCCTCGTGCTCGCCATCGGCACCGGGATCGCCACGTCGGTCCAGGTCGACGGACGGCTGCACGTCGGACGCGGGTACGCCGGGGAGATCGGGCACGCCGTCGTCGTCCCCGACGGCGAGCCCTGCGTCTGCGGCAACCGCGGATGCCTCGAGGCCACGGCCTCGGCCGAGGCGATCCGCCGCCGCTACGAGAGGGACACCGGCACCGAGGTCTCGGGCTCGAAAGAGGTCTTCGCGCGGGCAGCAGCGGGCGACCCCGTCGCCGTCGCCGTCCGCGACTCAGCCTTCGACGCGCTCGCCCTCGGGCTCTCGCACGCCATCACCCTGATCGTCCCCGACGTGGTCGTGCTCGCCGGCGGGCTCTCCGAGGCGGGCGACGCCCTCGTCGTCCCCCTCGCGCAGCGCCTCGAGAGCCTCGTCAGGTACGGACCTGTCCCCCGCCTCGTCCGCGCGACCCTCGGCGAGGACGCCGGCCTGGTCGGGGCTGCGCTCGCAGCCCGCGACGCGCTGGCAGCACAGGACGACCCGCAGCCGAGCCGATGATCCTCACCCTCACCCCCAACCCCGCGGTCGACGTCACGGTCACGACCGAGCAGCTCGACCGCGGGGCCACCCGGGTGGTCGACGCCGCGCGGCGTCGTGCTGGCGGCAAGGGCGTGAACGTGTCGCGTGTCCTCGCCCAGCAGGGCGAGGACACGCATGCCGTGCTCCCCATCGGCTCGGGCGAGGAGTCGTGGTTCGACGACGACCTCGCCTCGGTCCCCCACACCCTGGTCCCGTGCGCGGGGCCCACCCGGCATTCCTACGCGCTGGTCGAGACCGGCGAAGACGTCACCTCGATGCTCAACGAGCACGGCGCGCAGCGCACCGCGGCGGAGTGGCAGGCTGTGCTCGCCGCGGTCAGCGGGCTGTCGACCAGCGCCGACGTGCTCGTGGCCTCGGGGTCGCTGCCGCCAGGTGCCCCGTCCGACGTCCTCCAGACCATCGTCGGGATCGGCCGCGAGGCCGGGGTCCCTGTGGTCGTCGACGTCTCGGGGACGCACCTGCTGGCCGCCGCAGACGCCGGGGCCGACGTCCTCAAGCCCAACCGCGACGAGCTCGCGGCAGCCCTCGGCGACCTCGACGTGCTCGACGCAGCCCACGAGCTCCAGCGCCGCGGCGCCGGGCTCGTGGTCGTCTCGCTCGGACCCGACGGGCTGCTCGTCGTCCCTCCCGCCGGGCAGGCCGTCCACGCCCGCCTGCCCGCCGCGCTGCGCGGGAACCCCACAGGCGCCGGTGACGCAGCCGTCGCCGCCATCGCGAGCCTCTTGCATCGACGCGACGTCTCGACCCTCGGGCCCGACGACCTCGAGGCCGTCGCGCGGCGCGCGGTCGCGTGGTCCGCAGCAGCCGTCCTCAGCCCGTGGGCCGGCTCGCTGGCCGTCGACCCCGCGACGCTCGAGCCCGACATCGAGATCTCGACCGCCCGGCCAGGCTCGGCATCACCGGCCCGCGCCACCCCCTGACCTCTCCCACCGACCGACGAACGGATCCTCATGCCTCTCGTGACCACCCGCTACCTCGTCCACGAGGCCGCCCGCCAGGGGACGGGCATCGGCGCCCTCAACGTGCTGCACCTGGAGACCGCCGAGGCCCTCGTGCGGGCCGCCGAGCGTGCCGGCCAGCCCGTGATCCTGCAGATCTCGCAGAACTGCGTCTCCTTCCACGGCGGACACCTCGAACCGCTGACCCACGCCGCGGCCGCCCTCGCCGAGAGCGCGACGGTCGGCGTCTCGCTGCACCTCGACCACGCCGAGGACGAGGCCCTCGCCCTCGCCGCCGTGGACCTCGGCTATTCCTCGGTCATGTACGACGGAGCGACGCTGCCGTGGGACGCGAACATCGCTGCCACGCGCCGCGTCGTCGCCCACGCACGCACCCGCGACGTCTTCGTCGAGGCCGAGCTCGGTGAGATCGGCGGCAAGGACGGTGCGCACGCCCCCGGGGTCCGCACAGACCCGCAGGAGGCGAAGGACTTCGTCGCGTCCACAGGCGTCGACGCGCTCGCTGTCGCCGTCGGCTCCTCGCACGCGATGACCACCCGCTCGGCTGTGCTCGACCTCGAGCTGATCGCCCGGCTGCGCGACGCCGTCCCGGTCCCGCTCGTCCTGCACGGCTCCTCCGGCGTGGACGACGCGACCATGCAGGCCGCCATCCGCGCCGGGATCGTCAAGGTCAACGTCTCGACCCACCTCAACAGCGCCTTCACGGCTGCCGTGCGCGAGTACCTCGGGGCCAACCCCGCGGTGGTCGACTCCCGCAAGTACATGGGTCCGGGACGCGAGGCCATGATCACCGAGGCAGCCCGGTTGCTGCGCCTCTTCGCGCTCGACCTCGACGACGCCGACGCAGCCGCCGCCCGCACGGCCTGACGGCGGGGCCCTGCCGGCGGGGGCTCTTCCAGCTGTGGTGGCAGGCTCTGCCGCAGCGGCACGACGGCGGCGTGCTGCCACCGTCGGCGGCGCAGGGCTACGCCCGTCGGCGGCGTACGACTGCGCCCGTCGGCGTCCGACGGCTGCTCTGCACCGTAAGGTTCAATGGTCGGGCTCGGCCCGGTTCCCCCAGCGAGGAGTGAGATGGAGCGCGAAGAACGCCTGTCCAGGCTGGTCGACTACATCGTCGCCAACGGGTCGGCCCACGTGGAGCAGATCGTCGAGACCTTCGAGGTCTCACCGGCGACAGCGCGACGAGACCTCGACGCCCTGGCAGACCAGCAGCTGGTCACCCGCACGCGCGGCGGGGCGATGGTCAACTCCATCTCGGGCGACCTCCCCATGCGGTACCGCACGGTGCGCCAGCCGGGCGAGAAGAGCGCGATCGGCGCGAAGGCCGTCTCGCTGGTGACCCCGGGTGAGGTCATCGCCTTCAACGGCGGGACCACCACGACCGTCGCCGCCTACGAGGTCGGTGTGGCCACGGCGGGCGACGAGCGCTTCGCGGGCTCGGTCACGACCGTGGTCACCAACGCCGTGAACATCGCGAACGACCTCATCGTCCGCCAGAACCTGCGCATCGTCGTGACGGGTGGCGTCGCCAGGTCGCAGTCCTACGAGCTCGTCGGCCCGCTCGCCTCGCTCATGCTGCCCGAGATCAACATCGACACCCTGTTCCTCGGGGTGAGCGCCTTCGACCTCGAGCACGGCCTGTTCACCCACCACGAGGGCGAGGCTGCGGTCAATGCGGCCCTGGTCGCGCTCGCGCGCCGCACCTTCGTGCTCGCCGACTCCGACAAGTTCTCGGCCACGGCCTTCGCGCGGATCTGCGCGATCGAGGACGTCGAAGGGGTCGTGACCGACTCCGGGGCGGATCCTGCCGTGCTCGACGAGCTGCGCAGCCGCGGCCTCGAGGTCCACGTCGGCTGAGCCGACCTTCTCGCCAGGTCGGTCGACGACGGCGTCCTCGCGGGACGTCCCCGGGCAGAAGACCCGGCGCGCCGCACAGCCGGCGCAGCAAGCAGCCTCGCACACCGCACGTCCCGCACGACGCCACGAGCCCCGGTCCAGGACGGATCGGGGCTCGTGGCGTTCAGCCGTGGACGGCTCAGAGCGGGTAGGGGCTGTCCTCGTCGACGAACAACGGCCCGAAGTCGACGATCCTGTCGTCGATCCGGAACCTGTACCTGTCCAGCTGCTCGGTGGCCGGCGACCCCGTGAGGAACTCACGGAGCTCCGCGTGGTCCTCGGGCTCGATCCAGGCCGGCGGGTCGGAGATCGCCGGGAAGCCCGAGAGCGTCGCGATGTCCTTGAGCCACTGCATCTGCTGCTCGCTCAGCAGGTTCCGCCGGTGACGGAAGTACACGACGTCCGGGTCAAGGCCGATGAGCCCGCGCATCCACAGGCGGCTCACGGCGTTCGAGGCCGAGTTGTGGGCTGTCGCGTCGGAGGGGTCGTCGGTCGCGTAGTTGTCCCACATCGGGGCGACGTCGGGCCCTGTGCGCACGGCGTCGAGGACACCGAGCGAGGAGAAGACCGGTGCGCCCGAGCCCAGCAGGAAGGTGTCGGGTCCGGCGGCCGCCCGGATCGTCTCGATCGCCGACCTGTAGGCCTGCTCCCGGTCGACGTCCTGCGAGCGCACACCGGCGATCGTGGCGGCGTTGATGAAGTCGAGCTTGAGGTAGCTGAAGCCCCAGTCGTGCACCGCGCGCGACACGGTGTCGACGAGGAACTCCTGGGCGTCGGTCCGTGTGAAGTCGAAGGTGTAGTAGTGGCTGCCCCAGTTGCTGCCCGCCTGGACCAGCTCGCCGTCGGTGCCGCGCAGCAGCATCTGCGGGTTGCGGCGGACCACCTCTGAGCCGGGCAGCGCGATGAACGGCGCGATCCAGAGCCCGGCGCGCATGCCGTGGTCGGTGATGAGCTTCACGGAGTCCCGCATGCCGCCGGCGAACTTGTCGTTGGGCTGCCAGTCTCCGACGAGCCGCTCCCAGCCGTCGTCGATCTGCACGGTGTCGAAGCCGAGCGCGGGCAGCTGCGGGACGACCTCGGCGAGGTCGGCGTGGGCGATCGTCTCGTAGTAGGAGTACCAGGAGGACCACACGGCGCCGGGGTCGCGGTCGAGGACGCCGTAGCGGTCGACCAAGAGCTGGCGGTACCGGGCGAAGACGGCCTGCTCCTGACCTTCGAGCAGCACCCACTCGCCGGTCCTGCCGGTCTCCGTCCAGGCGCTGAGCACGTCCGCGTCGGCGTGCAGGCGCGGGGTGTCGCCGCCCAGGCAGCCGAGCAGGAGCGTGCCCGTCTCGGAGGCGAGGGCGATCACCCAGGACGAGTGGTGCCGCGCGGGGTCGTCCCAGCGGGTGTCGTCTGCGGTGTTCCGGCGGACCGGGTTGGCCACGCGGAGCGGCTGGTCGGCCAGCGACCGCCACCCTGTCGGGGACCAGGAGTTGTGGCCGTTGCGGTACACGTCGCCCTGGGTCACGCCGTGCAGGATCGCGACCCTGGAAGCCGTGAAGAAGGTCTCGGTGGTCGGGCTGGACCCGTCGACGGGGCTGGCCCACCCCGGGGTGCCGCCAGTCTCACCGCCCTGGATCCTCAGGGGGAGGCGGGTCGGGCTGTCGATCGGCATGAGGTCTCCTCTGCGCGACGGCGGGAGCGGTGCGGTGCACCGCTCCCGCCGTCGTGGTCTCCGGCGAGGCTGGGCTCGCACTGGTGTCGGTGGTCGTGCTGCTGGTCAGCCTCGTCGGCTGGGGATCAGCGGTCAGGTCACGGCTGGTCGGTCTCCGGCTCTGCCCGGCAGCGGCCGGTCAGCACCCGGCCGGAGTCCGGCCAGCGACTCGGTCGCCGCTGGCCGGACGCGGTGTCACTCGTAGTAGGACTCGACCGTCGCGGCTGCGGTGTCGAGCGCGGCCTGGGCGTCGGTCCCCTGCGCGATCGACTGCATGGCGTCCTGGACCGCGGTGTTGACCTCGGCCGAGCGCTCGATGACCGGGACCAGGAAGGTGTCGCCCGCGTCGGCGACGGACACGAAGGCCGTCGAGTCGTAGCCCATGGCCTCGCGGGCCTCGAGGGCGACCTGGGTGGCCGAGGTGAGCGCCGGGAAGATCAGCCCGGCCTCGCCGACGGTGTCCTGGCACTCGGCCGAGGCCAGGTACTCGACGAACTTGTAGGCCTCGTCAGGGTGCGACGTCCCGGCCCAGACGGAGTCCGCGAGCCCGTTCGTCGACGCGAAGCGCCCCTCGGGACCTGTCGGCACGGCGGCGAAGGCGAAGTCCACGGGTGCGGCCTCACCGAGGTACGAGGACGCCATCCACGATCCCTGGATCGTCGAGGCGGCGTTCTCGTTCTCCATCACGGCCTGGGTGCCCAGGGTCGACGTGGAGTCGAAGCTCGGTGCGTAGCCGTCCTCGATGAGGGACTGCAGCCAGGTGGCGGTCTCGACGAGGGACTCGTCGGAGTAGTCGGGCGCCGAGGTGCCGTCGCCGAAGGTGAAGCCGTTGGCGTGGGCGAACACTCCCCAGCCGTTCTGGCCGATGGCCCCGTCGGCCCACTCCGGGTAGTAGCCGTAGCGGACCACGTCGTCGCTGTCGAAGGCGGGGTCGCGCCCGTCGCGGCCTGCGGAGTCGATGCTCGTCGCACGGACGAACTCGCCGAAGGTGCCGCCGTCTGTGGGGTTCCACGTGAGGGAGGCCATGTCCTCGGCCGTGAAGCCGGCCTCCTCGGCCGCCTTCACGTTGTAGAGGACACCGACGGTGTCCCAGTCCTTGGGAAGGCCGTAGCGGGCGTCACCCTCGACCCACCTGTCGGCGAGGTCCGGGGTGAAGTCCGCGAAGTCGATGTCGGAGGCGTCGACGTACTCGGAGAGGTCGAGCAGCTGCTGGTTGTCGACGAACTCCTTGTAGTACGAGATCTGGTTGACGAAGATGTCGGGCGCCGTACCGGCGGTGATCTGGGTGTTGAGGTTCTGCCAGTACTGCGCCCACCCGGTCTGGGTGATCTCGACGGTGATCTCCGGGTTGGCCTCGGTGAAGGCTGCGGCGCAGGCCTGGTACAGCGGCGCCTGCTGGTCGTCCCACATCCAGTACTGGAGGGTGACGTCGCCGCCGTCGGCCGAGCTGTCGCCGGAGGAGCAGGCGGTGAGGGTCAGCGCCGATGCTGCCCCGATCGCCACGAGTGCTGCGAGCT
>Ga0308165_1002597_pt1 | contig 21074 bp, 20 predicted proteins | sample PhyWR2_FD_201032 | JGI IMG/M metagenome (GOLD analysis project Ga0308165, IMG submission 201032) | Phyllosphere microbial communities from UC Gill Tract Community Farm, Albany, California, United States - DLSLW.R2 | ecosystem: Host-associated > Plants > Phyllosphere > Unclassified | place: USA... | reverse complement strand
TTTGTGGCAGGAATTAAGTCGACGCAACGCGGGACGTACGCTCGTCTTATAGTTATAGAAGTTGAAAAACGCCGGATAATTTCGCCGATCGAACCCACAGAGGCAAGTTTTTTTTCATCACCGTCATCGCGCATTTTTATAGCGATAACTGAGTGGTTTTTGTTATTCAATAGTTAAATATGCTGTTTTACAACAAGTAACCAACCTAAGTGAGGGTGGGTGGCGTGAAATTTGTTCATTGTGCAGATAATTTCGCTAGCGCCTTCGTGTATGGCGACATCTGCTACACAAAGGTTTATCGATGGGTATTTATGCTAACTGAAGATCTAAAAACAGTGGTTATTCATAGTGCTAGCAAGATCAAGCAGGCGGAATTCATGCTAAACCCACTTTGAGTGATGTAGGTCACAAAAATAGCGATAATTTTTGATCTAAAAAAACGCCTCAACCACATTAAAGGTTTTTATTGATTGAACGTTCAATATAAAACGTCTACAATTACTCTCATTCAATAGCCAAAACCGATGAAGCCGATGCCAAAAATAGGAATGAAGGCGATCCGTCAGGCGCAGTTAATTAATGCCACTCTGACAGTGGTAGACCGGGTTGGGCTGGCAGATGCCAGCCTGGCGCTAATAGCGAAAGAGGCTGGGGTATCAACCGGCATTGTCAGCCACTACTTTGGTGACAAAAACGGTCTGTTATATGCCTGTATGCGCCAGATAATGTCAGACCTGTACAAGGCGCTGGAGCGCCACCGGGCTGATGCACAGGCGGACCCTCAGGCGCAAATTACGGCTATCATCAACGGCAATTTTGACGTAGCAGATATCACCTCACCGGTGCTGAAAACCTGGCTGGTGTTCTGGACTAACAGTTTACATCAGCCCAATCTGCATCGTCTGCAACGCATTAACGACCGCCGTCTTTATTCCAACCTGACGGCACATTTCAGTCGCGTGCTGCCGAAAGAGCAGGCGCGTGCCGCCGGAGCCAGCATGGCCGCACTTATTGACGGTACATGGTTACGGATGACGCTGACTTCTCAGCCGATGGAACAGGGCCTGGAGCAGGCTCGTTCACTCTGCTATCAAAATTTAGCGCTGTGGTTAACCAGCGCACCCACCCCTTAAAAGGAGGAGACATGGCCGAGTTGCAACGCCGTGGTTTATACATCAACGGACGTGAAGTGTCCGGAACGGGCGAAACATTCACCACCATCAATCCTGCCAACGGTGAAGTGCTGGCAGAAATTTCAGGCGCCAGCCAGCAGGATATCGATGCTGCCGTTGCCTCTGCGCACGCCGGGCAAAAAATCTGGCGCAGCTACACTCCGGTGGAACGCAGCCGCGTGCTGCTGAAAGCGGTTGAAATCTTGCGCGAGCGCAATCAGTCGCTGGCCGAGCTGGAAACCGCCGATACCGGCAAGCCAATCAGCGAAACGGCCGCGGTCGACATCGTTACCGGGGCAGACGTGCTGGAGTATTACGCCGGGCTGGCGGTGGCCGTTGAAGGCCAGTCAATCCCGCTGCGTGACACTGCACTGGTTTACACCCGCCGCGAACCCCTCGGCGTCTGCGCCGGTATCGGCGCGTGGAACTACCCGATTCAAATTGCCATGTGGAAAAGCGCCCCGGCGCTCGCCACCGGTAACGCAATGGTATTCAAACCCAGCGAAGTGACCCCGCTGAGCGCACTGGAACTGGCAAAAATCTTCACCGAAGCCGGTCTGCCGGATGGCGTGTTCAACGTGGTGCAGGGCGCGGGAACCGTCGGTCAGGGTCTGAGCCAGCATCCGCAGATCGCCAAAGTCTCTTTCACCGGGGAAGTCAATACCGGCAAGCGCGTGATGGCGGATGCGGCCTTAGCCAACCTGAAATCCGTCACTATGGAGCTGGGCGGCAAGTCACCGCTGGTGGTGTTTGAAGATGCCGATCTGGAACGTGCCGTCGACGGTGCGATGATGGCCAACTTCTACAGCAGCGGCCAGGTGTGCACTAACGGCACCCGCGTTTTCGTGCAGCGTTCACTGCTGCCAGCGTTCGAGCAGCGCCTCAAAGAGAAAATGGCCGGAATTCACTGCGGCGATCCAACCGATCCGGCGGTGAACTTCGGTCCACTGGTCAGCGAAGAGCACTGCCAGAAAGTGGTCTCCTACCTCGAGATTGGCAAGCAAGAGGGTGCACGCCTGCTGGCGGGCGGCTCGCGTATCAGCGAAGGCCCACTGGCGAAAGGGTGCTACGTGCAGCCAACGGTGTTTACCGACTGTAGCGATGAGATGCGTATTGTGCGTGAAGAGATCTTCGGGCCGGTGATGAGCATTCTCGCCTTCGACAGCGAAGACGAAGTTATCGCCCGCGCCAACAATACCGAGTACGGTCTGGCCGCAGGGGTGTTCACCACCTCACTGAACCGGGCACACCGCGTGATCCACCAGCTGGAAGCCGGCATCTGCTGGGTAAACAGCTGGGGTGAATCACCTGCGCCGATGCCGGTGGGGGGTTACAAGCAGTCGGGCGTTGGGCGTGAGAACGGCCTGGAAACGCTGCACCACTACACGCGTACTAAATCGATTCTGATTGAGATGGGCGACTATCCATCCGCATTCTGATTTTTCGCCGCGGCGTACGCGTCGCGGCACTCTTACCGGAGGTTTAATGCAGAAATTTGACTATATCATTATTGGTGCAGGTTCAGCGGGCAACGTGCTGGCAACGCGACTGACTGAGGATGCTGACGTATCGGTACTGTTACTGGAAGCAGGCGGCAAAGACCACCGCTGGGACTTCCGTACCCAAATGCCAGCCGCTTTGGCTTACCCGCTGCAGGGTAAACGCTATAACTGGGCGTTCGAGACCGATCCCGAGCCGCATATGGGCAACCGCCGCATGGAGTGTGGCCGCGGCAAAGGCCTGGGCGGCTCATCGCTGATCAACGGCATGTGCTACATTCGCGGCAATGCGATGGACTATGACAACTGGGCGAGCAAGCCCGGGCTGGAAAACTGGTCCTATCTCAACTGTCTGCCCTATTTCCGCCGTGCTGAGAAGCGCGACATTGGTGAAAATGACTGGCACGGTGGTGAAGGCTACCTCAGCGTCACCACGCCGAAAAAGGGCAATAACCCGCTGTTCCGCGCCTTTATTGATGCCGCGCAGCAGGCAGGGCATGCTGAGACCGATGACCTTAACGGCTACCGCCAGGACGGCTTTGGCCCGATGGATCGTACCGTCACGCCGCAGGGCCGCCGCTCCAGCACCGCGCGCGGCTACCTCGATGTCGCGAAACAGCGCCCGAACCTGACCATCATTACCCATGCACAGACCGACCGCATTCTGTTTAGTGGTAAAACCGCCACTGGCGTCACCTGGTTGCGTAACGGTAAACAGGAACAGGCCGAAGCGGCGCGTGAAGTGCTGCTGTGCGCCGGGGCAATTAACTCACCGCAGATCCTGCAGCGCTCCGGCGTTGGCCCGGAAGAGTGGCTGCGCGAGCTGGATATTGATGTGGTGCATGCCCTGCCGGGCGTAGGTCGCAATCTGCAGGACCACCTGGAAGTCTATATGCAGTACAGCTGCAAAAAGCCGGTCAGCCTCTATCCGGCGCTGCAGTGGTGGAACCAGCCGGCTATCGGCGCAGAGTGGCTGTTTAACGGCACCGGCACCGGCGCCAGCAACCAGTTTGAAGCGGGCGGATTTATCCGCAGCGATGACCAGCCTGACTGGCCGGATCTGCAGTATCACTTCCTGCCGGTGGCGATCAATTACAACGGCAGCAGCCCGGTGAAGCAGCACGGTTTCCAGGCGCACGTCGGCCCAATGCGCTCCATGAGCCGTGGTCGCATCAAGCTGACCTCTAAGCACCCCTATGCCGCACCGTCGATCTTCTTCAACTATATGTCCGAAGAGCGCGACTGGGTGGAGTTCCGCAATGCGGTTCGCCTGACGCGGGAAATCATGCGCCAGCCAGCGCTGGCAGAATACTGCGGTGAAGAGTTACAGCCGGGTATTAACGTGCAGAGCGACGAAGAAATTGATGCCTTTATCCGCGAACATGCGGAAACGGCCTACCACCCTTGCGGAAGTTGCGCGATGGGTAACGACGAGATGGCGGTGGTGGATGCAGAAGGGCGCGTACACGGTATGAACCAGCTGCGCGTGGTGGATGCGTCAATTATGCCGCAGATTACCACCGGCAACCTGAATGCGCCGACGGTGATGATTGCCGAGAAAATCTCCGATGCCATTCGCGGCAAAGCACCACTGCCGCTGTCAACGGCTGAGTATTATAAGCTGACCCGCTAGCCTTGATGTCGGGGCCGATCATCTTTTTCGATCGGCCCGCGCAATCGTAAAAAAAGGGCGGACCCTAAAAGCGGTCCACCCCTACGTCGACAGGGCCGATCGGCCCTGTTCGCGCTTACTCGAAACAGACGCCCGGGTTTTCCGACAACAACACAAACTTCTTGCTGTCTTTATCCAGCGCGCGGATCACACCGCTCTCAATGTCATACACCCAGCCATGCAGGCGCAGTGCATTATTACGCAGGCCCACCGCCACGGAAGGGTGCGTTTTCATATTGTTCAGTTGCGCAATCACGTTCTCCTGCACCATGGCATTCAATTTTTCTTCTTCGCTGCTGTAACTCTTTTTCTCAACCACCGCTTTTGCTGCATCAGCGTATCGCAACCAGTGCGCGACCGCAGGCATCGGGTCCAGACACTGGCAGGAAGCGATAGCCTTCATGGCGCCGCAGTTAGAGTGGCCACAGATCACAATATCCGTTACGCCCAGTGCAACGACCGCGTACTCAATAGTCGCGGAAACCCCGCCTGGCTCTGGGCCAAATGACGGAACGATATTTCCGGCATTACGGATCACGAAGAGCTGTCCTGGGTCCTGCTGAGTGACCAGTTCCGGTACCAGACGGCTATCGGAGCAGGAAATAAACAACGCTTTGGGATTCTGGCTGGAGGCAAGAGTGCGAAATAACTCTTTCTGCTGCGGGAAAACCTCTTTCTGGAAGTTTAAAAAACCTTCAATGATGTGCTGCATAGCGAACTCTCTATTCTGGATCATGGCCGGATAGCAGGTGAAGCCGGTCGCATAATGAGGATAAAAGACAGGTCTAAAGCAAGGAATACCGGGCGGTTAGCCCGACATCCATTTTAGCATCAGACGGCCTAAGTGTAATCCTAGATCTGCTGACGTCACGCTGCAGGTTTCCTACAGATTTTTCATCCATTTCCAGCGGTAGAAATACGGCCGAGGGGTTAGTGAGGTATCTAACAGTTTTTTATTGGAACAGTTAATATAAACTAATCATTTTGAGGTGGGGTAAAAAGGGGGGTATAAGCTTTTTTCATGTTTTTCTGAGTTTTCATTAGGAATGCTCCGAATTGTCATTCACGATTTCAATCAGTGACTTAACTAAAATAACAAGAAAATTCCTATATAAATCAGATCACAAAAACAGGGTTAGCATATTGCCCTTTCTCAGATGAGTGCTATATAGTCGCTTTTGTTCACACATGGAAAGTGTGCTTACCTGCGCTTTCCACGGCATGTTTAAAGGAACTAATATGAGCAACTCTTATCAGAATGAAATCCCTAAAGCGCGTGTAAATATCAAGCTTGACCTGCACACGGGTAATGCCAGTAAGAAAATGGAGCTGCCGCTGAAGCTGCTGGTCACCGGCGATTTCAGCAACGGTCAGGAGCAGCGCGTGCTGTCCGAGCGTGAGAAAGTCAACGTTAACAAAAACAACTTCGACAGCGTGCTGGCGGAGTTCTCCCCATCGTTAAACATCTCGGTTGAAAACACCCTGGCCGGTGACGGCAGCGAAGAGAACGTCAAACTCACCTTCAGCAACATGAAGGACTTCACGCCGGAGCAGGTCGCCCGCCAGATCCCTCAGCTTAAAGCCATGCTGGCAATGCGCAACCTGCTGCGCGACCTAAAAGCCAACCTGCTGGATAACGTCACCTTCCGCAAAGAGCTGGAAACCATCCTGAAAAACCCGGCACTCAGTGATGAGCTGCGTAGCGAACTGTCCGCTCTGGCGCCTGAAAAAGCCTGATCCCCCCTTCACGGAACGATATAGAGAGAATGCTGATGTCTGTGCAAAATGAAACCTCCTCTGCCGGTGCAAGCACCGTGCTGGATCGCCCGGCTACGGGCGGCGTTTACGCTTCACTGTTTGAAAAAATCAACCTCAGCCCGGTGTCGCACCTCAGCGACCTGGATATCTGGCAGGACAGCCAGGCGATGTCCGACGCCAGCGTCGACGAGCGCGTGACCGCGGCGATGAAGGTGCTGGTCGAGTGTCTGAACCAGTCCGGTTCGAAAGTGGAGAAGCTGGATAAAACCCTGCTGGACCACCATATCGCGCAGCTGGACGAGCAGATCAGCCGCCAGCTCGATGCGGTGATGCACCACGATGCGTTCCAGCAGGTAGAATCCCTGTGGCGCGGCCTGAAGTCGCTGGTGGACAAAACCGACTTCCGCCAGAACGTGAAAATCGAAGTGCTGGACCTGTCGAAAGAGGATCTGCGCCAGGACTTCGAAGACTCGCCGGAAATCATTCAGAGCGGCCTGTACGCGCACACCTACATCGCCGAATACGACACCCCGGGCGGCGAGCCGATTGGCGCGCTGATCTCCTCTTATGAGTTCGATGCCTCGGCGCAGGACGTGGCGCTGCTGCGCAACATCTCCAAAGTGGCGGCCTCGGCGCATATGCCGTTTATCGGCTCCGCCGGCCCGCAATTCTTCCTGAAGGACAACATGGAAGAGGTGGCGGCAATCAAAGATATCGGCAACTACTTCGACCGTGCCGAGTACATCAAGTGGAAGTCATTCCGCGAAACCGACGACTCGCGCTATATCGGCCTGGTGATGCCGCGCGTACTCGGCCGCCTGCCGTACGGCCCGGATACCGTGCCGGTGCGCAGCTTCAACTACGTTGAAGAGGTAAAAGGCCCGGACCACGACAAATATCTGTGGACCAACGCCTCGTTTGCCTTCGCTGCCAACATGGTGAAAAGCTTTATCAACAACGGCTGGTGCGTGCAGATCCGCGGCCCGCAGGCCGGCGGTGCAGTGCAGGATCTGCCAATTCACCTTTACGACCTCGGCACCGGCAACCAGGTGAAGATCCCGTCTGAGGTGATGATCCCGGAGACCCGCGAATTTGAGTTCGCCAACCTCGGCTTTATCCCGCTGTCGTACTATAAAAACCGCGATTACTCTTGCTTCTTCTCCGCCAACTCGACGCAGAAGCCGGCGCTGTACGACACCGCCGATGCAACGGCGAATAGCCGCATCAACTCGCGCCTGCCTTACATCTTCCTGCTGTCGCGCATTGCGCACTACCTGAAGCTTATCCAGCGTGAAAATATCGGCACCACCAAGGACCGCCGCCTGCTGGAGCTGGAGCTGAATACCTGGGTGCGCGGCCTGGTCACCGAAATGACCGATCCGGGCGACGAGCTGCAGGCTTCGCACCCGCTGCGCGATGCCAAAGTGATTGTCGAAGATATCGAGGACAACCCGGGCTTCTTCCGCGTCAGGCTGTTCGCCGTCCCGCACTTCCAGGTGGAAGGGATGGACGTCAACCTCTCTCTGGTTTCCCAGATGCCGAAAGCGAAAGCATAAGGCGGAGGCTGGATGAAAACGGAACAACCGCTGTGGGGTCGGGGCGTGATGGTCTCGCCACAGCACTTCCAGCAGCAGGCCGCGTATGCGGCCTGGTCAACGGAATGCATTGCACAAATGGGGCTGAATCATCCCTGGGGCGTGATCCGTGCCGAGTTCGAAGCGGATGCCCTGAAGCTGGGGCGTTTGCAGGCGCGTCATCTGCACGTGCGCTTTCAGGACGGCACGCTGATCGATACCAACAACGGTGACGATCTGCCGCCGGTGATGATGCCTGAAGGGCAAGACGTGGTGGTGGTGCTGGCACTGCCGCTGCTGAGGGCCAACGGCGGCAACTGCCTGCAGCCGGACGACATTGCCGAGCGCCCGGTGCGCTATCGCCAGCGCTGGCGCGACATCCGCAACCAGTTTGGCGACGATACGCGCCAGATTGCGGTGATCAAACCCGAGCTGACGCTGCGTTTTTCCCATCAGAACAATGGCGACTACCTGGTATGCCCGGTGGCGCGTCTCAGGCAGGACAGTCAGGGTAGCTGGACGCAGGATGAAACTTTTCTGCCGCCGTTGCTGAGCGTGCAGAGCAGCCAGTGGCTGCTGACCCAGCTTGAACAGCTGATGACGCAGCTGCGCGCGCGCCTCAGCCGCCTGATGGCGATGCGGCGCGAGAGCAACGAACGCATGGCCGATTTTGCCGTGGCGGATGTGTCGTTGTTCTGGCTGCTCAATGCGCTGAACAGCGCGGAGCCGGTACTGGGCCAGTTCCTGCGTTTTCCGCAAAGTGCGCCGGAGCGGTTATATCCGGAGCTTGCCCGTCTGGCTGGCAGCCTGCTGACCTTCTCACTGGAGCATCAGGTCAGCGCGATCCCTGCGTATCAGCATGCTGAACTTAACCATGTATTCCCGGCGCTGTTCGATCTGCTCAGCGATCTGCTGGAAGCCAGCCTGCCGTCACGCGTGGTGTCGATAGCACTTGAGCACGACAAGCGTCTGCATCAGTGGCTGGCTCGTCTGCAGGAGCCGCGCCTGCGCGAAGATGCCGATTTCTACCTTTCGGTCCGCTCCCCGCTGCCGGTGGTACAGCTGCAGGAGCAATTCCCGCGCCAGTGCAAAGTCGGCAGCCCGGATTACGTCACGGGCCTGGTGAATTCGTCGCAGCAGGGGATACCGCTGAAGTCGCTACGCCACGTACCCGCCGCGATCCCGCTGCGGCTGGAAAATCAGTATTTTGCCCTCGACCTGTCGCATCCGGCAGCCCGCGAGATGCTGGAATCCGGCAGCTGCATGTTTTACGTGCCGGGCATGCTCGGTGAACCTGAACTTGAACTGTTTGCGGTGCTGAGAACATGAGCCAGAAAAACGAGTGTGATATTGACGCGCTGCTGCAAAACAGCTGGCTGCAGGTGATCAGCCTGCGCCACGGCGCAAAGATCAAGGATGGAGAAGGTCAGCAGTTATGGCAGCGCTGCGTCGCAGAAGTGGAGAAGGTTCAGCAGGCGCTAAAAGACGCGGGCTACGATGCACAACAGAGTAAGGATGTTCTCTATGCCCAGTGCGCGCTGATCGATGAAGTGGTTAAGGGGCGCGGCGAGCAGGATGACGCTTACATCCAGTGGCTTCACCTGCCTCTGCAGGGGCATTTCCTCGGCACCGTTGATGCCGGTGACATGCTCTGCGAGCGCATGCGTGAGGTGCTGCGCGAGCCAGAGCCGGAACCGCTCGTTGTGACCTGCTTCCAGCGGGTGATGTTGCTGGGCTTCCTCGGCGGCTATCGCTCAGTCAACGATCCGCAGCGGGAAAAGCTGGTCGCCGCGTTAAATGCGCAGGTTTCACCCTTTAGCGGGCCGCAGGCGCAGGCCGTACTGGCCGAAAACAACGCGGGATTGGGCTTCAGCGGCTGGCTATCCAGCTGGCCGTTGCGAATCGGCTTCTCCGTGCTGTTACTTGCCGCCGTCTGGTGGGGGCTGAATCACTGGTTGAGCAGCCTGGTGGCTTCGCTGCTGCCGGGAGTGGTTCAGTGAGCCCTGCGTTACAGCGCGCGCTGGCGCTGTGGGTTGTCCTGCTGGTCGCCGTGCTGCTCCTGCCGCTGCCTCATTTAGCTACCGTGCTCATACTGCTGGCCGCTCTGGTGCTGCTGGCCGTGGTGATGGCCGTTACCCGCCGTCCCGCCGGGCCTGAAGCCGGGCTGTGTGCGGATGACCTGCCGGATGTCGCTTACCGTCAGCCGGTGGTGCTGGTCTGCGGCGACAGCGCGCATGCCTGGCCGGAAGGATCGGCGGTACTGACCGTGCCGCACGGCTGCTGGGTGCGGGTGGCCGATCATCAGGCGCTGGACGTGGTGGCGCGCCAGCTGCTGTCGCTGCGCCCGGAGTGGGGACATCAGCTGTCGGTGATGATCAGCGTCTGTCCTCAGCAGCATCAGGACAGTGACACGCTGGCCAGCCGCCTGCTGGCACTGCGCTGGCAGATTGGCCAGCTGCGGCGTGAAACCGGCTATTCACTGCCGCTGGTACTGAATGCTCAGGTGGGCAGTGCGCTGGTCAGCGAGTCTCTCTGGCAGGTGCGGCTGGCCGGTGAATCCGTCAGCGTATGGTCCGATAGCACAAAACCCACCCCTCCTGAGTGCTGGCTGGCTGCGGGCGGCGGCATCGCGTTACAGCAGCAGGTGCTGATCAACAGTCTGACGGAGTGGTTTCAGCAGGAAGTGATTCGCGTGTTTACCGACAGTCACCCGGATATGCCTGCCGCCACCCCCGCAGGCATGGTCTGGGGGCTGAGTGCTTCACTTGACGGGGCATTAGCCACTTCTCTTTGGACGCGCTGGCTGCAGCAGCACACGGCGCTGGTACAGGTAGCAGGATGGTTTGCGCCAGAGGTTGCGGAGTCTCCGCTGCCGTCAATGCTGCCGGAGTTTGTTCTGCCACTGCTGCCCGCAGGACATGGCCTGACCCCGCGCCAGCGCACCTGGCGTGGTGCGCTATGGCTGGCGTTGACGGTTGGAATTGTCGCACTGTGCTGCAGCGCCTGGAATAACCATCGGCTGCTTCAGCGGGTCTCCTTTGATATTGCTCATTACGCGCGTATCACCATGAATGATTACGCCATGAAAGCGGCAGCGGTCAATGTACTGCGTCGCGATGCCCGCGAGCTGGATGAGTATGCCCGCAACGGCGCACCTCTGCAGCTTGGTTTAGGCCTGTATCAGGGGGGGCATCTGCGCCTGCCGCTGCTGGATGCGATTCGTTCGTATATTCCACCCCCGCCGCCCCCGCCAGGGGTGGTGAAGGAAGCGCCAAAAACCGTGCGCCTCGACAGCCTGTCGCTGTTTGCCTCCGGCAAGTCCGTGCTCAAACCCGGCTCGCTAAAGATGCTGGTTAACGCGCTGGTGGATATTAAGGCCCGGCCGGGCTGGCTGATAGTGGTCGCCGGCCACACCGACAGCAGCGGCAATGCGCAGGCCAATCAGCAGCTGTCGCTGAAGCGCGCTGAAGCGCTGCGCGACTGGATGCTTTCAACCAGCGACGTCTCGCCGACCTGCTTTGCGGTGCAGGGCTTTGGCGCAAGCCGCCCGATGGCGACTAACGATACCCCGGAAGGTCGTGCGTTAAACCGCCGGGTCGAAATCAGTCTGGTGCCGCAGGCGGATGCCTGTCTGGCAGCAGCAACCCGAACGTCATCACAGGATGATGACACAACAGTAAGCCCTAAATAATTCCTGTTGCATCGCGGCGGCAACTGAGGGAATCCCCGGGAGCATAGTTCACTATGTGACCGGGGTGAACGAAGGCAGCCAACAAAGAGGCAGCGCGAATTATGACGGGATTAAAAGGAGAAGTAACACATGGCAATACCAGTATATCTGTGGCTGAAAGACGACGGCGGTGCGGACATCAAAGGTTCCGTGGATGTGAAAGATCGTGAAGGCAGCATCGAAGTGGTGGCACAGGAACATAACCTGTACATCCCGACCGATAACAACACCGGCAAGCTGACCGGTACCCGCGTGCACACGCCGTTCATGTTCACCAAGGAGATCGACTCTTCCAGCCCGTATCTCTACAAGGCGGTGACCACCGGTCAGACCCTGAAATCTGCCGAGTTCAAGTGGTACAAAATCAACGACGCCGGTCAGGAAGTGGAGTACTTCAACACCAAACTTGAGAACGTCAAGCTGGTGAAGGTCGCGCCGAAAATGCACGACATCAAGGATCCGTCCAAAGAGAAGCACAACCATCTGGAAGAGATTGAGCTGCGCTACGAAAAGATCACCTGGACCTACAAAGACGGCAACATTATTCATTCCGATTCGTGGAATGAACGCACCACCGCTTGATGACTCACGGCAGGCGGTTCGCCGCCTGCCGTTTTGTTTGTTGAGCCGCTACCCGCGTGGCGGCTCAGCAAACAACCCGACAACCTGCTGCCTTTTGACCTGATGCGCTTCGGGTTCCTGACTGAAAGGAACAGCGACGGGCGGTAGCGTGTCCGAACCTGATTAACTACGGAAGAGAGAACCCGATATGGAAAACCAGTCAGCCGTCCTGCTACGTCGCTTAAACCCGTATTGCGCCCGCGCGCTGGAGGCCGCCGCCTCGCTGTGCCAGACCCGCGCCCACAGTGAAATCCGCATTGAGCACTGGCTACTCAAGCTGCTGGAGCAGGGCGAGGGCGACATCACCGTGCTGGCGCGCCGCTACGAGTGGGACATGGACGGCATCTGGCAGGAGTTACTGTGCTGGCTGGACAACGTGCCGCGCTCGGTACGCACCCGCCCGCAGCTCGCCGACTCCCTGCTGGCGCTGATTAAGCAGGCCTGGCTGATTGCCTCGCTGGAGGATGATGATGCCCATATCCGCAGCCATCACCTGCTGGCGGCACTGACCGACAAGCCGTCGCTGGTCGGCTGCGAAGGGCTGTGGCCACTGCTGAGCCTGACGCGCCCCCAGCTGGAGCGCCTGCGCCCGCTGCTGGACGCGCAGTCCGACGAGCGCCCGGAAGTGCAGCAGCAGGAGAGCCTGAGCCAGGCGCCATCAACCCTGGGCGAGGTGGATGCGCAGGTCACCCCGGCCGACGGCAGCGCGCTAAGCGAGGCGCTGCAGGCCGCACTGGACAAATTCACCCTCGACGTCACCGCCAAAGCGCAGGCGGGAAGCATCGACCCGGTGTTTGGCCGCGACAGCGAAATCCGCCAGATGGTCGATATCCTCTCGCGCCGCCGCAAGAACAACCCGATTCTGGTCGGCGAGCCGGGCGTCGGCAAAACCGCGCTGGTCGAGGGGCTGGCGCTGCGCATTGCGCAGGGTAACGTGCCGGACAGCCTGAAAACCGTTTCGCTACGCACCCTCGACCTCGGTCTTTTGCAGGCCGGGGCGGGCGTGAAGGGCGAATTCGAGCAGCGCCTGAAAAACGTGATTGAGGCGGTGCAGCAGTCGCCGACCCCGGTGCTGCTGTTTATCGACGAGGCGCACACCATTATCGGCGCGGGCAACCAGGCGGGCGGGGCCGACGCCGCCAACCTGCTGAAACCGGCGCTGGCGCGCGGCGAACTGCGCACCATCGCCGCCACCACCTGGAGCGAGTACAAGCAGTACTTCGAGAAAGACGCCGCGCTGGAGCGCCGTTTCCAGATGGTGAAAGTCGACGAGCCGGACGATGAGACTGCCTGCCTGATGCTGCGCGGCCTGAAGTCGCGCTACGCGCAGCACCACGGCGTACACATCAGCGACGACGCCGTAAAAGCGGCGGTGACCCTGTCGCGCCGCTACCTGACGGGCCGCCAGCTGCCGGACAAGGCGGTCGACCTGCTGGACACCGCCGCCGCGCGCGTGCGCATGAGCCTCGACACCGTGCCGGAGGCCATCACCCTGCTGAACGCGCGCGTTACCGCGCTGACGCTGGAGGAGCAGGCCCTGCGCGATGACATGGCCGCGGGCAGCGATAAGCACGATGAGCGCCTCGCCGCCATCGCCGCCACCCGTACCGGGCTGGAAGGCCAGCGCGCGCAGCAGGAAGCGCATTTTGCCGCGCAGCAGGAAGTGGCGCAGCAGCTGATAAGCAACCGCCAGAACCAGCAGCCGCAGGCGCAGATTGCCGCCGTTCAGCAGCAGCTTGCGGCGCTGCAGCAGCAGGACGCGCTGATTCAGGTCGACGTCGATGCCCGCACCGTTGCCAACGTGATTGCCGACTGGACCGGGGTGCCGCTCTCCTCACTGATGAAGGACGAGCAGAGCGAGCTGCTGAGCCTTGAGGAGGAAATCGGCAGGCGCGTGGTCGGCCAGGACGCCGCGCTCAGCGCCATCGCCCGGCGCCTGCGCGCCGCCAAAACCGGCCTGACCGCTGAGAAGGGGCCGCAGGGGGTGTTCCTGCTGGTCGGTCCGAGCGGCACCGGCAAAACCGAGAGCGCGCTGGCGCTGGCGGACGTGCTGTACGGCGGTGAGAGGTCGCTGATAACCATTAACCTCTCCGAATACTAGGAGGCGCACACCGTCTCGCAGCTGAAGGGCTCGCCGCCGGGCTACGTCGGCTACGGGCAGGGCGGCATCCTCACCGAGGCGGTGCGCAAGCGCCCTTACAGCGTGGTGCTGCTCGACGAGGTCGAGAAGGCGCACCGCGATGTGCTGAACCTGTTCTACCAGGTGTTTGACCGCGGTTTTATGCGCGACGGCGAGGGGCGCGAAATCGATTTTCGCAACACCGTGATCCTGATGACCTCCAACCTCGGCAGCGACGCCATCATGCAGCTGCTGGAGCAGCAGCCGCAAGCCACGGAAGCGGACCTGCAGGAGTTGCTGCGCCCGACGCTGCGCGACCACTTCCAGCCCGCGCTGCTGGCGCGCTTTCAGACGGTGATTTACCGCCCGCTGACCGAAGAAGCGATGCGCACCATCGTTGGCATGAAGCTCAACCAGGTGAGCCAGCGCCTGGCGCGCCACTACGGCCTGAAAACCACCGTGGGCGACGGCCTGTCGGCGGCGCTGACCGCCGCGTGCCTGCTGCCGGACACCGGGGCGCGCAACGTCGACAGCCTGCTGAACCAGCAGATCCTGCCGGTGCTGAGCCAGCAGCTGCTGCTGCAGATGGCGGCAAAACAGAAGCCGCAGCGGCTGACGATCGACTGGGATGACGAGGAAGGCATCGTGCTGGAATTTGCTAACACAGAGGAAAGTGAATCATGAGCAAAAATCCGATCTCTTTTTTCAGCCACAGCCACCACCTGCTGGCGGTGCGTGATTGTCAGTCCCAGCCCGACGTGCTGGCGTTTAAGGGGGAGGATCGCCTGAGCGAGCCGTTCCGCTGGCGCATTGAGTTCACCAGCGCCGACCATGCCATCACCCGCGAGGCGATGCTGATGAAAGCGGCTTCGCTGACCCTGCAGGCCCCGGTTGACCAGGGCTGGGGCATTAAGATTCAGCAGCCGGTGCGCGTGGTGCAGGGCGTGGTGACCGGCTTTGAGCGCCTGAGCACCAGCGCCGACCAGACCCACTACGCCGTCACCCTGCAGCCGCGCCTGGCGCTGCTGTCGCGCAGCCGTCAGAACGCCATCTATCAGGATATGTCGGTGCCGCAGATTGTGGAAAAAATCCTGCGCGAGCGCCACGGGATGCGCGGCCAGGACTTTGTTTTCACCCTCAACAACGCGTACCCGCGCCGCGAGCAGGTGATGCAGTACGGCGAGGACGACCTGGCGTTTATTACCCGCCTGCTGGGCGAGGTCGGCATCTGGTTTCGCTTCACCACCGACACCCGCCTGCACATCGACGTGGTGGAGTTTTACGACGGCAGGCAGGGCCATGTACAGGGGCTGACGCTGCCCGCCGTGCCGCCTTCCGGCATGCACGACGCGGCCAGCGACTCGGTGTGGGACCTCGCCAGCCGCTTTGCGGTGGTGGAGAAAAGCGTCAGCGGGCGCGACTACAACTACCGCAACGCCCTCGAAGATATGAACGTGCAGGCCGACGTCACCGGCGGCGACGACACCACCTACGGCGAGTCCTATCGCTGGGCGGACAACTACCTGACGCCGGGCGACGGCTACAGCCATAACCCGGCCCCGGAGAGCGGCGCGTTCTACGCCCGCCTGCGCCACGAACGCTACCTGAACGGCCAGACGCGGGTGGCGGCAGTGACCAGCTGCCCGGCGCTGGCCCCCGGCAGTGAGCTGAAGGTCAGCGGCGGGGAGGACGTCAGTGAGGTATTCCAGAGCGGCGTGCTGGTCACCGCCATCGTCAGCACCGCGCGGCGCGACCGCAGCTTTGAAACCGCCTTTGACGGCATCCCGCTCAACAGCCGCTACGGCTTCCGCCCGGTGCCGCTGCCGCACCCGGTGATGGCGGGAACCCTGCCGGCGCGCGTCACCAGTACCACGGTGAACGACGCCTACGGCCATATTGACCGCGACGGGCGCTATCGCGTCAACATGCTGTTTGACCGCGCGGGCTGGGAAACCGGCTTTGAAAGCCTGTGGGTACGCCAGGCGCGCCCCTATGCGGGCGACACCTACGGCCTGCACCTGCCGCTGCTGGCTGGTACTGAGGTGGCGATAGCCTTTGAGCACGGCAACCCGGACCGCCCGTACATTGCCGGGGTGCTGCACGACTCGGCGCACGGCGACCACGTCACCATCCGCAACTACAAGCGCAACGTGCTGCGCACGCCGAAGAACAATAAGCTGCGCCTCGACGATACGGCGGGCCAGGAGCATATCAAGCTCAGCACCGAGTACGGCGGCAAAAGCCAGCTTAATCTCGGCCACCTAGTGGACAGCGAGAAGCAGAAGCGCGGCGAAGGGTTCGAGCTGCGCAGCGACAGCTGGGGCAGCCTCCGTGCGGAGAAAGGGCTGTTTATCACCGCCGACGGCCAGCAGAAGGCACAGGGCCAGCAGCTGGAGATGGCGCCGGCTATCAGCCTGCTGAAAGGTGCGCTGAATCAGATAACTGAATGGGGCAGCATTACTCAGACCCACCACAACCACAGCCCGGATACCAGCGGCCTGAAACAACTGGTTAGCAGTGCAGACAAACTCAAAGCACCAATGATGTTAATGAGCGCACCAAAAGGTCTGGGTGCCGTCACCCCGGAGACATTGCTGCTGCACAGCGGCAACGGCATGCATTTGCAGAGCATCGGCGAGGTCAGCATTGCCAGTGCGCAGCATCTCTCGGCGAACGCCAGCCAGACCCTCTCTCTACTGGCTCAAAACGAAGGTATGCGCCTGGTGTCTGGCAAAGGTCCGCTGGAGATTGAGTCGCACGGCGATGTGCTGTCACTGACTTCGCTGAAAGACGTTACCGTTCAGTCAACCCAGGGGCACCTGCAGCTGACGGCCAAAAACGGCATCACGCTGGGCTGCGGCGGGGCTTACATACGCATCACGCCGCAGGGCGAAGTGAATATCCACGGGCCGGGACTCATCAGCCTGAAAGGCCAGCACGATCTGCAAGGCCCGGCCAGCGAGGACTTCCCGCTGCCGGAATTACCGACATCGGTGTGTAAAGAGTGCCTGAAAAGAGCGCAGGAGCTTGCGCAGGGCTTCGTGCCAAGGGAGATAAAATGACCGCGAGGTGGATTGAAGAAGTGGCCGCGACCTGTCGTGCATCGGGCAACGATCATCTGGATATCATCGTCGATCAGGCCGGGCTGGACTTTGGCGTTATCCCTGCGCTGAATGCACTTTCAGTAGAATGGCAGTCGCTATATCACGGGCTGCCGGAAGGATTTATTGTCGATGAAGCGCCGTTAATTGCGCGCGTTACCGTTAATGATGCTCAACAGATGCAGTGGCTGCAGGAGATCAGCCTGCAGGCCGCCGCTCAGGCCCCGCTGTTGCTGCTGTGCTCAGCGTGGCCCTTTGCCTCCCTGGCAGGCTGGCTAACGCAGTGCATCGATATTACTCAGGAAGGCAGGGGCGGGATATTACGCTTTTACGATACGCGCATCTTCCCGCTGCTTTTTTCCCACGTGCTCACCGTTGAGCAGCAGCACGCTTTACTGCGACCCGTACTGTTCTGGGCATGGCAGGATATGGATGGCAGCTCATGCGCTATCAATGGAATCGGTCAACCTCCGCTACGCGGTGAGAAAAGCCAGAAAACGGATCTTAGCGACCGCCAGCTGGATCGCCTGATGTGCGTCTGTGATGTCATGGTTTTGCTGGAACACTGTGCACCGCCGGCAGGGGTTTATGAATCACAGCAGGCACTGTTCTCACACTGTTATCAGGGCATGGTAGAAGCCACGGAACTGGGCATTGTTCTGGATGATGCACGCGAGGCCTGGGTGGTAAAAAAATGGCATACCGGCGGAGAAACGGTCTGATACATATCACATTCTGCGTTTTAGCTGCGGGACTGCTGCTGTTATCCGGCTGCTCGCAGCCCGTCGCTCAGGCCCGTGGCGGCGGCGGTGGCACCATTGACGCCATCAACCACACCCACTGGGCGGTCAATAACTTTAGCGTAAACGGCCAGTCGGGCATCGATATTATCGGGCCGTATCAGGGCGGTGGCGGGGGCTGCTGCTACAGCGTCCCGGCTCAGTGGAAGCCGGGAATGATGGTACGTATTGATTGGGAAACGGGGATAGGATATTCAATGGATTTTCCTGGCTATGAGAACAGGCAGAAATATCTTGCATGGAAGAAAGACATTGATGCCCAGAAACGTCAGCTCAGCAAAACCGTGCCGCTCCCCGATTACAACGGTCAGGATACCTGCGGAATCACGGTGCATTTTCTGCCCTGCGATGAGGTAAAGGTGACGACCAGCTGCTACACCTACGGCAGCCCGGCCTACCCGATTAAAGAGCCCATCAGGATGAAGGAGCCGAAAGTATGTCCAAGGTAACCGATACCGATCTGGCGTGGAGCCCGCCGCCGTGCTGTAAATCGCTGCATGTCAGCCTGGCTTAAACGGCGCTGGTAATAACCGCCATCCGGATATCTCTCGAATTAAATCACCATTAAATATACCTCCGGAATATTCAGTCATTCTTCTTTTGAGCAGGGGGAATAAAAAATGATTTAGCCATGTTCATCGCAGGTGGGCAGGGTTAAATGATTTCAGGCAGTAACACCGTAAGCCAAAACAAAAGGAAAGTCAGATGAAACTCACGTTATTAAGCCCGCTGCTGGCGGGACTCTTGCTGTTATCCGGCTGCTCGCAGCCCGCCGCTCAGGCTCGGGGCGGCGGCGGTGGCACCATTGACGCCATCAACCACACCCACTGGGCGGTCAATCACTTTAGCGTCAACGGCCAGTCGGGCATCGATATTATCGGGCCGTATCAGGGCGGTGGCGGGGGCTGCTGCTACAGCGTCCCGGCTCAGTGGAAGCCGGGGATGATGGTACGTATTGATTGGGAAACGGGAGTTGGAGACACGGATGGATTCCCTGGATTTGGAAATGATGACAAATATCTAGCCTGGAAGAAAGAAATTGATGCTCAAAAACGACAGCACAGCAAAACCATCCCTCTTCCAGATTATAACGGTCAGGATACCTGCGGTATCACGGTGCATTTTCTGCCCTGCGATGAAGTGAAGGTGACGACCAGCTGCTACACCTACGGCAGCCCGGCCTACCCGATTAAAGAGCCCCTCAGGATGAAGGAGCCGAAAGTATGTCCGAAGTAACCGATACCGATCTGGCGTGGAGCCCGCCGCCGTGCTGTAAATCGCCGTATATTGGACAGTATTTAACGGCGCTGGAAATAACCTCAATCCCGACATCGCTAGAATTAAATCTCCATTAAATATACCGCCGGAGTATTCAGTCACTCTTCTTTTGAGCAGGGGAAATAAAAAAATGATTTAGCCATGTTCAGCGCAGGTGGGCAGGGTTAAATGATTTCAGGCAGTAACACCGGAAGCCAAAACAAAAGGAAAGTCAGATGAAACTCACGTTATTAAGCCCGCTGCTGGCGGGACTCTTGCTGTTAAGCGGCTGCTCGCAGCCCGTCGCTCAGGCCCGTGGCGGCGGAGGTGGCACCATAAAGGCGATCAACCACACCCACTGGGCGGTCAATAACTTTAGCGTCAATGGCCAGTCGGGCATCGATATTATCGGGCCGTATCAGGGTGGCGGCGGGGGCTGCTGCTACAGCACACCTGCTCAGTGGAAGCCGGGAATGATGGTACGTATTGATTGGGAAACGGGTGTTGGGGGGTCCAAAGGGTTCCCCGGATTTGCAGACAGAGCTAAATACAAAGCTTGGAAGAAAGAAATTGATGCTCAAAAACGACAGCACAGTAAAACCGTGCCTCTCCCCGACTACAACGGTCAGGATACCTGCGGAATCACGGTGCATTTTCTGCCCTGCGATGAAGTGAAGGTGACAACCAGCTGCTGGTCGCCCAAAAATGCCAACTACCCGATTAAAGAGCCCCTCAGGATGAAGGAGCCGAAAGTATGTCCGAAGTAACCGATACCGATCTGGCGTGGAGCCCGCCACTTTGCTTTAAAACGTACATATCAGCCTGGCTTAAACGGCGCAGGCAATAACCTCCATCCCGATATCTATCGAATTAAATCACCATTAAATATACCGCCGGAATATTCAGTCATTCTTTTGAGCAGGGGGAATAAAAAATGATTTAGCCATGTTCATCGCAGGTGGGCAGGGTTAAATGATTTCAGGCAGTAACACCGGAAGCCAAAACAAAAGGAAAGTCAGATGAAACTCACGTTGTTAAGCCCGCTGCTGGCGGGACTCTTGCTGTTATCCGGCTGCTCGCAGCCCGCCGCTCAGGCCCGTGGCGGCGGTGGTGGCACCATAAAGGCGATCAACCACACCCACTGGGCGGTCAATAATTTTAGCGTCAACGGCCAGTCGGGCATCGATATTATTGGCCCGTATCAGGGTGGTGGTGGCGGCTGCTGCTACAGCGTCCCGGCTCAGTGGAAGCCGGGGATGACAGTACGTATTGATTGGGAAAGTGGGGAGGCGTCTACGGAAGGTTTCCCGGGGTTTGCTAACTATGAAAAGTATCTCGCTTGGGAAAAAAAGATGAGCGCACAAAATCGCCAGCACAGCAAAACCGTGCCGCTCCCCGATTACAACGGTCAGGACACCTGCGGAATCACGGTGCATTTTCTGCCCTGCGATGAAGTGAAGGTGACAACCAGCTGCTGGTCGCCCAAAAATGCCAACTACCCGATAAAAGAGCCCATTAGGATGAAGGAGCCGAAAGTATGTCCGAAGTAACCGATACCGATCTGGCGTGGATCCCGCCACCGTTTCCTGCTGAAGGACGCCTGCCCACCCAGCCGCTGCTGGTCGGGCAGCACTGCCATCAGCAGAACAGCAGCGAACGTAATTATCGCCAGGAGCTGTGCCTGGCTGCCGGGCAGCGCGTGGAGCCGCCGTGCTGTAAATCGCTGCATATCAGCCTGTTTTTTGACGGCACCGGCAATAACCTTAACAAT
>Ga0308165_1002596_pt1 | contig 21075 bp, 20 predicted proteins | sample PhyWR2_FD_201032 | JGI IMG/M metagenome (GOLD analysis project Ga0308165, IMG submission 201032) | Phyllosphere microbial communities from UC Gill Tract Community Farm, Albany, California, United States - DLSLW.R2 | ecosystem: Host-associated > Plants > Phyllosphere > Unclassified | place: USA... | reverse complement strand
GCGAGCGCGTGGCGTTTACGCCGGAGCAGTTGGTTGAGGCCCTGCAGCAGCTCTGCCGGCTCACCGACAGTCGCGAAGCTGCGATCCTTTCGACCTGCAATCGCAGCGAGCTCTATATAGAGCAGGAACATCTTTCAGCGGATGTCGTACTGCGCTGGCTGGCCGATTTTCACCATTTGAGCCTCGATGACCTCCGTGCGTGCGCTTATGTGCACGAAGAAGATGCGGCAGTTCGTCACATGATGCGTGTGGCAGCCGGTCTCGATTCGCTGGTGCTGGGCGAGCCGCAGATCCTCGGCCAGATGAAGTCCGCCTACGCCGTGGCGCGTGAGGCAGGCACCGTCGGCCCGCTGCTGGGCCGGTTGTTCCAGGCCACGTTCAACTCCGCCAAGCAAGTACGCACCGATACAGCCATCGGTGAAAACCCGGTGTCCGTGGCGTTTGCTGCCGTCAGCCTGGCCAAACAGATTTTCAGTGACTTGCAACGCAGCCAGGCGCTGCTGATCGGTGCCGGCGAGACCATCACCCTGGTCGCCCGTCACCTGCATGACCTGGGCGTGAAGCGCATCGTGGTCGCCAACCGCACCCTGGAGCGCGCAAGCATCCTCGCCGAGCAGTTCGGCGCCCATGCTGTGTTGCTATCGGATATCCCGGCCGAACTGGTGCGCAGCGATATCGTCATCAGCTCCACGGCCAGCCAGTTGCCGATTCTTGGCAAGGGCGCGGTCGAGAGTGCGTTGAAGCTGCGCAAGCACAAGCCGATCTTTATGGTGGATATCGCCGTTCCCCGCGATATCGAACCCGAAGTCGGCGAGTTGGACGACGTTTACCTCTATAGCGTCGACGATTTGCACGAAGTGGTCGCCGAAAACCTCAAGAGCCGCCAGGGCGCCGCCCAGGCCGCTGAAGAGATGGTCAGCACGGGCGCCGAAGATTTCATGGTGCGCCTGCGTGAATTGGCGGCGGTGGATGTGCTCAAGGCGTATCGTCAGCAGGGCGAGCGCTTGCGCGACGAGGAGCTGATCAAGGCTCAGCGTTTGTTGGCCAACGGCAGCAGCGCCGAAGAAGTGCTGATGCAACTGGCTCGCGGTCTCACCAACAAGCTGCTCCACGCACCCAGCGTACAATTGAAAAAGCTTACTGCCGAAGGCCGCCTCGATGCGCTGGCCATGGCCCAGGAACTCTTTGCCCTCGGTGAGGGCGCGTCAGATAGCTCTTCGGATAAAAAATCGCAATGAAAGCGTCACTGCTCAATAAACTGGACGTGCTCCAGGACCGTTTCGAAGAACTGACCGCTTTGCTCGGCGATGGCGAAGTCATCTCCGATCAAACCAAGTTCCGTGCCTATTCCAAGGAGTACGCCGACGTTGAGCCGGTGGTGGCTACCTACAAGAACCTGCTCAAAGTGCAGGCCGACCTTGAAGGCGCCCAGGCACTGCTTAAGGACAGCGACCCGGACATGCGCGAGATGGCCGTGGAAGAAGTTCGCGAAGCCAAGGAAAAACTCGCCGCGCTGGAAGGCGACCTGCAACGCATGCTGCTGCCCAAGGACCCGAACGACGGGCGTAACGTTTTCCTCGAAATCCGTGCCGGCACTGGCGGCGACGAGGCGGCGATCTTCTCCGGCGACCTGTTCCGCATGTATTCGCGTTACGCCGAGCGTCGCGGCTGGCGGGTGGAAATCCTGTCCGAGAACGAGGGCGAACACGGCGGCTATAAAGAAGTCATCGCGCGGGTTGAAGGCGATAACGTTTACGGCAAGCTCAAGTTCGAGTCTGGCGCGCACCGCGTACAACGCGTGCCGGCGACCGAGTCCCAAGGTCGTATCCACACTTCCGCGTGCACTGTCGCCGTGCTGCCCGAGCCGGACGAACAGGAAGCCATCGAGATCAATCCGGCGGACTTGCGCATCGATACCTACCGCTCGTCGGGCGCGGGTGGTCAGCACGTCAACAAGACCGACTCCGCCATCCGCATCACCCACTTGCCCTCGGGCATCGTGGTGGAGTGCCAGGAAGAACGTTCCCAGCACAAGAACCGCGCGCGGGCGATGTCGTGGCTGTCGGCCAAGCTCAACGACCAGCAGACCAGCGCCGCCGCCAACGCGATTGCCAGCGAACGTAAGCTCTTGGTGGGTTCGGGCGATCGCTCCGAACGAATCCGTACCTACAACTTTGCCCAGGGCCGGGTCACCGACCATCGGGTCAACCTCACGCTTTACTCCCTGGACGAGATTCTTGCCGGGGGTGTCGACGCGGTGATCGAGCCGTTGCTCGCCGAATACCAGGCAGATCAACTCGCAGCGATAGGTGAATAAATGACCATCATCGCCAGCCTGCTGCGCGCCGCCGACCTGCCGGACTCGCCCACAGCGCGTCTGGATGCCGAATTGTTGCTGGCGGCGGCGTTGGGCAAGTCGCGCAGTTACCTGCACACCTGGCCGGAAAAAATCGTCACCAGCGAAGACGCGCTGACCTTTGCCGGTTTCCTGCAACGCCGTCGTGGCGGTGAGCCGGTGGCCTATATTCTTGGCCAGCAAGGCTTCTGGAAGTTGGACCTGGAGGTCGCGCCCCACACGCTGATCCCGCGCCCGGACACTGAATTGCTGGTGGAAGCCGCCCTGGAGTTGTTAGCGGCCACACCCGCCAAGGTCCTCGACCTGGGCACCGGCAGCGGCGCCATCGCTTTGGCCCTGGCCAGCGAACGCCCGGCCTGGCAGGTCACCGCCGTCGACCGCGTGCTGGAAGCCGTGGCCTTGGCCGAGCGCAATCGCCAGCGGCTGCACCTCACTAACGCCACGGTGCTGAACAGCCATTGGTTCAGCGCGTTGCAAGGTCATACCTATGACCTGATCATCAGCAACCCGCCTTACATCGCCGCCAATGATCCGCACCTTGTGGCGGGCGATGTGCGCTTTGAACCGGCCAGTGCACTGGTGGCCGGCCATGATGGTTTGGACGACCTGCGCCTGATCATCAAACACGCTCCCGCTCACCTGAATGCCGGTGGGCGATTGCTGCTGGAGCATGGTTACGACCAGGCCCCCGCCGTGCGCGACCTGCTGTTGAGTGAAGGTTTCGAAGACGTACACAGCCGTATCGATCTCGGCGGTCACGAGCGCATTACCCTGGGACGCCGTCCGTGCTGACCGATCAGGAGCTGTTGCGCTATAGCCGACAGATTCTGTTGCAGCATGTCGACATTGACGGCCAATTGCGCCTGAAAAACAGCCGGGCGCTGATCATCGGCCTCGGTGGCCTGGGCGCACCCGTTGCGCTTTACCTGGCGGCAGCCGGTGTGGGCGAGTTGCACCTGGCGGACTTCGACACCGTCGACCTGACCAACCTGCAACGCCAGATCATCCATGACACCGACAGCGTCGGGCAGACCAAGGTCGATTCGGCCTTGCGCCGCCTGACGGCTATCAACCCCGAGATCAAGCTGATCGCCCACCGCACCGCCCTGGATGTTGATTCACTGGCAGCCGCGGTCGAAGCGGTGGACGTGGTGCTCGATTGCAGCGATAACTTCTCCACCCGCGAAGCGGTCAACGCGGCTTGCGTCGCGGCGGCTAAACCCTTGATCAGCGGTGCAGCCATTCGCCTTGAAGGGCAGCTGTCGGTATTCGACCCGCGTCGCGCCGAAAGCCCGTGCTACCACTGTTTATACGGGCACGGCAGCGATACCGAACTCACTTGCAGCGAAGCCGGCGTGGTCGGCCCGCTGGTGGGGCTGGTCGGCAGCTTGCAAGCGCTGGAAGCCTTGAAACTGCTGGCCGGGTTCGGTGAGCCGTTGGTGGGCCGCCTGTTGCTCATCGATGCCTTGACCACGCGCTTTCGCGAATTGCGCGTCAAGCGTGACCCCGGTTGTAGCGTCTGCGGGACTCAGCATGGTTAAGGGCGCGCCTATTGGTGTGTTCGACTCCGGTGTCGGCGGTTTGTCGGTATTGGACGAAATCCAGCAATTGTTGCCCCATGAGTCGTTGCTGTACGTGGCCGACTGCGGGCATATCCCCTATGGAGAGAAAACGCCCGCGTTCATTCGCGAGCGATCGCGGTTGGTTGCCGAGTTTTTCCGCGAAAAGGGCGCGAAGGCCTTTGTGATCGCTTGCAATACCGCGACGGTCGCGGCGGTTGCTGACTTGCGCCAGGATTATCCCGACTGGCCACTGGTGGGCATGGAGCCGGCCGTCAAACCGGCCGCCGCAGCGACCCGTAGTGGCGTGGTCGGCGTGCTTGCCACCACCGGTACCCTGCAAAGCGCCAAATTCGCGGCATTACTCGACCGTTTCGCGACGGATGTGCGGGTCATTACCCAACCCTGCCCAGGGCTGGTGGAACTGATTGAAACCGGCGACCTGAACAGCCCCGCCCTGCGCAAGATGTTGCAGGGATACATAGAGCCGCTGCTCAGCGCCGGCTGTGACACCATCATCCTTGGCTGCACCCACTACCCCTTCCTCAAGCCACTCCTGGCGCAGATGTTGCCCCCCAGCATCATCCTCATCGACACCGGCGCCGCTGTGGCCCGCCAGCTCAAGCGTTTGCTGGGCGAGCGCGACCTGTTGGCCGACGGCAAGCCTGAACCTGCACAGTTCTGGACCAGCGGCGATGTGTATCAGCTAAGAAATATCCTACCGACACTATGGAAATATCCGGGCGTTGTGCGAAGCTTTGGTGCGTGAAAAATTCGTGAAATTCCGGTGTTATCCACTGGAACTTCTGACTACACGCCAGCTTCTATAGCGAGATAGCCTGTACAAAACCATATAACTTCGTTCGGAAAGGATGTTTCTTATGAAGCGCTTGTTCTGTTTGGCTGCGATTGCGGCCGCAGTAGTGGGGCACTCTGTTTCAGCGCAGGCCGCTGGCCTGGAGTTGGGTGTGGGGGGCACCAGCGATTCGACCATGACCTATCGGCTGGGGCTGACATCGGACTGGGATAAAAGCTGGTGGCAGAGCGATACCGGTCGATTGACCGGTTACTGGAGCGGCGCCTACACCTATTGGGACGGAGACAAGCGCGCCAGCGTTAGCAGCCTGTCGTTCTCGCCGGTGTTCGTGTACGAGTTTGCCGGGGAAAAGGTCAAGCCTTATATCGAAGCCGGGATTGGTGTTGCGGTGTTCTCGCGCACCAAAGTGGAAGACAACAACATCGGCCAGGCTTTCCAGTTCGAAGACCGTCTGGGTTTCGGCCTGCGCTTCGCGGGTGGGCATGAAGTGGGCATTCGTGCCACGCATTATTCCAACGCTGGCATCAGCAGCAATAACGATGGTGTAGAGAGTTACGCGCTGCATTACACCATGCCGCTGTAACCTTCAGGCCGTTGAAGATCCCCTGTGGGAGCGGGCTTGCTCGCGAAAGCGGTGTGTCAGTTGGTAAATGTCTGACTGATACACCGCTTTCGCGAGCAACCCCGCTCCCACATTTAGATCCCCGCTCATTTCATGATCAGCGATACGCCGTCGCAATCCCTTCGCGTTCGGTCAGGCACTCCGGCGCTCCCATCTCGAATTCCCGGCAGATCAGCGGCCGTCGCTCGTAGATCGTACACATCATCGTGTCCCGATCCAGCGCCGCGCACCAGCCGTCGTCCAGGCGCAGCATCACTTCGCCGCCCCAGTCATCGGTGTCGATATAGCGCTCCGGCACGCCGGTGTCGGTGATCAGCATGACCTCCAACTGACAGCAGCAAGCCGCGCAGGTCGAGCAGGTGACCGCGGGTTCGGTGATTTGGGTGTGGGGGATGTTCGTCATAGGGGGCAGTGTAAGGCAAGCGGGTGATACAGGTGTGAAACGACTGACAGGCGTCAGCGTGCCAATCGGTGCAACCCTACAAACACCACCGCCCACAGCAGCGCCAGGACAACCATCGTCGGCGCGAGGGCGAAGCCAAATTTCACCCCCGCCAATTGGCTGCCTGCAAAGTAGGAAAGCGGGCCGCCCACTGCGCCCAATATTGCCGCACGCCACCAGGGACGGGCGCTCCAGGCCAGGCAATAACGCAATGTCGTCGCCAGCAACGCCCACAACAGGATCAACCAGAAGGGAATCAGCGGCCCCGGTTCCGTGAACTGGAACACGCCCAGCGCACGCAACGTGGTATCCAATAACGTGCCTACGACCGTTACGCTCAGGATCAGCTTGCCGTCGGCGGCCCACGAACTTATCCACAGCAGATGAATGGCAAGTACGGCCAGCCCGACCAGTAGCCACACGCTGTCACCGCCAAGCACACAAGCAAACCAGCCGCACTGAAACAGCACGGCATTGGCCAGTGTCTTAAGCACTGAAACGACCGAGCAGCGGCGGGTTGATCGCGGATGGTTTGGCCAACAGCAATTGCGCGGTGCCGATGGTGCGCTCCATAAAGCCACCTTCGCAGTAGCACAGGTAAAACTCCCACAACCGCAGGAAGTATTCGTCGTAGCCCAATTCTGCCAGGCGGCCGTGCGCGCGGCGAAAATTCTCATGCCACAGGCGCAAGGTGCGCGCGTAGTGCAGGCCGAAATCTTCCATGTGCAGCAGGTTCATATCGGTGTCGCGGCTGACGATCTGCAGCATTTTTTGCACGCAGGGCAGGGCGCCGCCCGGGAAGATATAGCGCTGGATAAAGTCGACGTTGGTTTTGGCCTGCTCGTAGCGTTGGTCGCGAATGGTGATGGCTTGCAGCAACATCAGGCCGTCGCTCTTGAGCAGGTGCGCGCACTGTTTGAAGTAGGTTGGCAGGAAGCGATGACCCACCGCCTCGATCATCTCGATCGACACGAGCTTGTCGTACTGGCCCGTAAGGTCGCGGTAATCCTGTAACAGCAGCGTGACTTGATCCTGCAGCCCCAGGGCGACGATGCGTTTTTCAGTGTAGGCAAACTGCTCTTTGGACAAGGTCGTGGTGGTGACCTTGCAGCCATACTGCTGCGCCGCATACAGCGCCATGCTGCCCCAGCCGGTGCCGATTTCCAGCAGGTGGTCGCTGGGCTTGAGGGCGAGCTTCTGGCAGATGCGCTCCAGTTTATTCAGTTGCGCCTGTTCCAGGGTGTCGTCGGCGGTCAGGAATTGCGCCGCCGAGTACATCATGGTCGGGTCGAGGAACTCTTCGAACAGGTCATTGCCCAGGTCATAGTGGGCGGCAATGTTTTTCTGCGAGCCCTTGCGCGTATTGCGGTTGAGCCAGTGCAGGCCCTGGGTGAACGGACGTGTCAGGCGTGCCAGGCCACCTTCCATTGCATCGAGTACGTCGAGGTTACTGACCATCACGCGCACCACCGCCGTGAGGTCCGGGCTGCTCCAGTAACCGTGGATAAAGGCTTCTCCGGCACCGATGGAACCGTTGGCCGCCACCAGGCCCCACACGGCCGAATCCAGGATCTGGATCTCCCCCAACAGATGCGCTTCCCGTGCACCGAATACCTGGCGCTCGCCGTCCTCGATCACCACCAACTGACCATGGCGCAACTGGCTGAGTTGCCGCAGCACGGCCTTGCGCAGCAGCGCGGCGGTCATGCCGTTGACGTTCAGGCGATGGGTTTTGACCGATAAGCTAGGGGATTTCATGGCGGCGATCCTTGGTGTACCCGACTGCGGTGCGAGAGGCGCCATCGGCGGCCCGGTGGGAAAAAATCGGTGTGCGTTTGAGCAACAGGCGCAGGGCCTGCCAATAGATCGCGAGGCAGGTCTTGGCGGTCATCCAGGGAAAGCGCCACAAGTAGCGGTGCAGGCTGGTGCGGTTCAGCGTCTCTTTCTGCAGGCTCAAGGTGGCGTCGAAGACTTTCAATTCGCCCTGCCAATCGGCCATGTGCACGCCGAGTTTGGCGGCGGGCGGGCTGAAGCTCATGCGGTATTCCAGGTCGCGCGGCAAGAATGGTGACACATGGAAGGCCTTGGCGACGGCGAAGTGCTGGTGCTCATTCGCGTTCAGTGCCTGGGCCGGCAGCACGTAGTGATAACGCTCGCGCCACGGGGTGTTGGTCACTTCACACAGGATCGCGGCCAGACGTCCGTCGGCCTCGAAGCAGTAGAAGAAACTCACGGGATTAAAAGCCAGGCCCCAACTGCGGGCCTGGGTCAGCAGGCAGATAGCGCCCTGGGGTGCTTGCCCCAAGGCCTTGCCGACTGCGTGGCGCACGGCATCGCTCAGGCTCATGCCGTGGCGGGTGAATTCACGCAGGTAGTCCTGCTGGCGAAAACCGAAAGGCGCCAGGCGGCTGCGCCCGGCCAGGGGCGTAAGCCCGAGCACTTCGTGTTCCTCGCTCAGGTCCAGGTACAGCAGGCCGATGCGGTACCGAAAGGCGTGGGCCTTGGGCGCAAACCGGCGATGGGCAATCCAGCCGCTGTACAGGGCGCTGTTCACAGGGCTTCTCCAAACGCCTGGGCCACGTGCAGGGCGCTGACCACGCCGTCTTCGTGGAAACCGTTGGCCCAGTAGGCACCGCAGTAGAAGGTGTTGCGCACGCCGGATATTTCTTCCCGGCGTCCCTGGGCCGCCACTGCCGCCAGACTGTATTGCGGGTGGGCGTAGGTGTAGCGGGCAAGAATCTTCAGCGGGTTGATCATCGGCGTCTGGTTGAGGCTGACGCAAAACGTGGTGTCGCTGTCGATGCCTTGCAGGATGTTCATGTCATAGGTGACCGCCGCCTGCGTCTGACGGTTGGGGGTGAGCCGGTAGTTCCAGCTGGCCCAGGCCAATTGGCGGTCGGGTAACAGGCGCGTGTCGGTGTGCAGCACGACATCATTGTCGGCATAGGGCAGTGCGCCCAATATTTGCAGCTCGGACTCGCTGGGGTCGCCGAGCAACGCCAGCGCTTGGTCGCTGTGGCAGGCAAACACCACCTTGTCGAAGGCTTCGGTGCCGGCGGCACTGTGGACCACCACGCCCTCTTCATTGCGCTCCACCAGATGCACCGGGCAATCGAGGCGGATATGTTCGCGAAAGTTGCGGGTCAGGGGGTCGATATAGCTGCTTGAGCCACCCTCGATCACACACCACTGTGGCCGGTTGTTCACCGAGAGCAGCCCGTGATTCTTGAAAAAGCGCACAAAGAACTGCAGCGGAAATTTCAGCATGTCCACCAGCGACATCGACCAGATCGCGGCACCCATCGGCACGATGTAATGCAGGATGAACCGCGGGCCATAGCCTTTCGCTTCGAGGTAATCCCCCAGCGTCATGTCGGCGCTGATGCGTTGCTCTTGCAGGTCCAGCGGTGCCTCGCGATTGAAACGCAGGATGTCGCGCAACATGCCCCAGAACCCGGGCGACAGGATGTTGCTGCGCTGGGCAAACAGGCTGTTGATGTTGTTGCCGTTGTACTCGAACCGGGTGTTTTCGTCGCACACCGAAAAGCTCATTTCAGTGGGTTTGAACTTCACCCCGATCTGCCCTAACAGGCGGATGAAGTTCGGGTAGGTCCAGTCGTTGAACACGATAAAACCGGTGTCTATCGCGTAGCTTTTATCGTCGACGGTGACGTTGACCGTGTGGGTATGCCCGCCGATGCGGTTGCCCGCTTCGAACAGCGTGATTTCATGACGACGGCCGAGCAGGTAGGCACTGGTCAGCCCCGCGATGCCGCTGCCGATGATGGCGATCTTCATAGGTCGTCCTTCTTCGGCGGCGGGCTGCGCAACATGCGTTTACCGATGATCAGTTGTGCGCGGTTTGGCAGTTTCGACAGCGGCCACAGGGTGGCGATAAACAGGGCGGGAAAGGCAATTTCCAGCGGGCGTTTTTCCAGCTTGGCGAAGATGTGCCGCGCGGCTTTGTCCGCCGACCAACTGAGCGGCATGGGGAAGTCATTGCGTTCGGTCAGTGGCGTATCGACAAAGCCCGGACTGATCACGGTCACGTCGATATTTTCCGGCGACAGGCTGATGCGCAGGGACTCGAACAGGTAGCGCAAGCCAGCCTTGGAGGCGCCATAGGCTTCGGCGCGCGGCATTGGCAAGTAGGTCACGGCGCTGGCGACACCCACCAAGTGTGGCGTCTGCCCGGCGCGCAACAGCGGCAGGGCGGCTTCGATGCAATAACTGCTCGCCAGCAGGTTGGTACGAACCACGTGCTCGATGATCGATGAGTCGAACTGACGTGCGTCCACGTACTCGCAGGTGCCGGCATTGAGGATCACCGTGTCCAGCGAACCCCAGACCACGCCGATATGCTCGCCGATCTCGCGCACGGTCTGGCTGTTGGTCAGGTCGCCCGCCACCACCAGCACTTGGCCGGGGTAGCGTTGCGCGAGCGCTTCCAAAGGCCCTTTGGTGCGGGAACTGAGCGCCACATGGGCGCCGCTGTTGAGCAACTCCACGGCCAGTGCGGCACCGATACCACTGCTGGCGCCAGTCAGCCAATAACGGCGGGGCGGTGTCAGGCTCATCCCATTCTCCTTTTAAGCCAGCTGATGACGCTACCCAGCACGGGCAAGTGTTCGTACAGCATGGCGCCGGCATCGAAATAGTCCCGGTGGCGGTACACCTTGTCGCGCCACATCAAGTGCGAGCAACCTTCCACCCGGATCACTTTGCCGTTGGCCAGGCGAGGGTGGCAAAAACTCATTTTCCAGCGCAAGTAACCTTCGCCTTCGGCGACCTGGTCGAAACTGTGGAAGTCAAAGCGCAGCTGGCTGACGTTGCTGTACAGATCGGCGAAGTAGCGGTGCAGGGCTGGCAAGCCATGGACTTCGTGCAGCGGGTCGGCGAAAGCAATGTCCTGGCTGTACAGGCTGTCGAGCAGGTGCAAGTTGTGCTTGTCCAGCGCGGTGAAGGCCTGGGCGAAGCGGCGCAGGAAGTCACTCATAGTCGCCCCCTGCGGCTTGGCGCGAGGGCAGGTTGCGGAAAGCGGCCAGCGCACGTTCACGGGATTTTTTCAGGTCGACGATCGAGCGCGGGTAGTCAGCCACGCCGAACAGGCCGCCGGCGGCTTCGGGGTTGTGCACGTCCTTTTTATTCAGCGCGGCCAGTTCCGGCAGCCAGTGCTTGATGAACACGCCTTCAGCGTCGAATTTCTCCGATTGGCTCAACGGGCTGAAAATCCGAAAGTATGGCGCCGAGTCGGTGCCGGTGGATGAACTCCACTGCCAGCCGCCGTTGTTCGCCGCCAGGTCGCCGTCGATCAGGTGGCGCATGAAAAAACGCTCGCCTTCGCGCCAGTCAATCAGCAGGTTCTTGGTCAGGAACATCGCCACCACCATGCGCAGGCGGTTATGCATCCAGCCGGTTTCCAGCAGTTGGCGCATGGCCGCATCGATGATCGGCAAGCCGGTGCGCGCTTCCTGCCAGGCGGCGAGGTCCTTGGGCGCGTTGCGCCAGTCCACGGCTTCGGTTTCCGGGCGGAACGCGCGGTGGCGCGACACCCGTGGGTAACCGACCAGGATGTGTTTGTAGAACTCGCGCCACAGCAATTCATTGATCCAGGTGATGGCGCCCAGGTCGCCACTTTCGAACTCGCCGCCGTTGGTTTGCAGCGCGGCATGCAGGCACTGTCGCGGCGAAACGACGCCCGCTGCAAGGTAGGCAGACAACTGGCTGGTACCGGGTTTCGCGGGGAAGTCGCGTTCGTCTTTGTAGTAGCTGATTTGCTGATCGGCGAAGGCATCGAGGCGCCGCCGGGCTTCGTCTTCACCGGCTGGCCAGAGGGCGCGCAGGCTGTCGCTGGGTGGGGCGAAACCTTCGACCGTGTTCGGGACGGGATCGCTTTTCAGCTTGAGCGGCGCCTGGGCCTTTGGCGCTGCAACCATGCGGGGCAGGGCGCTGTGCAGGCGGGTGTAGCAGACTTTACGGAACTGGCTGAACACCTGGAAATAAGTGCCGGTCTTGGTCAGTACACTGCCGGGTTGGAAGAACAGTTGATCGAGGTAGCGGTGGAACGTCACGCCATCGGCTTCCAAAGCCTTGGACACGGCAGCATCACGACGACTTTCGTGAATGCCATATTCTTCGTTGACGTGCACCGACTCCACCGACAGCTCGCGGCACAGCTTGCTCAGTACGTCGGGCGCTTGGTCCCAAGTGGCTGCGGTGCGGATCAGCAGGGGAATATTCAGCGCGCCCAGCGTTTTGCTCAGGTCCTGCAGGTTGCGCAGCCAGAAGTCCACTTTGCACGGCGCATCATCGTGGGATTGCCATTGCTGCGGCGTGATCAGGTACACGGCCGCAATCGGGCCCCGCTGGCTCGCGGCGGCCAGAGCAGTGTTGTCGTGCAGGCGCAGGTCGGTGCGCAGCCAGATCAAATGCATTTAAACAAGTCCACGCTGGATCAGCAGTTGGTGAGCCGACAACGGATCTTCGGCGACGAACAATTCGGGGAGGTCATGGGTTAATACGGACAACTCGGCCTGGTGGATGCATACCGTTGGTCCGACAATCAACTTTGGGCAACTGACGCCACCCAGAAGTTTTGCGAACGCCGACAGATGGAGCGACTTGCTCGAATAAAGCAGCACCGCACGCGGTTGCAGGTGTTCCACCGCCAGGGCCAGCTCACCGGCGGGCAGCGGCCAGTCGAACACTTCCACCGGGCAGTCGGCGCTGCTGGCGAGCCAGGCGCTGAGCCACAGGTGCGGCTCCAGGGGCAGGTCGGATTGGTTGACCAACAGCAGCGGCGCACCATGCAGCTGACGATTATTGTGGTAGATGCGCGCGCCAAACTTGCTGCGCAGCCAGGACAGGAAAAACACCCGTTCCATCTGCGCGCCGAACTGGCCTTGCCAGCGTTGTTCCAGCTCCTGCAGCAACGGCAGCAGCAGTTGCTCGCACAGGGTGCGGGGCGGGTAGAGCGCCATGGCCTGGTTGAAGGCGTCATCCACCCGGCGCTCGGTCAATTCGCTGATGGCTTGCACCAGGTTCTGGCGCAGGCTGTGCCATTCGTTTTCGACGGCATCGGGAATGGCCTGGGCGGAGTCGATCAGGCCTTTGACCTGGCTGACCGGTACGCCGCGATTGAGCCAGGTGAGGATGGTGTGGATACGTTGTACATGCTCGGCGCTGAACAGCCGATGCCCCTTGGGTGTGCGCTGGGGCACGATGAGGCCGTAACGACGTTCCCAGGCGCGCAGGGTCACGGCGTTGACACCGGTCTGGCGCGCCACTTCGCGGATCGGCAGCCAGCCATCTTCGAGGGCTTGGGCGAAGTCTTCGCCGGGTTCGTCTAGCAGGGCAACTTTCATGGTCTAGATCGCATTTCGCAGGCTGAGGTTTTCCGGGTGCGGTTGCAGATAGGCCTGCTGCGCGATGTAGCGGTCCGGGTGTTGACGAAAGTGGTGCTTGAGCAGGGTCATCGGCACCACCAAAGGCACGATGCCGTGGCGGTATTGGCCGATGACGGTTTGCATTTCCTGCTTGTCGTCGGCGCTGATGGCCTGCTTGAGGTAACCGCTGATGTGTTGCAGCACATTGGTGTGGGTGCCACGGGTGGCGCACTTGGTCAGGCCGGTCATCAGCTCGCTGAAATAACCGCTGGCCAATTCATCCAGGTTGGCGTCCTTGGTCATGCTGCCCAGCAGGTGGCCGAGGCTTTTGTAATGCGCCGGACTGTGGGCCATCAACAAGTATTTGTAGCGCGAATGAAAGGCCAGCAGGCGGTGACGGGTCAGGCCTTCGGCCAGCAGTTGCTGCCAACTGGCGTACACGAATACGCGAGTCAGGAAGTTTTCACGCAGCACCGGGTCATTCAGCCGACCGTCTTCTTCCACCGGCAGATTGGGATGGCGGGCACAAAAGGCCTGGGCGTAGATACCGCGCCCGCCGCCGTCCACCGGAGTGCCATTTTCGCGGTACACCTTGACCCGCTCCAGGCCACAGGACGGCGACTTCTGCATGAAAATGTAGCCGCACAGGTCGGTGTGTTCCGCCGCCATCTGCTGGCCATAGTCGTCCAGCGGCTGGGTGACGTTCAGCTCGCGGTTCACCGTGCCGACGGCTTGCGGGTGAGCAGGGTCGCCCACCAGGCGGATGGGTTCGCGGGGAATGCCCAGGCCAATGGCGACTTCGGGGCACAGCGGCACAAAGTCGAAATAATCGGCGAGAGTCTGGCTGCACAGCAGGGATTGTTTATGGCCACCGTTGAAGCGCACGTTTTCGCCCAGCAGGCAGGCGCTGATGGCGATCTTCGGTTTGGTGATGCTGGACATAAACGAACCCTCGCAAGATTCCTGTACAAGGTTTTAATCTTGTACAACTAAATCCCATCATAGATTCGATGCTGTACAAGTCAAACTATTTGTACAAGTTTTGCGCGTTGGCTATTTCCAGCCGATTTTCCAGGCGTCGATATCCTGCAGGGTTTGCCAGGGCAGGCGTTCGCTGCGGTGGGTCATGACCGCTTGCAGTTCGATTTCCAGCACGGTGCCTTCATCATCACGAAACAATTCGGTGACCAGGAAGTGTTTTTCCTTGTTTCGGGGGCGCGCTGCTGTCCATTTTGACAGCAGCAGTTTTGCGGGATTGATGCGGTTCATTGCAGGTGTTCCATCAAGCGTCGCGCGGCTTCCTGGCCACTGAGCCATGCACCTTCTACCCGGCCCGACAGGCACCAGTCGCCACACACGTACAGGCCCAGATCGGCGTCGGCCAGTACGCCGAATTCATGACTGCTGGACGGTCGCGCATAGAGCCAGCGGTGCGCCAGGCTGAACGACGGCGCGGGCATGGCGCTGTGCAGCAGTTCGGCGAAAGCGCCGTGCAGGTGCTCGATCACCGCCTCCTTGGACAGGTCCAGATGGGCCCTGCTCCATGCGCTGGTGGCATGCAATACCCACGTGTCGAGGTGGGTGTCGCGCCCCGGTTTGCTGCGGTTGCGCGCGAGCCAATCGAGGGGGCTGTCCTGGACGAAGCAGCCCTCCATCGGCGTATCCAGGGGCTTGTCGAACGCCAGGGCGATGGCCCAGGTAGGGTCCATCTTCACGCCAGCGGCGGCACTCGCCAACTTGGGTGCGGCAGCCAGCAGGGCGGTGGCCTGGGGCGCTGGAGTGGCGATGATCACGTGACTGAACGGGCCGTGGTTTTCGCCGTCGGCATCCAGCAGGTTCCAGTGTTGTTTGCCCTGGAACACCTCGGTGATGCGGCAACCGAACTCCACCGGCAGGTCGTCGAGCAGCGCACGGGTGATCGCGCTCATGCGCGGCGTGCCGACCCAGCGGATCTGTTCATCGGGAGAGGGCGTGAGCTGGCCGGACTTGAAGTTGTACAGCTGGGGCTTCCATTGCTCGGCCCAGCCATTGCTTTGCCAGCGTTGCACTTCGTTGACGAAGCGCCGGTCACGGGCGGTGAAGTATTGCGCCCCCATGTCCAGAGAGCCGGCATCGCTGCGCTTGCTGGACATGCGGCCACCACTGCCGCGGCTTTTATCGAAGAGTTGTACGACGTGCCCCGCGTCTCGTAACGCTCGGGCGGCGGAGAGACCGGCGATGCCGGTGCCGATGATCGCGATGGGAACAGTCATGGGAGGCCTCGTTTTACCGTTGGTACAGACTACGCCGACACCAATAGCTGTACAATATTGTTTTTTGGTATAAGTTTTGGCTTACCTGTTCTTACGGCGTGACCTATGGTTAAAGCACAGGCTTAATCCAACGTTACGCCCGTTCAAATTGATCCCTGCTTATAAAATAGACCAGTGCGGGGCGGCGAACGTTACATGAGGAAGATCCCATGCACATTTTGCTGACCGGCGGTACTGGCCTGATCGGCCGCCAACTCTGCCAACACTGGCTTGCTCAAGGGCATCGACTGACGGTGTGGAGTCGTCATCCGGAACAGGTTGCCAAGCTGTGCGGCGCACAGGTAGCAGGCGTTGAACACCTGCAACAGGTTATCGGCCCGGTGGATGCCGTCATTAACCTGGCCGGCGCGCCCATTGCTGATCGTCCCTGGACCCACAAGCGCAAGGCGCTGCTGTGGAGCAGCCGCATCAGTCTGACTGAAACCTTGCTGGCGTGGCTTGAGGGGCTGGAGCAAAAACCTGCGGTGTTGATTTCCGGTTCAGCGGTGGGTTGGTACGGCGACGGCGGTGAGCGTGAGTTGACCGAAGCCAGCGGCCCGGTGCAGGACGATTTCCCCAGCCAGCTGTGCATTGCCTGGGAAGAAACTGCCCAGCGCGCCGAAGCCTTGGGGATTCGCGTCGTGTTGGTACGGACCGGTTTGGTGTTGTCGGCCGAGGGCGGCTTTTTGTCGCGGCTGTTGCTGCCGTTCAAACTGGCGCTGGGCGGGCCTATCGGCACTGGTCGGCAGTGGATGCCGTGGGTACATATCAAGGATCAAATCGCCCTGATTGATTTTCTTCTGCACAAGGCTGATGCCAGTGGTCCTTATAATGCCTGCGCGCCACACCCGGTACGCAATCGCGAGTTTGCGAAAACCCTGGGCCGGGTGCTGCACCGTCCGGCGTTCATGCCGATGCCGGCCTTTGCATTGAAGGTCGGCCTGGGTGAGTTGTCCGGCCTGTTGCTGGGTGGGCAGAAGGCAGTGCCCGAGCGCTTGTTGGCCGCCGGTTTCACCTTCCAGTTTACTGAGTTGCACGCGGCCCTGGATGACGTGTCCAGCCGCCTCTAAAGATAGGATGTTGCATGACGGATCACGCGTTGTTACTGGTCAATCTGGGTTCACCGGCGTCCACCTCGGTGGCCGATGTGCGCAGCTACCTCAATCAGTTCTTGATGGACCCTTATGTGATCGACCTGCCGTGGCCGGTGCGGCGCTTGCTGGTGTCACTGATCTTGATCAAGCGCCCCGAGCAGTCGGCCCACGCCTACGCGTCCATCTGGTGGGACGAGGGCTCGCCGCTGGTGGTGCTCAGTCGTCGCCTGCAACAGCAGATGACCGCACAGTGGACTCAAGGCCCGGTGGAATTGGCGATGCGCTACGGTGAGCCGTCCATTGAAACGGTGCTGACCCGCCTCGCCGCCCAGGGCATCCGTAAAGTCACCCTGGCGCCGCTGTACCCGCAGTTCGCGGACAGCACCGTGACCACGGTGATTGAGGAAGCCAAGCGCGTGGTGCGCGACAAAAAGCTCGATGTGCAATTCTCCATCCTGCAACCGTTCTACGATCAGCCCGAATACCTCGATGCCCTGGTAGCAAGCGCGCGGCCATACGTGGAACAGAATTACGACCACTTGCTGCTGAGTTTCCACGGCTTGCCTGAGCGCCACCTGACCAAGCTCGACCCTACCGGCCAGCATTGCTTCAAGGATGCCGACTGCTGCAAGAACGCGTCCGCCGAGGTGCTTAAGACCTGCTATCGCGCGCAGTGCTTCAGCGTCGCCCGTGATTTTGCCGCGCGCCTGGGCTTGCCGGAAGATAAATGGTCGGTGTCGTTCCAATCGCGCCTGGGCCGCGCGAAGTGGATCGAACCCTACACCGAAGCGCGCCTGGAGGCATTGGCCCAGCAAGGCGTGAAAAAGCTGCTGGTGATGTGCCCGGCGTTCGTGGCCGATTGCATCGAGACGCTGGAGGAAATCGGCGATCGTGGGCTTGAGCAGTTCCGCGAAGCTGGGGGCGAGGAGTTGGTGCTGGTGCCGTGCCTCAATGATGATCCGCAATGGGCTAAGGCGCTGAATACTTTGTGCGAAAGAGCGCCAACGACGCTATAACTCAAGTCGAGTGAAGATCAAAATGTGGGAGCGGGCTTGCTCGCGAATGCGGTGGATCAGTCAAACAATCAGTGACTGACAGACCGCACTCGCGAGCAAGCCCGCTCCCACATGGTTTACCGTGTTTACAGGTTAAGCGTCAGGCTGACCGTGAGATTGCGCGGCTCACCCGGATTGATCCAGTAATTGCTGTAGGACCGCTCGTAGTACTTCTCATCAAACAGGTTGTTCAAGTTCAAACCCACGGTGACATTCTCCGTGGCTTTGTAATGGGCCAGCAGATCAACCGTGTGGTACGCCGGCAGCTCGAAACCCGTGCCGGCCTCACCGGAGCGATCACCGACGTAGGTGATCGCTGCACCCAGGTCGGAGCCGCGCAACGCGCCGTCCTGGAATTCATACACCCCCAACAGACTGCCGCTGCGCTTGGCGACCCCGAGAATCCGGCTGCCGGCGGGAATGGTTTTATCGCCCTTGGTCACTTCGGCGTCGATGTAGGCAAACGCGCCGATCACCCTTATGGCATCGCTTACTTGCCCGCTCACTTGCAGGTCCAGGCCCTGGCTGCGCGCTTTGCCCACGGCGCGGTTGAGATTGGTGGCCGGGTCCAGCGTCAATACGTTTTCCTTTTCGATATGGAACGCGGCGAGGGTTGCGCTGAGGCGGTCGTCGAACAGCTCGCTCTTGATCCCCACTTCATAGCCCACGCCTTCTTCCGGCTTGAAGGATTTGTTGTTGGCGTCCAGGCCACTGTTGGGCTTGAACGACGTGGAGGCGTTGGCGAACACCCCAACCTGCGGCGTGAGCTGATAGAGCAGGCCGGCGCGTTGAGTAAAGGCGTCGTGAGTCTGCTTGCTCTTGGCGTGGTTGCGGTTGAAGTCGTCGATGCTCTGCTCGAAATGCTCGAAGCGCGCACCGACCATGCCGCGCAAGCGATCTGTGAAGATGATCTGGTCTTGCAGGTTCAACGCGTGGCTTTTGGTCTGTTCGAAGAAGTCGGTGCCGGAGCGCGTGCCGTTGGGTTTGGGCTGGCCGTAAACCGGGTTGTAGATGTCAATGGCGTAGTCACGGCCGCCGATAGCTGTCACGCGTTCTTTCTTGCGGTAGTCCTCGTACTCGGTGCCGACCAGCAGTTCATGCTGCCAACTGCCAATGTCGAACAGCCCACGCAGCTCCAGCTGGGTAATGCTGTCGTGCCAACCCGTCGAGCGTTCGCGATAACGGCGGTTGATAGTGTGGCCGTCGGGGTTCAGTGCACGGTTTTCCGAAGCGTCGCCCCACAGGCTGCCTTGCTTGTAATGGCTGGCCAGGCGCAGTTTCCAGGCGTCGTTGAGGTGGTGTTCGAGGGTGGCCTGGAGGCGGTTGTTGTGGTTGTCGATATCGCCGTCGTTGGGTTCACCGAGGAAGGTGGAACGGGATAGGCCGGGGGCGTCGACGATGCCTCGGTCGAAGGTGGAGCTGTGACGGACGAATTCGCTTTCCACCAGCAGGCTGGTATCCGGGTCCAACTGCCAGCTGAACGAAGGCGCGACGAATACCCGCTTGCTCTGCACGTGGTCACGGAAGCTGTGGTTGTCTTCCACCGCCAGGTTGACCCGAGTCAGCACCTTGCCTTCGCTGTCCAGCGGGGTGTTCACGTCCACAGCGGTGCGATAGCGGTCCCAACTGCCCGCGCTGGTTTGCAAGGTAGTGAAGGCTTCAGGCTGAGGCTTCTTGGTGACGATGTTCACGGTGCCGCCGGGATCGCCACGCCCGTACAGGCTGGCGGCAGGGCCCTTGAGCACTTCGATGCGTTCAATGTTGGCCGCGTCCGGTGTGCTCGGGTAGCCACGGTTGGCGCTGAAGCCGTCCTGATAGAACTCCGACGTGGTGAAGCCGCGCACGCTGTATTCGTAGAGGGTCAGGCCGCCGAAGTTGTTCTGCTTGGACACGCCGCCGGCAAATTCCAGGGTGCGTTCCACGTTGGTGCTGCCCAGGTCTTTGAGCACCGTGGCGGGAATCACGCTGATGGATTGTGGGATGTCACGAATCGCCGTGTCGGTTTTTGTCGCACTGGCGGAACGGGTGGCGCGGTAACCTTTGACTGGGCTGGAGGCGGACTCGTAGGCGTCAGTGGTGACGCTGATGGTGTCGAGTTCCAGGGTATTTTCTTCGGCGTAGGCGGGGTCGAGCAGCAAACCCAAGGCCAGGCCAGCCAAGGGGGCGATTTTTCGAGACGGCATGATAGAGCATTCCAATAGCGATATTGAAACAATATAACATGACCGATGAGAATGGATCGCTCTGAAATATCAGCTTACAGGTGCCCTCGAATGGGCACCTGGGCAGCGAATTATTCCTCTTCCTTGACCGGCGCCGGCGGTGGGCGCAAACCGATTTCCGCCAGCAACTTGATCTCTTTGCCGTTGCGCATCACCTGTATTGCGACCTTGTCCGTGGGCTTGATCCGCGCCACCTGGTTCATCGACTTACGGCCATCACCTGCCGGTTCGCCATTTATGCTGAGAATCACATCGCCCAATTGCAGGCCGGCTTTTTGCGCCGGGCCATCGCGGAAGATTCCGGCGACCACGATGCCTGGGCGTCCGGTCAAGCCAAACGACTCGGCCAATTCCTTGGTCAACGGTTGCACTTCAATCCCCAGCCAGCCACGAATCACCTGACCGTGCTCGATGATCGACTTCATCACCTCCATCGCCAGCTTCACCGGAATCGCAAAACCGATGCCCTGTGAGCCGCCGGACTTGGAGAAAATCGCCGTGTTGATACCGGTCAGATTGCCATTGGCGTCCACCAGCGCACCGCCGGAGTTGCCGGGGTTGATTGCCGCGTCGGTCTGGATGAAATCTTCGTAGCTGTTCAGGCCCAACTGATTACGCCCAGTGGCGCTGATGATGCCCATGGTCACGGTCTGCCCGACGCCAAACGGGTTGCCGATGGCCAGCGCCACATCACCGACGCGCAAGCCATCGGAACGGCCGAGGGTAATGGCTGGCAGGCTTTTCAGGTCGATCTTCAGTACCGCGAGGTCGGTTTCCGGGTCGCTGCCCACCACGCGGGCCAGGGTTTCGCGGCCGTCACGCAGGGCCACCACGATCTGGTCGGCGCCGGTGGTCACGTGGTTGTTGGTGAGAATGTAGCCTTCGGGGCTCATGATCACGCCCGAACCCAGGCTGGATTCCATGCGCCGCTGCTTGGGCCCGTTGTCGCCGAAATAGCGGCGGAACTGCGGGTCTTCAAAGAGCGGGTGCGCCGGCTTGTTGATGACCTTGGTCGTGTACAGGTTGACCACCGCAGGGGCGGCGATGGTGACCGCATCGGCGTAAGTCACCGGGCCTTGTACCACCGCGCTGGTCTGCGGTGCCTGTTGCAGGTTCACATCCAGGCTGGGTAGGCCCACCAGCTCGGGGTAACGCTGAATAATCAGCATCGCGATCAGCACGCCAGCCAACAATGGCCATCCAAAAAAACGCAGCGCCTTGAGCATCAAGTT
>Ga0308165_1002595_pt1 | contig 21078 bp, 21 predicted proteins | sample PhyWR2_FD_201032 | JGI IMG/M metagenome (GOLD analysis project Ga0308165, IMG submission 201032) | Phyllosphere microbial communities from UC Gill Tract Community Farm, Albany, California, United States - DLSLW.R2 | ecosystem: Host-associated > Plants > Phyllosphere > Unclassified | place: USA... | reverse complement strand
CCATGCCCGGGCGCCATCACGGGTCAAAATTGCTTGAAAACGCCAGCAAGGGCCAGAATTACTTGCAATTCTGTCAGCCTGAAATGGCTGCGATGGGGGATTTTTGCGCAATATTGACCCCAATTCAAGGGCCAAATTTACTTGTATGAACGTTTATGGTGCTGCATTCTGACTGAAGCTGGCAATCTGGAGCACCGTTGGCTGCTTGTTGACATTGGGGCTATCGGCACATCAACGCACGCCATTCAGCTGTTGCGGCAACTGCCCGGGCCTGTCGAACACCTGCAGCTTGTGCAAGGCGTTCAAGGGCCCAAACCGATCTTCGTAGCGCTTGGCGTGTTGGCCCTCCCCACTGACGTTGCGGATGTAGACCGCATCGACACGCGCACCGAACTCCTTGACGATCGCTGCATAGGCCTCGGGGTCGCGCTCGCCTGAGTCGCCCACCAGCACCACATGGCGCAGCGGTAGTCGCACCAGCAGCGCGCGGATCGCCGCAACCTTGAAGTCTTGCACCCGCTGCGGCTCAGGCTTGATAGTTTCCTCGACCAGCACGGCCGGGTTGGTGATATCGATGCAGCGCATGTCCCATGTGAAAGGCGGAAAGCCCGCCTCCTCGGTAAAGCGCCGCAGCGGCTCATGGAACTGCCACGGACCGGCTGACACGACGTGGAAATGCAAGGCCGCGCTGCTCGCTTGCTGCCATGCACGGTAGAGTGCTGCCATGCCGGCTACTGCCCGGAACGGCCGCACGAAAGTGTTCGCCTTGGCCTCGGCGCGGTCCCTGATGTTGGTTTCCTTGAGGGTGTCGTCCATGTCGGTCACCACCGTCACGCCTTCGGCTGGCACCAGCAGGGCTGTGCCGTGAAATCGGCTTGCTTGGCCCGGCGTGGACAGCGACTCGAAGGCGATGAGGCTGTCACGCGCCAGACGTGCCGCTTCGTCGCTGCCGATAGGAATGTCGGCGGCAAAGCAGCCCGAGGCATCGGTGGGCGCGAGCGCAGCGACCCGCTCGCCCAGCGCGATCAAGACACGGGCATTGCGAACGCTGTCGGAGACGAAATACCCGGCGCGCGCGCGGTACAGCGGGTCGCTGCGGGTCGCTCCGAGCGTCGGCGCCAGCGCGTCGATCAGCGCTTGTCGCCCCGCGCTGCCTTCGCCCGGCTCGTAAACGCGCCCCTGAACCCGCATTGACCATCCAGCGCTGCCGTTCACTGCACTCGGAAAGGCCAGCGAGGGCCCGAACAAAACCTGCTGGTTGGCTGCGAGGTCGTGTGTCGCAGCGCACCCGCTCAGGCAGGCGAAGAGGCAGCCGCAGATGAACAGGCGCAGGGCAAGAGCTCGCGCCGCCAGGCTGTGCAAGGTCGTGTTCATCGCATGACTCCTTGTTAATGCTGTCAGTGGCAAATGAGCGAAGTGTCCATCGCCCCCGGCCGCAAGGTGTAAACCAGCTGCAACATGTAAGGGTACGGCCCTGGCATTTGATGGATCGACTCAAGCTGAAATTGAAGGGCTTGATTCCTATTGACCATCGCATGCGGTTCGCTTCCAGCTAGAGCGTCAACCGTCCAACTTTTCGGCGGTCACTTCAAGCTCAAGTGGAAACCATGAAACTTCACACATCCACTTGCGTACGTTTCACATCGCGACGCAGAACAGACCGCCCCGAAGGAGGCATGATCATAGGCGTGACGAACGTTGCAAACATCCTCGCCAAGCAAGAAGACAGCACTGGCACAATGATCGAAACGGTCTATGCGAAGGTTGTCCCATCGTATGCCGTGTACCGCACCGCCGAGCGTGTGATCGTGCAGTATGCGGACGATGAAAAGCTCGGCAGCGATCAGCGGCAGGCATTGATCGCGTCGAATCCCGTTAAGGGCGAGATCAACGGCTTGATCGACGGTTGGCGTAAGAGCGCCAACGAGTCGGCGAAGACACGGGCACGCCTGTTTGACCGCCGAGTGGCTGACGCGCTGGTCGTTGCTCTGCAAGGTGATCAGGCGCATGCGGTCGAACTGCTGAACCAAATTAAAGCCGACATCGTCGCCGAGCGCACATCAATCGCGCGCACGAGCTACCTATTCACGTCGTGTGCGACGACTGCAGCCTTCTTGTTGATTTTTGGCCCGTTTTATTGGCCTATTACGCCCGCCAACGATAACTTCGCTGCCTCCTTGTGCTTGTCAGCCGCCGTTGGTGCAATCGGCGCCTTTTTCTCGATCGCGCTCGCGATCCGCGGACGTCAGATCGGCACGGATCTCCAATGGCGCGATAACCACACCGATGCCGGCCTGCGCGTCACGATCGGCGCCATCTCAGGTGTGGTGCTCTACTGCCTGTTACACGCGAAGGTTGTCACAGTCGGATTTGGCAATGTCTCAATCGGCGGCACCGTCCCTGACGGAAGCTTCGATGTCAAGCTCGCCCTCATGCTGGTTACTGCGTTCGCCGCCGGCTTTACTGAGCGGCTGGTTGGCGATCTCTTCGGACGAGCGGCGTTTGGCACGACAGCGCCCACTGCAAACCCGCTGGCAGGAAAGGCAGGCGTCGCGACGACGGCTGTCGCTAGACAAAAGATAGCTGCGAACGAGGCAAATCCGCTGGGCAGGCCGGCTCCGACGACAGTGGCGGAACACGCTCCAGCGCTACCCGATCAGGGCGACCTGCTCGACGGTTGCCTCGACCACGCAACTTTGAGTCCCGATGAAATAACCCGCGATGTCGAATTGCCTGATGCCATGGGCGGCGTTGCCGGGCGCGCCTGAGGAGAGAGGCAATGGCCTACAAGCTTGTTTAGTTAGCGCAGGTTGGGGTCTGAGGTACAGTGGAACAGTAAAAGCAGTTAGTCGGCGTCTAAAAATTAATTCCCGGAACCAGGATAAATTGGCACGAATGAGGGTCATAGGTTGTATTGGTTTGTGGAGGTGCGTCATGCTTGAGCCTGTCATTCATACCTGTACCTGTTCGGCCTGCGTGGCACAAGACGACATCGGGGTGCAGGGACTTCATCACCAAATTAACCTGTTCTTGAGCCGGTTAGACGAGCAGCAGCGGCGCTGGTACGCTGCGCTGGAGTCCACGCGAATCGGTCGAGGTGGCGAGCAGCTCGTTGCCCGGATCACTGGTGTGAGTGAGAAGACGATTCGCCGCGGGCGGCGCGAGCTCAACGGCGAACTTGCCGAGCGTGCCGCTGATCGGGTCCGCAGCCCAGGCGGTGGACGCCCGGCCCTCGAGGTCCAGGACCCGGCGCTGGCGGACACCCTGGAGCTCTTACTCGTGCCAGAAACCGCCGGCAACCCGCAAGGTGAGGGCAAGTACAAACGCAGCTCACTGCGCCAGCTGAGCGACTGGTTGCGTCAGCGTGGACACCCGGCCAGTCCCACGACGGTCGCACGATTGCTCAGAAAGCGCGGCTACTCGCTGCGCGTGAACGCCCGGCGCAAGGAGGCCAAAGCGTCGCCCCTAGAGCGCGATATGCAGTTCCAGCACATCAACGCACAGAAGGATGAGTTTCTGGCCAGCGGTGAGCCGGTGATCAGCGTGGATACCAAAAAAAAGAACTGATCGGCGACTTCAAGAACGCGGGGCAGGCTTGGCGCCTGGAGTCCGAAGCGGTGCTCGTGCATGACTTTGCACAGGACGCGCTCGGGCAGGCGGTGCCCTACGGCATTTACAGCCTCAATGACAACCACGGTTATGTCGGCATTGGAGACTGCTTTGATACGCCCCGCTTTGCCGTCGAGACGATCAGCGACTGGTGGCAGTTTGAAGGACAGCGACGCTACCCCCAGGCTGCACGCCTTCTCATCTTGGCCGACGCCGGCGGCTCCAACAGTTGCCGCTCCAGGGTGTGGAAAGCGCAGCTGCAGGACCAGTTGTGCGATGCCTGCGGCTTGGCGGTGACGGTTTGCCACTACCCAAGTGGCTGTTCGAAATGGAACCCGATCGAACACCACCTGTTCAGCCACATTAGCCTGAACTGGGCGGGCAAACCCCTGCGCAGCTTCGAGCTGATGACCCGCTATATTGCCGACACCACCACACGCACCGGTCTGACGGTCACGGCTGTGCTCAAGCGTGGCGGCAACGAACTGGGTGAGCGTGTCACTGACCAGCAGATGCTGGGCCTGAAGCTGACCCCACACCGCGTCTGTCCGCAATGGAACTACACGCTGCAGCCACGTACTGCGCAGGCGCGATACTGCCAAAACGGGAATTAATTTTTAGACGCCGACTTAATCTTACTGTGTCATAAATTTAGTTGATGAGTGAGCGCATGGCAATGCGGGCAGCGGCCCATGGCGCGGATGAGCTCAATGCTCACAAGGGCAGTGCGCTGATGCTCCTGCTGCTGCCGCTGGCCATGCAATGGGTGCAGCGCAGTGGCGGCATTGATGGGGTGCTGGAGCGTTTCAAGAACAAGGGTTACAGCCAGCAGGCCGCCTCTTGGATATCGACCGGCGAGAACGAGGAACTGCAGCCGCAGGCAGTCAATGAGCTGGTTGACACGGAGGAGCTTTCGCGCATGTCGCAGCAACTCGGCGTCAGCAAGGAAGAAGTTTCCTCGGGCATGGCGCAAATCTTGCCGGAAATGATGAACCAGCTGACGCCGCAAGGCGGCGTGCCCGATGACGGCGATGACGTGCTCGACCGTGGCCGTTCCATGCTGGAGCAGATCATGAATGCAGGGCGTGCCAATCGCTGAAGATGGTTCCATGTCGCCTTGGCAGCCCTTGCCAGTTTGGCCGGCTCTAACCAGAGCCTCAATGCTTCCCCCACTTCTCGCACTGCCAACGGCTTGTCTCGTGTGGCCGTGTTTGACAGTCAATGTTCGTACTGACACGACCGCGCCTCGCGCGATAGCTTCTCGCAGGCTTTCTGTACGCTATTCCCCGCCCGTATGGGCATCGGTCAGTGGTAGGACAAATCTGGCACCATTGGACTTCACGCCTTCGTAAATCGCTGCCTTCCACAAGCCTGATAGCTGGCCTGAGCGCGCCACGTTAGGGTGGATCAGATACCAATGGTCAGGGTAATAAGCCGTTGAGCTTGAGGCAGGTATTAATGACTTTGACCAGCGCCAGATGCTTGCGGTTCCCCAGAATTTCCTGCTTCGGGTAAGCCCGGCACGTATAGCGCTATATGCGGGACTCGACCTCGACAATCGTGCTCTTGAACAGGCGCGAGAAGCGGCGGATCTCGTCGAAATCGAACGGTAGCACGATGGCCTGCGGGCACGGCCTTGCCGCCTTCATCAGCCCCATGGCCGAGCCGACGCCGAATTGCCGCGCCGCATAGGTCGTCGTGGTGATGATGGCCTCGGCCGACGTAATCCTTGAGCAGCGGAAATTCAGCCACCGGAATGAAACGCAGCGCCCGCTCGCCGTGGCTGGCCAGCAGTGCTTCATCGACCTGGCGCCGGCCGCCGCGAATTGCCATAGCCAGGCTTTTGAGCTGTGGGCGGCGCAGCAAATCCACCGAGGCGAAAAAGGCGCCCATGTCGAGATGGGCGATGCGGCGGATTTTTGACCGGGCGGGAAATGCCGGGGCGTTCACCCTTCAAACATAGCGCGCCAGCTGCTGCAGCGGCCGCCAGAGTTGGCCCGCCTGTGCCCCGGAAATTATTTGACGCCTTTGGCTTCGAGGAGGGTGACATACCCCTGGGCCCGCGCATGACCATTGGCGGCGGCTTTGCGATACCACTTGAGTGCTTCCTGGTCGCTTTGCGGAACACCGTCGCCGCGCATGTACATACCGCCCAAGTTGGACTGACCAATCTGATCGTCCAGGTCCGCAGCTTTCCGGTACCAGGCGGCCGCCGCCGCAGGATCCTGCGTCAACCCGCCGGAGCCGTTTGCGGCGAAGGCCCCAATGTTGTTCATGGCACGGGCGTTGTTCAACTCGGCGGCCTTGCGGTACCACTCCAGCGCAAGCTGGTTGTCTATCGTCAGGCCGACTCTGCCTGTTTCGTAGGCGAAGCCAAGGTTGAGCATTGCCCCGCTGTCACCCAGTTCTGCTGCCTTGCGGTACCACTTGAGTCCTTCGGCCGGGTCGGGCGCCAGCCCCAGGTCGCCGTGGTCGTAGCCATAGCCTAGGGTGCTCATGGCGAAAGCGTTGTCTTTTTCAGACGCCTTGAAGAGCAGCTCCTGGGCCAGCTTGAAGTCTTTCGTGACGCCGGAGCTGCCTGTCCCGTACAGGACGCCCATCGCGGCCATGCTGCGGCCATCGCCGGCTTCGGCGCCCTTGCGCCACCACTGCACGGCCTGCATTTCGTCCCTGTCCGGATTTTTCGAGCTGTTCAAGACGCCCCCCACACCACCCATGCCTTGGGGACTGCCAGCGTCGGCGGCCTTGCGGAACCAGATGCCTGCCTGTTTCAGGCTGTCCGCCTCCTTGACCTTGTAATACTGTTCCGCAAGCGCCAGCATGCTGGCCAGGTCGCCGGCCTGCGCTTTGGACTGCAAAATTGCTGCGGCCTGGGTTTGGGCCGCTTTCGCCTCGGCTTGCAGGCGTTCACGTTCCAGCGCAATCCGGCGTTCTTCCGCCGCGCGTTGCTCGGCCAGCGCCTGCTGCTGCTTGTTACGCTCTTCTTCGTCGCGGCGGGCTTTCGCGTTGGGCTGGACCGGACCGAGTTCGATATCCATGCGCTTGACCGTCCCGGCGGCCATGCGGATGTCCTGCGCGAACGCGCGTTCGCGCAAGGCGTCGACCTGCTTGACGACGCGAAGCTTCAGGGTTCCTTCGCTCACCGGTACGTCGACCGGGCATTCGCCTTTGAACACGCCGTTGATCGTGACTTCGGCATTGTTGGCTGCGCTGTCGCAGACGATGCGGAGCATGGACAGGGCGGATTCGGCGGGTTTTTTGACCGCCGTCTGCGCACTGACGGGCAGTGTCGCCGTCAGCGCGGCAAGGGTCAGGGCCGTAAGCGATCCGATGCGCATGGTGAAACTTTCAGTGAAATGGCATGCCGCCAATGTTGCCTGCCTCATTCGCTGTAAGCGATGCTGGGCGGGTAGTTGAGTCCGCTGTCGTTGGTTACAGGCGCGGAGAAGCTCGGCAGCATGGCGTTGAGCTTGCCCTGCACTTCTGCGGCACTGTTACCGATCTGGTGATATTTTGACGAGACATAGCAGCCGTCCGGCTTGGGGCCGCTTTCGTTGCAGATGGTGTATTTGTCGCGCAGATAGTCCATGAATTTGGACCGCATCTGCTTGAGCAGCAGGTCGCTCACCGGCCAGGGCACTGTGTCTGACCGGCCGCTTGCTTCCTGCTGCTGCGAGACACGGGGGACGTCATAAGTCCATGACACGGGTGTGATGCGCCCGATCAGGGTGAGGTTTTTCTTGTCGCTGCGGCTGTGCTTGAGCGCGGCATAGTGGACAACGTACATCGTTCCATAGCGTTTGATGCGGCTGTCGTGGGCCACATTTGCGGACCCGCTGCCGGCGCTGCTGCTCGCTGGCGTGTTACTGGTCGATGTGCGTGTATTGGCGGCGGCGACCAGGGTCTGCGCGCTGCGGTTCGGGGACTCAGCTTGCGCCGTTGCGCGTGCGTTCGCATCGACCTCCTGCCGCTGGGCTTGGGCCAACTGTGCGCGCTGCGTAGCGGCGGCTTCCTGTTCTCGCGGGAGCTGGGCCTGCTGGCGCACCTGCTGAGGCTGTTGCTGCTGCAGCAGCCGCGCGCGTTGTGCTTCAATTCGCGCACGCTCCTCGGCAAAACGCTGCTGGTTGCGGGCGACGTCAGCGCGGCTTGCCTCAAGCTGTTGCTGGATGCGGCGGCCTTGAGCCGCCTCGGCCATACGCGCGGCGGCTTGGCCCTTATAGGCTTGGGAGAGCAGACTTCCAAAGAGGGCTGCACCTTGCGCGGCGCTTATGCCGGACTCTTCCGCCGCCGCGCTGGCTGTCTGCCGTGCGGCGCGCTCCTCGGCTGCCTGCAGGCGGCGTTCTTCTTCCTCCAACTCGCGCTGGCGCCGGGCGAGCGCCTGGCGCTCGACCTCCACGGCTTCCTTTTCAGCCAGCTGGAGGGTTTCGGTGCGGCGCAGATGGTCTTTGGCTGCGCTGCCGGTCGCGAGCTTGCGTGCGGCTTTTAATTGGGCTTCGCTGCAGGAAAAGTCGCGCGCCTGGATGCACTTGGTGGCTTTGTCGATAGCCTGGTCGAAGTCCATCTGGTCCAGCTGATCGGTCAAACGCAACAGTTCGGCCGTTGTCGCTGCTGGAGTAGGCATGCACGCCAGTAATGCAAGGCAACTGGCCGCGAATCGGGTCAGGCTGGATTGAAAGGCCATGAGGTTTTTGTAAGATCGTTGAAATGACGGCTGGACGAAGCCTGCCGGATCATTATTAGCGCAATTGGATACATGTGAAACCTGGCCCGGCTAAGGCGCCTGGCGATGATGGCCTTGTGGACCAGCCAATACGGATTCTGCGCAGCTAGGTGTCACGTTATGAGCTACGGTGTCAACTTTCGGTCGGCGGTAACACCCAGGCGCCTGCGCCGGCAAAAGTTGCCAGCTTCCCTGCGGCAACTGCTGCTCCGGCTGCTGCCGCCAAGGCCGCGCCTGCGGTGAAGAAGACGACGCATAAGAAGCGCGTGGCCAAAAAATCGCACAAGACCACGGGCGCGGCCAAGAAAGCCGACACTGCTGCACAGGCCGCAGCCGCAGCCGCAGCCGCATCATCAGCGACGAAATAAGCCAGGCAGGCTTTTGCCGCGAAGGGGAGTTGGGGCAACTCAGCTCCCCTTTTTACTTTCCGTTAGGCAGCCAGCGGCGCACCACAGCACGATGCCTGCGTCTTCTTGAGCTTGGCGCTTTCGCTTTCCAGCTCACGCAATCTTCTGGCGTTGGGCACCTGCCAGGGCGTTTGCCGAAGTCAAGCTGCACTTTTCCCTGACGACCTGCATGCATGAGTTGCCGTAGCGCCGAGAACCAATGGGTACGGGAGAAGCCTCGAAATAGGTGATGCAGCAATCTACGGGCATACTGCTCTGTGCTGACATCTGGTTTTTTCGGAGGATGATCTTTGCTTACGCTGCCAACGTCACCGGTCCGTCTTCTGCCAGCCATGCTCCGCTGCGTTTGCGAAACGTCACATGCACGGCGCTCAAGCCCAGGCCGGCCCGCTCACCTCTCGAGGTCATGAGTTGCGCGCTCAAGGTGACGCGAACCGTATCCTCATCGAGCACCTCGTCGCGCAGCATCAGATAGCCCACTTCCTGTCCACGTGCTTCAGCTTCAAGCTCCGGTGGCGACATCACACGCAGAGGCTTGGGAAGATCTGCTTGGGAAATGGTTTGCGCCTTACCGTCGTTTAGCAGCAAGATCGCGGGCTGGCGCAACACGTAATGCAAGTCCGGCAACGTTACGCGAGCGCTGCTTCCTGGCAGTGCTTGCCCGGTGAATGCCGAGTCCAGAACGCATTGCCTGAGCTGCTGGATCTCTTCATCGCCCGGCATGGCGTCTCAACTCCACCACTGATGGTACATCGCGTTGTCCGTGCCGCGCGCGAACACATCAATGCGGTTCGAGCCCCACGAGACAGCATCCGGATCGGAGGTGAGCACGCCGCCGAGCGACTCCCACCCGCTCCAGCCGCCGCTGAACCATTTGTGCCACAAGGCGTTGTCCGTGCCGCGCGCGAAGGTATCGAGCCGACCGGATGCCCACGAAGATACGCCTGGACCCGAGGTGAGCACGCCGCCGAGCGACTCCCACCCGCTCCAGCCGCTGCTGAACCACTTGTGCCACAAGGCATTGTCCGTGCCGCGCGCGAACACATCGATGCGGTTTGCGCCCCACGAAACCGCTGCCGGGTCGGAGGTGAGCACGCCGCCGAGCGACTCCCATCCGCTCCAGGTGCCGCTGAACCACTTGTGCCACAAGGCGTTGTCCGTGCCGCGCGCAAATACATCGAGCCGGCCCGATGCCCAGGAGCACACGGCAGGGCCGGAAATCAGCACACCGCCGAGCGACTCCCATCCGCTCCAGGTGCCGCTGAACCATTTGTGCCACAAGGCGTTGTCCGTGCCGCGCGCAAATACGTCAATGCGGCCCGGACCCCACGAAACCGCTGCCGGGTCGGACGTGAGCACACCGCCAAGCGACTCCCACCCGCTCCAGCCGCCGCTGAACCATTTGTGCCACAGGGCATTGTCCGTGCCGCGCGCGAAGGTGTCGAGCCGCCCGGATGCCCAGGAGGAGGAGCCGACGCCCGATGTGAGCACCCCACCCAAAGACTCCCACCCGCTCCATCGAGTGCGTGCGCCGTACAGTGCCTGGATTCCCCCGATGTCATCGACCTCCAGCGTGCGGTGCGCGCCGGTGTAATACGGCGCCATGACTGCGCCCGAGACAGTCGAGTGCGCCAGCCCCAGCGTATGGCCGAACTCATGCAGCGCAACCGTTACCAAATCTATACCGGACGGTGGAATATTGACCGTCCAGGTCTCTGCTTCATCGAAGTGCAAATCGCCAGCAATGGCACCGCCATTTGGAGGTGGATAGAAACCATGCGCCAAAATACCGCTTGGGCCGTCGAACGGGCTGCCGTCGCCGTGATCGCCAGCCACAAATCGGATCACCATGTCGGGCGTGCTGGCGAAGGGCACCTCGCTGAAGGTCAACGGCGTGACAGTGCTCCACTGGGCCAGAGCCTGCGTAATCGCGCTGCGCGTAGCGGCCTCCGACAGGTCAGGACTGAAATTCTGGAACCCGTATGTAAGGGCCGTTTTCGTCCACTTGTTTCCCTGAAGGACGAACTCGGCCACGTCCGGAAATCCGCACCGTGGCCGGTGCATCAATGCTACTGTGTCTTCGTCCAAGATGCCCGTGAGCGGCAGATGGTTGAACTCCTGAAAGCGCCGCAGTGCCTGAGCGGTTTCCTCGTCAAAGGTGCCGGCCTTGTTGGCCGGCGGCGCAGTGCGCGCTGCTGGCACGCCGAAGGTTTGCAGCACTGGGGAGGCAAGATAGCCAAAGCGCATCAGGTAATCCTGCAGCTGCGTGACCTTTTCACCCGTATCGCCTTCTTTCAAACCAGCGCCATCGGGCACGTAAGGCTTGGCTTTGGTCAATTCGATCATCTCGGCTGCAGTGACCGTCGCCTTCTTTGGGCTCGTCTTACGTTCTGCTGGCATGGCTTGCCTCCCGTTCAGTTCAAGTGCAGTTATGTGGAGGCGGGATACAACACCATGTGCCATTCCCCTGGCAGCGCGATGCCCTTGGCGCGATCTTCTGATGAAAATGCGCTCGAACCTGCCCCTGAACTCGTACCCGTCATTAAGCCAAGCGGCATTTGTCCGGCTTCTGGTGCGCCAGCATTGCCAATCCTGTCGTGCATGTCGCCAGGGATTTGTCCTGCACCCATGGGACGGCTGCTTGTGCTCATTTCTCCACGCGGCATCTCACCGCTTATGGCGATGGCCCTCGGGTTGGTCATTTCCCCTCTGGGCATTTCCTCTTGGGGCATCTCTGTGCTTGCAGCGCTCGGGGGACTCTGCTGTTCCCCGGGCATCACCCCGGCGGAGAGGTTGGATTGGTGGTTCACGCTCATGAGTAACACTCCTGATGGTGCCTAACAGGCGCCATAGTGTTCCGGTAGCAACTTCGAGTCAAGCTGAACTGCCCCCGGTTTTTGAGAAGGATCCAGTTCTTGAGAAAATCTTTGTCGATGCCGCCTATAAATCAGAGACGGTACGGCGGAAATCCTGGACTACTTGGAGGTAGTTCATGTACTCATACGAAGACCACATTCGAGCCGTCAAGCTCTATCTAAAACTCGGCAAACGCACTGGCGCGACCCTTCGGCAGCTGGGGTACCCGACGAAGAACGTGCTCAAGAGCTGGTATCTTGACACGATTTCGGTCTGCAACGTCAGCCAGTCCGCTCCTGCACAAATTCCGGCAGCGAACACCCAGGCAAACCTGCCCGGTCAGGACGTTGAACTGGCCTGCCCCAAGTGCTCGGCCAGCAGTTTTGCAGCCGGAGATAGCGAGCGCTCATCTTGAAAGCAGATGACGAACCGGCACCGGGCCCAGGTATCCGTCAGCGCGATGATGCGCAAATTGAAGGCTGCGGCCAGCGGCTGCGCCACCTCCTGGGGCACGACACTGATACCCAGGCCCGATCGGACCACACGCAAGGCCGCTTCAAAATTCGAGACTTCCGCACGGTAGCGAATCGACTGCCCGCTGGCCGCTGCTGCATCCGTATCCATTGCCGAGCAGCTCAAATCAGAAAATTTCGGCCTGGGCCGTGTTCATGGAATTGACGGCGCTGAAGTGAGGCAGCGCGGCTGGAAAAGTCAGCGATCAGTTCTGTCACACTGCAAGAGCCACCTCTTGGAGCCATTGCACGAAGTCGGCCTGCAGGGCCGGGCTGATTTCATGGTCAATGGGATACAGGCGCGTCAGGTGCGTGACGCCCAGTTCGTTCAGGAGCCGGTCCGAGCGCTGCGCCCATGCGATCGGCAACTTGCTGTCGTACTGCCCGTGCCCAATGAAGCCGTGCAGCTTGTCCAGGCGCTCTTTGCTTGCCAAATGTGGTTCAAGCTCCGGCAGAATGCGGCCCGACAGCAGGCCAAAACCGGCCACGCATTCGGGGGCGCTCAGTGCTACGCTGGCGCTAAGGATGCCGCCCTGGCTGAAGCCGGCAATCACCGTCCTGTTCGGCGCTATGCCATAAGCGTTCAATTGGCCCAAGAAACGGATCAAGGCCTGACGGCTTTGCTCGGCTTCGGCTGCCACGATGCTGGGGCCGCTGGCGCTGAAGTTGACCCGAAACCAGCCAAACTGCCCAGGCGCAAACTGCAGCGGGCCTCGCGGGAGCACGACCAGAGTATCAGGGTCGATCGCGCCAGCAAGGTCAGCGAGATTGGTTTCCGAGCCGCCCACGCCGTGGAGCAAGACGACGCACGCTTTCGGTTTGACCGGCTGGGGTTGCTGCACGCGAAATGCGAATTCAAAGGCCGGGCTTTGTATCAGCGGGCCAAGAGTGCGGGTTGAAGTGGTCATGAAAAATCCTGGTCAATCTGTAAAGGTGCTACCTTCATCATCCGTCAGGCCCCACGCATAGGACTCCATCGACAGCACGCCATTGGCAACCCCGGCGTCCAGAACCAGCGCAGGTTCCGACTCGGCGCGTGCGCCCAGGGCAACGAGCAAAGGCAAAAAATGCTCTTCGGTCGGGTGGGCGCGCAGGGCATGGGGTGCTAAGTGGCGGTAGTTGACCAGCCGCTCAAGGTCATTGCTGAGCACGGCCTGGCGAATCCACTGGGTGAATTCAATGGCGTACTCAGCCGCCTTCGCGCTGGACTGCCTGAACTCGTAAAGGTTGTGCGTCATGCTGCCCGAGCCGACGATGATCACGCCGCGCTCACGCAGTGGGGCCAGCGCCCGGCCAACCCGCAAGGCGCCAGCCGCATCCAGCGCATGAGGCATGGACACCTGAAAGACCGGCACATCGGCGCGCGGCAGCAGGTGGCGCATGGGCACCCAGGCGCCGTGGTCCAGGCCGCGCCGCTCATCGGTGCCGACGGCAAATCCGGCCTCTGCCAACAGGTGGCCAGCCAGTGCGGCGTACTGCGGATGGCCGGCTGCCGGGTACTGCAGGTCATAAAGCGCCGGGGCAAAGCCACCAAAATCGTGAACGGTTTCTGGCGTTGCCGTGGTCATGACGCGCACATCGCGCGTCTGCCAGTGCGGCGAGACCACCAGCACGGCCTGGGCGCTGGATAACTGCTCGCCCAGAGCGTTCAGGCGCGGGCCCAGCAGCCCCGGCTCAAGGGCAAAGGAAGGCGCACCGTGCGAGATGAAAAAAGCAGGCGCTGTGTTCATAACTGTCTCCAGGTTCATAGAAAAAAGCTGTCGCACTCGCAGTGCTGCAAGCTGCGGCCATTGCCGGTCCGGCTGCCTTGCTTGCTCGCTTGATTAGGCAGCCGGCTTGGTGAGGGCAATTCGTCCACCGCCGAGCAACGCCACCACGGCTGCCGTCACCACCAGGAAGGCGGGGTATTCCCAGCCGCCCTTGGGGTTGGAAAATCCCCAGCCGTTGCCAGCGTGCACAGCCAGCGCGCCCAGCAAGATGGGAATGCCGGCAAGGGCCACCCAGCGGCTCTGAAAGCCAGCCATCAGGACCAGGCCCGCGAGTAGCTCGGCGGGCGCGACGATGTAAGCCGTCCAGCCAGGAAAGCCGACCGACTCGAAAAAGCCGGCCGTTCCCGGCAGGGTGAAGACCAGCAGTTTTTGCAGGCCGTGGGCCAGGAACATGGTGCCCAGGGCCAAGCGCAGGGCCAGGGCGGCGAAGTCAATGGTGTTTGGTTTCATGAGGGTGTGCTCAAGGAGATTGATAAGGTTGTAAGGTGTAGCGGACGTCTGGAGTCAAGCTTTGTGGATCCAGGTCGGGGCGATGGTGGTGCCCAGCCCAGCGCCGTAGCCCAGGTAAATGTTCAGGCCTGCCAGCGGCTCCAGGTAACGGGCATTTTTCAAGCCGCCCGCATCCACGGTGTTAAAACCCATGCTCTGGGCCAGCGTGCTGGCCGTTTGCCGGGCGCGTTCGCTGTCGCTGGCCACAAACACCGTAGCCCTCTGGCCGTTGCCAAAATCAGCGCCATCGGCCAGCACCTGCGCAAACAGCGTGTTGAAGGCCTTGACCACGCTGGCCTGCGGCACGGCCTTGGCGATTTCTTCAGCGGCCGAGGTGCTGTGGCCCAGTGTCAACGCCATGAAGTCAGCCGTCATCGGATTGGTGATGTCAATGACGACTTTGCCCGTCAAATCGCCCACCGATTGCAACGCGCTCACGGCATCGGCGTAGCCCGTGGCAAGCACGATTACCTCGGCTTGCGCGGCAGCGTTGGTTGCAGCGACAGCCCTGGCACCAGGGTGGGCGGCAGCGAGCGCCTGGGCTTTTTCAAGGTTGCGGGCTGTCACCAGGACCTGATGGCCGGCGCGGGTGAGTTGCTTGACAAAAGCCGAGCCCATGCTGCCGGCGCCGAGTACGAGGATGTTCACAGGTGTCTTTCCAGTTGATTAAGAGTCTTTATTGCTGGCGGTACTGCAAGTTGCCAATGCGTTGAACGAACTGTATAAGTTATTAATGGACTGGTAAACTCCCGTAAATTAGATTAATTGACCCAATAAGAAGCACAATGGACCGATTCTTGGAAATGCAGACGTTCAGTGCCGTGGTTGACGCGGGCAGTTTTGTCAAGGCGGCCGAGGCGCTGGGACTGCCCAAATCGGCCATGTCACGCTATGTGGGCGATCTCGAAGCGCGGCTTGGCGTGAGGCTCTTGCACCGCACGACGCGGCGGCTGTCGCTGACCGGGGAGGGCGAGGTGTTTTACGCCCGCTGCAAAGAGCTGTTGGCCGGGGTTGAAGAGGCGGAAGCCGAGATCACCTCGCGCAGCGGCGCGGCCAGTGGCTTGCTGCGGGTGAACGCGCCGGTGACCTTCGGCATCGGCCATCTGGCGCCGCTGTGGGGGGCGTTTCGGGCACGCTACCCGGCTGTCACGCTGGACGTGACGCTGGCCGACCGCGTGGTCGATCTGGTTGAAGAAGGGTATGACCTGGCGATCCGCATTGCAACCCTGCCGAGCTCAACTTTGATCAGCAAACGCCTGGCCAGCACGCGCATGGTGCTGTGCGCTTCGCCGCAATACCTTTTGGCGCATGGCGTGCCTGCACACCCCGCTGAACTCGCTGGCCATGCGGTGATCTCTTACAGCTATTGGTCCACCAAGGACGAGTGGTATTTTGAGGGGCCGCAGGGCCAGGTCCGTGTCAAGACCCAACCTTGCATGCACACCAACAGCGGTGACACGTGCCGCGCGGGCGCGCTGGCGCATCAGGGAATCATTTTGCAGCCGACGTTTCTCATCGGTAAAGATCTTGCCGCCGGCACCTTGGTCGAGTTAATGCCTGAGTTTCGCTCCATCGAACTGGGCATTTATGCGCTCTATCCGAGCCGCAAGCATGTCGCGCCCAAGGTGCGGGCGCTCGTGGACTTTCTGGCCGAGCATTTTGCGCAGGTACGCTCGGTCTGGTGAGTGAGACTTTTCAATTGTCGATCTATCGTTCTGCAATCGAAAGCGGCTGCGCACTTTAAGGCGCGTGGACGCAACAAGACCCCAGTCGAGGTGGATGGACTCAAAACTTGTAACTTTCAAGCCAGCCCGAAGGGCTCCCAAAATACGGGTTCAAAAGACGCTGAAACGGGTTTTGAGCCTGGCTTGGTTGACGACAATTACCTTGGCCGGCGCGGGTCAAGATAGTTGACGTCGACCACTGGCTCGTTGTTGGTCTGCTAACTTTGAGCTTTCCAAATGCGCACCATCGCCTGCTACCCCGGCTCTGGTCCTATGATCAGCGTAGACTTTGACTACCCTGGCTTGCTCAAATGGTAGGGCACCGCTGGGTGAGGGAGGAAGATGAGAGACTTTTTGACTCGATACATCACCCATGACTGAACGCGATTGCCTGGCGGCATTGCAAGCGGAAAACAGTCGCCTGGTTGCGCTGCTGGAGCAGCATGGCCTTCAATGGCGACTTGCGCCTCAACAACCTCCCTTCACGGCTTCGACTGAAGAGCCAGCGGGTCGCGTTCGTTATTCCGCCGATGCCAAAGTCGCCATGTTTCGTCGCCTGTTTCGTGGCCGAACCGATGTTTATTCTGTGCGCTGGGACAGCAAGGCCAGCGGCAAGTCGGGCTATGCGCCAGCCTGCGCCAACGAATGGCGGGCGGGCGTATGCGACAAGCCTCGCATCAAGTGCGGCGACTGCACCCATCGATCGCTCATACCGCTGACGAATTCGGTAGTCTATAAACACCTTGCAGGCGAGCACACCATCGGGGTGTATCCACTGCAGGCAGATAACACTTGTTGCTTTGTTGCCGTTGATTTTGACGAAGCCCAATGGCAGGAGGACGCCTTGGCCTTCATGCGATCATGCCGTGACCTGGGCGTGCCGGCGGCTCTGGAGATCTCCCGTTCCGGCAAAGGCGCCCACGCATGGGTGTTTTTCAACGGCAGCGTGTCGGCCCGCGATGCCCGTCGCCTGGGCACCGCCCTCATCAGCCGTACCTGCTCGCGGACCCGGCAACTCAAGCTGGCGTCCTACGATCGCCTGTTTCCGAACCAGGACACCATGCCCAAGGGTGGGTTTGGCAACCTGATCGCGTTGCCGCTGCAAAAAAAACCGCGCGACAATGGCTGCAGCGTCTTTGTCGACGAAGCGCTCAACCCCTATTGCGACCAGTGGGCATTTCTGGCCGCCATCCTACGGATGGACCCCGAGGATATCGAGCCTACCATCTTGCGGGCGACAGGCGGCGCGCACCCGCTCGACGTGAGTTTTGTGGACGACGAGGATCTGGCGACTCCCTGGCTGCGGGCCGCACCCGCTACGCATAAACTACCTGGGGAGATGCCTGCGTCCCTGGTAGTGACAATGGCCAATCAAATTTATTTTGAAAAGGCAGCCCTGCCTCAAGCCCTGGCCAATCGGCTCATCCGCCTGGCTGCGTTCCAGAACCCCGAGTTCTACAAGGCGCAGGCCATGCGCATGTCGGTGTGGGACAAGCCCCGCATCATTGGCTGCGCGCAGAACTATCCCCAACACATGGCCTTGCCCCGTGGCTGCCTGGAGGCTGCGCAGGCGCTGCTCCTGGAAAACGGCATCGCGTGCGCGTTGCACGACGAGCGCTCTCAAGGCCAGATCCTTGAGGTCAGCTTCAAGGGAACCTTGCGCCTGGACCAGGAGGATGCGGTCGCCGGCTTGTTGCCCCATGACACCGGGGTGCTGTGCGCGCCGACGGCGTTCGGCAAGACGGTCGTGGCCGCCGATCTCATTGCCCGCCGGGGTGTGAACACCCTGGTTCTGGTGCATCGCACGGAGCTGCTCAAGCAGTGGCAGGAGCGCCTGCAGACCTTTCTGGGCGTGGGCAGGGAGGTGATCGGCGTCATTGGGGGCGGCGCATCAAAGCCGACTGGCCGCATCGACATTGCCGTGATGCAGTCATTATCCCGAAAAGGCGAAGTCAATCCTCTGGTAGAAAACTACGGCCAGGTGATCGTCGACGAATGCCACCATGTCGGAGCCTTGAGTTTTGACGCCATACTCCAAAGGGTCAAGGCCAGGTTTGTCCATGGACTGACTGCCACGCCCATCCGCCGAGATGGGCAGCAGCCCATCATCTTCATGCAGTGTGGACCGCTGCGCTACACGGCAGCCCGGCCGTCGGGCGCGCCGCACGATCTGGAAGTCTCGCCACGCTACTGCCAGGCACGCATCGACATTCCTTCGGCATCTGGCATCCAGGAGGTTTTCCGCCACCTGGCAAACGACCAAGTCCGAACCAACGCGATTGCCCTTGAGATCCAGAGCGTCTACCGCCAAGGCCGAAAAGTGCTGGTGCTGACCGAGCGCACCGAGCACTTCGAAGCGATCCTGGCGGCCCTCGAAGGAAAGGTGCCGCCGCCCTTTGCGTTGCACGGACGAATGCCCAGAAAACTGCGAACCCAGCTGATTGCCGCGCTTGATGAGTTGCCGGCTGATGCCCCCCGCATCCTGCTGGCCACGGGCAAGCTGGTCGGCGAGGGGTTCGATCATCCCCCGCTGGACACCTTGGTGCTGGCCATGCCAGTATCGTGGAAAGGCACTTTGCAGCAGTACGCCGGTCGCCTGCACCGTGACCACGCGACCAAGAGCGATGTGCGCATTGTCGATTTCGTGGACACAGGCCACCCGGCGTTGCTGCGAATGTGGGACAAGCGCCAGCGTGGCTACAAGGCGATGGGCTACCGGATGGCCGAGCCGACAATCAACCCAGTGCCGGCACAGATGCGGCTGTAATCTCTGGACGCCAACTGAAGACGGGTGGGTGGCGACATGGCCTGGCAAAACTCGGCAGGGCGGGCCTTCCCGGCCCGGTATGCTACTGCCTGGGCATGCGGTCCAGCTGCTCGGCCGACCTGCGCAGACCCTGGAAGATGGAGGCGGCGACTTTTTCAGGAAAGCCGCCAGGCAGCTTGCTGGCGACGTTGTCGATGGCTGCCGGTGTGCGTTCGAGCACCTGCCCGATCAGGTCCTCCGCATCTGGCCGCTGGAAGCACCTGGCGGCCGTGCTGTTGAAGTGCCGGCGCTGGACATCCTTGAAATGGTAATGCTTGTTCTTGCCCAGCAGCGCCATCGCCATCTTGGCCTTGTGCAGCGAGAACTGGCTCGCGCCGCGCCCTTCCACGGGCCAGATGGACATCACATCGTACAGCGGCGTGAGCGCGTAACGGCCCTGGGGCAGCAGGCGGATGCTGAAATTCTTGGCGTGGCCGTCGGGCGCTGCCAGCATCCAGAACAGCACTTGCGTTTTGAGCAGCGTGGCGAGGTCCTGCTCGGCCTGCACCGAGCCGCTGAGCACACCGGCCAGATCCGCCAGACCGGGCCCGCCATCGCTTTCATACTTCAGGTGCGACGGCACGCCCTTGACTTGGCAGAAATCCTCCTGCGGCAGTCGCATCAGCCACGTGCCGGACGAATGCAGCCGGCGGTCGAACCGCTCTACGCCAAGCACTTTTTGGCTGCCGAACGTGAGCAGGGCGGTGCTGGCTACAGGCAGGCCATACTCGGCGAGCAAGTGCATGCACAGCCACTCGTTCTCGACCGAAGTGCTGAAGTCGGCCTGGCGCTGGCCCACCAGACCGAGCGGCAGCTTCAGGATATGGGTGGTCGGCGTCGAGCCGTGGGGACGCATCCAGGCGCCCTCATGCCAGAGCAGGGCGGTCTTTTCTTGGGCTCCGGCCAGCGAAATGCGCAGTTCTTCGCCCTCGTCGAGGCTGGACAGGGGCCCGGCGCTCGTCGTTTGGGCAAGAAGCTTCTCGATTTCATCTTCACGCATCAAGGTGCCAACGATACGGGTGATGTCCGTGGGCGACTCGTCCATGCCGAGCAACTGGACCGCGCCCACGCAGTCCCTGCCGATGGCCTGCAGCAAGTCGAAAGCCCCGGCGCTTTGGGTCTTAAAGCGAGCCGCGAGCCGCCTGCGGATCGGCTCGCTGTCGGGCAGCAGGTTGTCGAAGAAGTTGTGCACCCGCTCGCCCCTGAGCGCGTGCTCGCCGGTGTAGGGCAGCGACAGCGACAGCGGGCGTCCGCCCGGCGAGTTCATCCACTCGGCGTCGTAAGTGAACTCCATGTCGCCGCGGGTCGGAATTGTCCAGGTGCCGACCCGCTGGCCATTGGTCCACACGGAAAGGGCCCGCGAATGGGATCTGCGGCCCATGCCCTACCACTCCGGCTCGGCAAGTGCCGCATCGCTGCGGTCATCCCCCTGGCGCCCCTTGGTCTGCACCAGCAACTCCAGGCGCAGCGCAGAGCACAGAGCCAGCAACTGCGCCAGGCTGATGGAGCCTGGGTCGAGTTCCATCGCAGACAGGCGGCTTTGGCTGATGCCCAGGCGGCGGGCCAGTGCGGTCTGGGACAGCCCGGCCGATTTGCGCGCTGCCTGCAGGATCGGGCCTGCCTGGTCAGAAACGGACAGGATTTGTTTCATGCAGCGTCTCGTGGTCAGGTGGGCGGCGTCAGAGAGGCAACCAATATTTGCAAAACAGGTATTTGCATTTTACCTGTTTTGAAGGTATTCGCAAAATATCAGCTAGAGAGGTAATGGCTGCAGGATCCTTTAATGAAAAGGTCCGCGCTTAGGCGCCGATCATCCCTTGGGACACCGATGACTTGTTCAATGTCAGAATGCGAGTAGTTGTCATTGCGCACCATCGATCAGCGAACATGGCCTACCCGAAAAGTTCCCAGCGGCATGGGTTTTATGAAAGGGATAGTAGTTTTGTGCGAAAGGTAGCAAGAAGCCGGTCAGGCATCAGGTAAGCAGAAATTGCTAAAAAACTTAACATAACGAGCAGCTCCAAGCAGGACGCGGGTTTTTCGAGCATGGCCATGCCTTACGAATACGAAGGGACTTCCCACTTCCGGGCTACGGCATCGGAGTGCCAAGATTGGCGTGCGGAGAAGTCAATCTACAACCACTGTGTGGAAGGAGAAGTCCCATGAGCAAGATTATCCGAGTCGGC
>Ga0308165_1002591_pt1 | contig 21102 bp, 17 predicted proteins | sample PhyWR2_FD_201032 | JGI IMG/M metagenome (GOLD analysis project Ga0308165, IMG submission 201032) | Phyllosphere microbial communities from UC Gill Tract Community Farm, Albany, California, United States - DLSLW.R2 | ecosystem: Host-associated > Plants > Phyllosphere > Unclassified | place: USA... | reverse complement strand
TTGGATTGTGGTAAATACAGAAGATCAGAGTGAATTTGTAGGTTACGATGAACTAGAAATTGAAACTGAAATTTTAAAATACCGTAAAGTAAAAGCCAAAGGTAAAGAGCAATATCAAATCGTTTTGCGCCAAACACCTTTTTATGCCGAAAGTGGTGGTCAGGTAGGTGATACTGGCCGTTTAGAGGACCACAGCCGTCAGTTTTGGGTAGATATTACCGATACCAAAAAGGAAAATGGCTTAACTGTTCATTTCGCAGATTTATTGCCTGATAATTTGAAAGGTAAATTTTGGGCTGTTGTAGATGAAGATAAGCGTGTTTTAACAGAAGATAACCACTCCGCTACGCATTTACTACACGCGGCATTGAAGCAGGTTTTGGGCAAACATGTAAATCAGAAAGGCTCATTGGTAAATCCAGATTATTTGCGTTTCGATTTTTCTCACTTTGCTAAAGTAACCGACGAAGAACTGGCGCAGATTGAGGTAATTGTAAATCAGAAAATCCGCCAGAATATTAAATTAAAAGAACAACGCAACGTTCCGTATCAAGATGCTATTGAAAGTGGTGTAACTGCTTTATTTGGCGAAAAGTATGGCGATTTTGTTCGCATGATCACTTTCGACGATCACTTTTCAAAAGAACTTTGTGGTGGTACACACGTAAAGGCTACCGGACAGATCGGATCTTTCAAAATTATTGCTGAAAGTGCGGTCGCTGCTGGTGTTCGCCGTATCGAAGCCATTACCGCTGATAAAGCTGAGCAGTATTTTCTGGATCAAAGAAAGGAACTTGGACATTTGAAAGCGCTATTAAATGGAAGCAAAGATTTATCAGCCTCTGTTCAGGCTTTGTTGGATGAAAATGCGAAACTGAAAAAGGAAATCGAAAAATCAACTTTAGAACGTGTGAATACATTGAAACATGAAATCGTACATCATGTTAGGGGAATACACGGTATAAATCTGATTGCAAAACACATCGATTTACAAAGCGCCGACGCTGTTAAAAATTTGGCGTTTTCTTTAAAGGACATGATTGATAACCTTTTCTTGGTTTTTACGACAGAAATTGATGGCAAACCGGGAATAACGGTAATGCTTTCTGATCATTTGGTTAAAAAGGGATTAAACGCATCAAACATTGTTCGCGAACTGGGTAAAGAAATCCAGGGAGGTGGGGGTGGGCAACCATTCTACGCTACAGCTGGTGGCAAAAATTCTGCAGGTTTACCTGTAGTTTTGGAAAAAGCCGAAAGTTTTATTCCTCGCCACTAATATAAATTTTAAGAAGATGTTGAAATAAATCCGATAGTTATCGGATCTGCATAACGATAAAAAAGAGGCCCTAGAGCCTCTTTTTTGTTTTAATGTCTACCGTGTTTTTCTCGGTGTCCTCTAGAGAATAAACTCGAATTTACCCTTCTATCATGATACCTGTTATCTACATGGTATGATTTATAATTATTTCTTGGCGAACTGTATCTAACTCTGTTACCACCGCCGCCATAAGATGAACGGTAATAGTTGTTATGACGTGAATAAGTTACCCTGTGAGAATTGTAGTTGCGATAAGGACTGTTTCCATAAACCACTACCTTTCTACCCCTATGCAAATCATAACCTCTATATCTGGCTGGCAAATACCTCGATCTTGTCCATCTGTTTCCACTTAAATAAACAAACTGCCTTTGTGGAACATAATAATAAGATTGAACTTCTGGGAGATAGTAATAATTAACATCCTGGTAACCTGCCGGAACCCAAGCAGGCTGAGCACCAATATTTACATTAATACTTACCTGAGCGTTAGATTGATTAGATGTTAAAGCCACGATACCTACAATCGCGGAGATGATAAATAACTTTTTCATAATAATCTATTTTATTTGTGTGTATTTCAATAATTCAAACGCTGTGCCAAAATTTCTATTGTAACAGAGATATAAAAAAAGGGCTTCGAAGCCCTTTTTCATAATTCATAAATATCATCTAAATAGTCTAATGCTTTTCTTTACCATTTCCATGGCCTTTTCCATTATTCTGTTTTCCATAAATCTTTTTAGCCTGTCCTGGAGGCATTCCGTGAGGATGTCCTTTTACTACATAATACTTACTATCACGACTATCTCTAATTACCAGCTGACCTTTATTGCCTTTATATTTTGCATACTTTACCTTATCATTTTTAAAATTCAAATAAGGTTTAGGTGAATTTATAACAACTTTATAACCATTATATAAATCGTAATTACCATATCTACCAGGTAATGAATTGGCAAAAACCCAATCGTTTCCATTTAAGTACACAAACTGCTTTTGTGGAACATCATAATAACTTTCTACATCAGGGAGATAGTAATAATCAACATGGTCATAACCTGTAGGTCCCCACAATGGCTGCGAGCCAATGTTAACATTTACATTTAATTGTGCTTTAGCTGGGATGCTGAGTAATGAAACCATCATCACTGTAGCGATTAATAATAACTTTTTCATAATCGATTTAATTTGTGTAACTAAAATAATGCTAAACGCGTGCCAAGAATTAATAAATAAAAAGGAGTCTCTTTCGAAACTCCCTTCATCACAACTAAATATTGATTTTAACGATGGTTGTTGCCACGATTTTGTGCATTATTTCTTTCCGGACGGTTATCACGACCATTGTTGGTTTGAGGGCGAGCATTATTTTGTGCTGGTCTTGTAACATTTCTTTCTACTACACGGGTAGGACGGTTATTATTACGAACTACAGTAACATTTTTAGTTGTTCGCTGATTGTAGTTAGGATGCCCTTTAACTACATAATATTTAGTATCACGACTATCTCTTATAATGGTTTGACGGCCACCATAGTTTTTATATTTGCTATATCGGGTTACATAAACATTGTTTCTTAAATAAGGTCTTGGTTCGTTAATTACCACTTTATATGCACGGTAAAGATCGAAGTTTCCGTACTGAGAAGGTAAACTGTTTACCCAAACCCAGCGCCCGCCATTCGAATAAATATATTGACCAGAAGGCACGTAATAATAAGCATCAATATCAGGGAAATAATAATAATCTACATGATCATATCCTGTTGGGCCCCAAACCGGTTGAGAACCAATATTAATATTTAAGCTAACCTGTGCTTTTGCATTGTTTATGCTGAATAATGAAACCATCAGAACTGCAGCAAATAAAACTAACTTTTTCATAACGTTTTTAATTTAAAGGTTTCTTTTGTGTGTGTTTGCTGAAATAGACGTGTTCAGTAGATGTTGGTTTAATTATATTAGTCCCATTTAACATTCTTTAACTAAATTTTTTATCGCTCAGTTTACCAAATAATTTTGCTCTTTTTTTAAAAAAAACAAGATTAAGTAGTCAAAATATTGTATTACAGCGAATTATAAAGACAACGAACGAACCAAAAAGCTTATTGAAAGATTAAATAATAACTATATTTGACCTATTAATATTTATCCTGCGAATAACAATATATCACTCGTTTATAAAACCTGTAAAAACATACAAAAGCTTTTAAATGCCTTTACAAGAAACAAGCCCCCCAAATAATTTCGAACTCGTTTCAGGACTAGAAATCCACGTTCAGTTAAACACGAACACAAAAATATTTTCTGCTGATAGTGCATCTTTCGGGGCTTTGCCAAATCAAAATATATCTACTGTTTCGTTGGCATTACCGGGTGCATTGCCCAAACTAAACAAAGAAGTAGTCGCAAAAGCTATCCGCATCGGTTTGGCTTTAAACTGTACGATTAATCAGGTTAATCATTTCGATCGTAAAAACTATTTCTATGCTGATCTGCCTAAAGGATATCAGATAACCCAGGATAATCAACCCATTTGCGTCAATGGTTTTTTAGAACTTGAATTGGCAGATGGTTCTACCAAGAAAATTGGGATCAACCGTATACACTTAGAGGAAGATGCAGGAAAAAGCATTCACGATCAGGACGAAAACTATTCATTAGTTGATTTAAACCGTGCTGGAGTACCTTTAATCGAGATTGTAACTGAGCCAGATATCCGCAGTTCGGAAGAAGCTTCCGTTTTGTTAAGCGAAATCAGGAAACTGGTTAGGCATTTAAATGTAAGTGATGGCAATATGGAAGAAGGCAGTTTGCGTTGTGATGCCAATATTTCTATCCGCCCGTTTGGCACTACAGAATTCGGAACGCGTTGTGAGGTAAAAAACCTAAACTCGATGCGTAACGTACGTAGGGCAATGGATTTCGAATTCGGCCGCCAGGTAGAAGTGATCAGTAATGGCGGGCGGATTATCCAGAGCACTTTAAACTTTGATGCAGATAAGGGCACTACTTCACCAATGCGGACAAAGGAAGAAGCTAACGATTACCGTTACTTTTCGGACCCAGATCTTCAACCAATTCAAATTTCTGATGCTTGGTTAGCGGAGATTAAATCTCTAATGCCAGCTTTGCCAAACGAAATATCACAGCAGATGATTTCAGAATTCGGGATAAGTAAAGCAGATACTGCACTTTTTGCAGAGGATTTGGATCTCTTAAATTACTTTAATGAGGCACAACCTGCTGTAAATCATAAAAAAACCTTGATTAATTGGTTAATCGGCCCACTTAGAGCTGTTTTAAATGAAAAGGGTATAGCTATTGCCAATTTTAAGGTTAATCCGACTCAATTGGCTGAAGCCATCAACCTGGTTGATGATAAAAAAATAACGCAACAAATCGCCATTCAACAATTATTACCAGCTATTGAACTGCAGGAAAATGCAAAGGTTACCGATTTGGCACAATCGTTAAACTTACTCATTACCGAAAATGGAGATGAACTTAGCACTTTTATTGATGAAGTGTTAAATAAATATCCACAGCAGGTAGATGCGTATAAAAAAGGTAAAAAAGGCGTTTTAGGTTTGTTTGTTGGCGATGTAATGAAACTGGCCAAAGGAAAAGCAGATGCAAAAAAATTAAATGAATTAATACTTGAAAAACTAAAATAATGAGATTAAAACAATTGAGCCTGATCATGCTGATCGCGATTGCCTTCACTGCATGTAAACCAAAAGATAGCTTCACGATTGATGGAACTTTTCAAAATCCGGGAACGGAGAAGAAAGTTTTTTTATACGGCATGCAGAACAGTAACATGGTGGCAATTGATTCGACTAATCTATCAGAAAAAGGCGAATTTAAATTTATCCGTAAAACAGCATCTGTAGATTTCTTCAGGGTATCAGTGGGCAACCATGAATTTATGCTTATTGCAAAAAATGGTGATGATATTAAATTAGAAGCTGATTTGGCCGACAAAACGATGGCCTACAAAATTTCTGGGGCTAACGAAGTAGATAAATTATCAGAACTGAATACAATTAGGAATAACTTCGCTAAACAAGTAGAAAAATTACAAGCCGATTTCGAAGCAAAGGTAGCTACGCAACCGCAGAATAGGGCCGCTGTTCTTGAATCGATGAAACCACAGTATGAATCGTATATCAATCAATTAAATACGCAGATTATAAAATTTGCTAAAGATAATAAAGGTACGCTTGCAAGTTTCTATGCGATGAATACTTTAAGTCCGCAGGAATTTGAGGCCGAATTGGTACAATTTGCTGATGAAGTTAAAGAAGAAATTAAAGGCAATGCAACAGTAGATGCTTTTGTAAAACAGATGGCACTTTTAAAGGCTGTTCAGGTAGGACAAGTTGCCCCTGAATTTACCATTAATACCGCAGATAATAAGCCTGTAAGTTTATCAAACTACAAAGGAAAATATGTCCTGATCGATTTCTGGGCATCATGGTGTCAGCCTTGCCGCCAGGAAAACCCGAATGTGGTTAAAGTTTACAATAAATACAAAGAAAAAAACTTCGATATCATCGGTATTTCTTTAGATACAGACAAAGCAGCCTGGTTAGGTGCAATTAAAGCAGACGGATTAACTTGGACGCATGTTTCAGAATTGAAAGATTTTAATGGTGAAACGGTTAAAAAATATCAGGTACAAGCAATACCAACTTCTTATCTTGTTGATCCTGCTGGAAAAATCGTTGCTAAAAACCTGCGTGGAGATGAATTAGAAGCATTTTTAGCTAAAACGTTACTTTAAAACAAATTCCATGTTAAACTAATTTAAGTAATTAACAATTTCTTAACTTAGGCTTAACTAAATATTGCATCATAGACACTACTTTCGTAACAAATATTTAACTATGAATAACGCAGGTCAGAAAATATTAATTGTTGATGATGAACCAGATATTCTGGAGCTTATTGAATATAACCTTAAAAAAGAAGGTTATCAGGTTTTCACAGCTACCAATGGCCAAGAAGGAATTACTGTTGCGAAAAAGGTTCATCCGGATTTAATTATCCTGGATATAATGATGCCTAAAATGGATGGAATTGAGGCTTGCCGTTTAATGCGTGCTATCCCTGAATTCAAAAATACATTTATGGTTTTCTTAACCGCTAGAAGTGAAGAGTACTCTGAAATTGCAGGTTTTAATGTTGGTGCCGACGATTATATCGCAAAACCGATTAAGCCACGTGCCTTGGTTAGCCGTATCAATGCTATTTTAAGAAGAAATACAGGAACAGAAGAAGTATCAGAAAACAAACTTGAAATTGGCGATTTAGTAATCGATCGTGAAGCATATCTGGTTTTTCAAGGTGGTAACAAAGTAGTATTGGCTAAAAAAGAATTTGAACTTTTATACTTACTGGCTTCAAAACCAGGGAAAGTTTATACCCGCGAATCAATCCTTAAAAACATCTGGGAAGATTCTGTAGTGGTAACCAATAGGACCATTGATGTACACATTCGCAAACTGAGAGAAAAATTAGGCGAAACTTATGTATCAACCGTAAAAGGGGTAGGTTATAAGTTTGAATTATCGTAAATAATTTTTCTTTACCTATAAACACAGATTAATGCAGATTTTTTTCTGATGATTAATCTGTGTTTTTTTATGCATCGTAAATTAGATCCTGAAACAACTCGATAGCTATTGGGTCCAGGAGGGCTGCACTCCAAAAAAAAAATCGTCATGCTGAATTCATTTCAGCATCTTTCTTGATTGAGTCCCTGAAATAAATCCAGGGTGACGCCCGCCTTAAAAAAATAATATTGTATTTTTGCGCTTCATTAATTACACACAGTTTGAAGTTTCCAAATTTTAAAGACCTTATTCTTTTCGAAGACAACGATTTTATAGTGATCAATAAACCTCCGTTTTTAGCCTCGCTCGATGAACGTGGTGGATCTGGAGAAACCAATGTATTGCGCCTAGCCAAACAGTATAGCGACGATGCACAGGTTTGTCACCGTTTGGATAAAGAAACTTCAGGAGCTTTAATTATTGCGAAAAATCCAGAAGGTTACCGTCACGCTTCTATGCAGTTCGAACGCAGAAAGGTGAATAAAACCTATCATGCAGTGGTAGATGGACATGTAATTTTCGACCAATTAACGGTTGATCTGCCAATCTTAAACGATGGAAATAAGAATGTAACCATCGATAGGGCAGAAGGTAAAAGAGCCGAAACCATTTTCGACTCGTTAAAATACTATAAACACTATACTTTGGTAGAGTGCAAGCCTATAACTGGCCGTATGCACCAGATCCGTATACACTTAGCTACACAAAGGGCCGCTATTGTTGGTGATGACATGTACAAAGGAAAACCAGTTTTTCTTTCTTCAATTAAGAGAGGTTATAAATTAACTAAAGGTGAAGAGGAGCAACCCATTATGAAACGTTTTGCCCTACACGCCAGGCACCTGGTTTTTAAAGGATTAGATGATCAGGATATCGTAATCGATGCACCATATCCAAAAGATTTTGCAACACTAATTAAGTTATTGGATAAATTTGATGCATAAAATAGGTCTTTAAATTGCCTCGTTTCGTTGTTTTTGTTACTTTTGGCTAATTCGCCATCTATTTAAAAACAATAGAATGTACATCAGATTTGTAAATTACCTTGATAAGATTAACCAGTACCGAAAATCTAAAATATCAAACCGTAATTTCTTAATTATCCTGGCTGTAATTGTTGGGATTTTAGCCGGGCTCGCCGCCGCCGTATTAAAAAGTTTAACCCATCATATCGAAGAATTTCTTCAATCAGATTGGCACTGGAAGTATAAATACTACCTGTATTTTATTTTTCCGATGATCGGTATTTTTTTAACAGTCTTGTACATTAAATACTTTATCCGCAAAACAAAGTTCGAAACTGGTTTAACACCATTGCTTTATGCCATTTCTAAAAAATCGAGTAAAGTAGAAGCACACAATATTTATTCGCAGATCATCACCGCAGCCGTTACAGTTGGTTTTGGTGGATCAACAGGTTTGGAAGCACCAATTGTTACCAGTGGATCGGCAATTGGTTCCAATTTAGGGCGTTTGTTGGGTTTATCCTACCGAGAAATTACCATGTTGGTGGCCTGTGGAGCAGCAGCGGGTATTGCAGGTGCTTTTAATAGTCCGGTGGCTGGTATTGTATTCGCTATCGAAATTTTATTACCTGAATTTACCATTCCTGCTTTTATTCCGCTTTTGTTATCGGCGGCAACTGCAGCTGTAGTAGCCAGGTTGTTTTATACACAACAACTTTTCTTTTTAGTTACCGAAGGATGGAAAGTAAATGCGCTATTTTATTATGTAATACTGGCTTGTTTTATAGGCCTATTTTCCATTTATTTTACAAAGGCTAATTATGCCGTCAAAGGTTTATTCTATAAAATAAAACATCCTTATACCAAGGTTGTGGTAGGCGGTTTAATGCTTGGGGCTTTGGTATTTCTATTTCCAACGCTTTATGGGGAGGGTTATATTACTATAAAGGGGTTGTTAAAAGGAGATTACCAGACCGTAATCAATAACAGTATTTTTGCCGATTACAATACAATTCCAGCTTTGGTTGTGCTGTTTACAGTAGTTACTATTTTTATGAAATCTATAGCCACTTTGGTTACTTTAGGCGCAGGTGGCAATGGAGGAACCTTTGCACCCAGTTTAATTATGGGCGGTTTAATCGGGTTTATCTTTGCTTATGTAGTAAATCTATCTGGTGTGGCACAATTAAATGTATCCAATTTCATTGTTGCAGGCATGGCCGCAGCCTTAGGTTCGATTATGCATGCACCTTTAACAGGAATTTTTCTAATAGCCGAAATTACCGGTGGTTACATCCTAATGGTACCATTAATGATTACCACTGCAATTTCTTATGCCATTAACCGCAGCTCGCAAAAACACTCAATTTATACCAAGGCATTAGCAGATAAGGGTGAGCTCTTATCGCACGATGATAAAGATACCACGGTTTTAAACCAGATGAAACTGAAATACCTGATCGAAAAAACTTATCCTCAGTTAAACATGAATGATCTCATTTCGCTTAAAATGAATGAGATTATGCAATCGCATAAAAATATAATAGCCGTTACCGATGAACTTAATGATTTTAAAGGGATCATCTATATTGAAGAACTGTTTAACGAGATGATCAGTCACCCTGATAAAGGTATTTTATTGGCATCGCAACTGGTACAACCTGCACCAAATACCATCAGTGAAAATGATGACCTGAAAATGGTTCTGGAGAAAATGGAACAGGAAAACGCATGGATCTTGCCCGTATTAAATGCGCACAATCAATATTTAGGATTTGTATCGAAAACAGCAGTTTTTAATAAATATAGGGCATTGCTGATGAGACAGAATGATTATATGGGGTAAGCCTTAAACTCATCGATATCGTCATTTCGACCGTAGTAAAGAAATCTATAAATAGATATTATTTAAAAATAATCTTTATAAAAGAAGCCAAGTTTAAAAAACTCGACTTCTTTGGTGTAGCACTATTCTGCTCTTTTCAGACCGAATTTCTCAATCTTGCTGTATAAATGACTTCTTTGAATATCAATTTCATCAGCCGTTTTTGATACATTCCAATTGTTTTTCTCCAATTTGAATTTGATGAACTCGCGCTCAGCATGGTCTTTATAGTCCTGAAAATTATTGAATGAATCAAAAGATGAGGCTAGGCTAGAACCACCCGCACTTGCAAGCTGTGCGCTGCTTGCTGCGCCTATATTTGTTCCACCGCCTGGATTGGCAAACGCACGTACATCATTTTCTGTAATTACTCTATCACTTAAAATAATTAAACGTTCAATCATGTTGTGCAATTCACGCACATTACCTGTCCAAGGCAAAGCTTGTAAGGCAGACATACCACCATCGTTTATTTTTTTAACTGGCATTCCATAATCGCTACAGATGCTTTCTAAAAAGTTTTGTGCAATAACCGGAATATCATCCGTACGTTCTGTTAAATGCGGAACATGGATATTAATTACATTTAACCTGTGGTACAAATCCATACGGAAGTTACCATCTTCGATTTCTTTTAATAAATCCTTATTTGTAGCCGCTAAAACGCGAACATTAACTTCAATTTCCTTTTCACCTCCTACACGTGATATTTTATGCTCTTGTAAGGCACGTAAAACTTTTGCCTGCGCAGAAAGACTCATATCACCAATCTCATCTAAAAATAAAGTACCGCCGTTGGCCAGTTCGAATTTACCAATACGTTGTTTAACCGCTGAGGTAAATGAACCTTTCTCGTGACCAAATAATTCACTTTCAATTAATTCTGATGGAATTGCAGCACAGTTCACTTCAATTAAAGGACTATCGGCACGGTTCGATTTTTCATGTAACCAACGGGCTACCAACTCTTTACCACTACCATTTGCACCAGTAATTAATACACGGGCTTCAGTAGGGGCAACACGTTCGATAGTTTCTTTAATTTTAGATATACTTTCCGACTCGCCTAAAATTTCGCGGGTTTTACTCGCTTTACGCTTTAATACTTTCGTTTCGGTAACTAAATTACCTCTGTCTAAGCCATTACGAACAGTAATTAGCAATCGGTTTAGATCAGGTGGTTTTGAAATAAAATCGAAAGCTCCTTTTTTACTAGCCTCAATGGCAGTTTCGACTGTTCCGTGACCGGATATCATAATAAAAGGAAGATCGGGTTTGATAATCTGCGCTTGTTCGAGCACTTCCATACCGTCCATTTTATTCATCTTGATATCACAAAGCACCAGATCGAAATTTCCTTTTTTAATCATTTCGAGGCCATCAATACCATTATCGGTATCTTCAACATCGTAATTCTCGTATTCCAGAATTTCGCGTAAGGTACTCCTTATCGCACGCTCATCGTCAATTATTAATAATTTAGCCATTAGAGATGTATTCTTTATTTCAGATGCGAATATATTATTTTTTAATTAATGTATAGTTTTTTATACAACAATAGGCTATAAACCATAAAAGAAGAGAAAGGTTTTAATAAGTATAATCCATTTTTAATTTATTTAAATTTGGCTTAAACTTTTTGGTTCTTTTTAATTCAAGATCGTAAACTGTTCGGCCCAGATTTTTCATAAAAGGGAAGCAAATCGTGTCGTATTCATATTTATTATCATTGAAAATGCCATCTTCATTGCTCTGTATTACAGCTGTGAGAAAATACTCGATCCCATTTTTAAAATCAACGAAATAAGAATTATCAATGATGAAACCGTAACTGTCTCCATATTTATTAAAGATCCTGATATTTGGATCTGGTGTAATCTGCGCTCTTCCATAATACAGCATTTTAGCGTAGGTAGGCCAAAACTCGTTTGGATCATACTTGGGAAAATCACTCTCTGTTGGATATTTACTCATGTAGGTATAAATGAGTTTATAATCTTCAGAAGTAAGGTTAAATCTTTCTTTAGCAGGAAAAGCTTCTGGAAAAATCAGTTTCTGCATCAGCTTTTGCTGGTCGTTAATGGCAAAAGCATTTTTACCTGCCAAATTAAAAGGTTTGTTAACCAATTTATCAGTGCTATCCAGGTAACCACTTCCCATTACCAGGTTATTTAATTTCAGTTCATAATCTTTTGGATCGTACTGGGCAGCTTGGTTATACACCAGTTGCGCACCATTATAAAATTTGATCGGGTTGCTGTGTTTCGCTGATTCTCCTGCATCGCCAATGGCCAGTCTGTTTAAAATGCGGCTATCGTTTAACCCGTTCGCGGTCAGTTTCTGATTAATTTCCGCCCGGCCAATAAATTCAAATAAACGGTTAAAGGCGTCGTTATCGCTAGTGAGCAAAATCTTTTTAATGTAATGTGCTATTGATGGAAGTTTATTCTTGGCACTGGTATCTGTTAAAACCTTCGTTTGTCCTTTATATGCACTATCGGTAATCATGGTACTATTAAATGTTAAGCCGGTATGCTTTAGGCGGTTCACTTTTTCTAAAGCGAAAATTACAGCGGCAAGCTTAACTGTACTGGCAGGATAAAAGTAATGGTGCGGATCTAAATTGTAACTAAATGTTTTAAAAGAAGGTTTATTGTTCGCATCGCGGTTAATTTGTGTATAAAGAATTTGGATCTGATTATGATCAGGATGATTGAGTACTGCTGAAAAAAGTTCAGGTCTGGTTTCCATTATTTTTTTCAGAAAAACAGTATCAGTTTTTTGTGCCATAGTGCTTAAGCTGAATAACAAAAATGCAAGGGTTAAATTCCTTCTCATGGTTAAAAATTTTGATTCCTAATTTAGCTTTTTCTATTAAAAGCACCATTTTCCATCATGCATTTTACATCTTGCTTAATTTTGTTACTTTTGCAGCGCTTTTGGTTTCCGGCTTTACACCCGGAATTAAAAGGGAATACAGTGTAAATCTGTAACTGTCCCGCAGCTGTAAGCTCCTAAACGGATTTCCAATCAATCTGCCACTGTCCCGACAAGTCGGGGTGGGAAGGCCGGAAACCCGGGAGTAAGTCAGAAGACCTGCCTTAGCATTATATTTCATAGCTTTCGGGGATTGAAGCTAAGGGGTGATGTACTTACGTTTTCGTATTTTTCATTTCTTTTCTATCTGTTGGCTGTGGGTTAAACTCACAATCAAATGACACAAAAACATTCTGCCTATGCGGGCACAATGCAGTTTTTTCTATTTTTTTCCATTTTATGGACAGGATTTCTGTTGCCTTTAAATGGAAAGGCACAAACCGACAGCATAAAAAAAAGCACACAACTTAAGGAAATTCAGATTAGAGAGTACCGCTTAACAGAACAAAGCAAATCGCCTACGCCAGTGCAGATTTTATCTGCCGAAGACCTTAAAAGAATTAATAGTTTATCAGTTGCTGATGCCATCCGTTATCTTTCGGGTGCACAGTTAAAGGATTACGGCGGGATAGGTGGAATGAAAACTGTAAATATTCGCAGCTTGGGTACCAATCATACCGCTGTTTTTTTAGATGGGATTCAGATTGGCAACGCGCAGAACGGTCAGGTAGATTTAGGTAAGTTCTCTTTGAATAATCTTGAAGAAATTTCTTTATATAGCGGGCAAAAATCCGAATTGCTGATCCCCGCGAAAGGTTACGCCTCGGCAAGCAGCATTTACCTTAAAACCAAAGATCCTGATTTCGAAAAAAACCGAAATCAAAAGATAGAGCTGGGCTTAAAAACCGGATCTTTCGGATTGATCAATCCTTCATTGGTTTATCAATATAAGATTAATGAAAACCTAAAGGCAAGTATCAATACCGAATATATCCATGCGGATGGAAAATATAAATTCAGGTATACCAATGGCGTTTTTGATACTACTGCGGTAAGAAACAATGGCGATGTAGCGCGTTTCCGTTTGCAGGCAGCACTATTTGGTAAATTTAAAGGCGGTAAATGGCATGCACAAGCTTATTCATTTTTATCAGACAGAGGATTACCAGGGGCAATTGTAGCCAACAGGTTCGATTTTACGCAGAGGATATGGGACAGAGATTTCTTTGTTCAAGGAAGTGCAGAAAAACAGCTATCTAACAAATTCACTATTTTGGTTAACGGTAAATATGCTTATATATACCAACGCTACCTTGATCCTGATTACGTAACCACCACAGGTTTTTTAGATAACCGCTTTAAAGAACAGGAGGCTTACCTTTCTGTTTCGGCCAAATATAAAATCAATGCTGTTTGGGAAGCCGCTTATGCTTCTGATTATACCTATCAAACCTTAGATGCCAATATTTATAGATTCGCCTATCCAGGCAGAAATACCTTTTTAAATGTTTTAAGCTCTTCCTTAACATTTAATCAATTGAATATTCAGGCAAATCTGTTAAGTACAACTGTTATTGATCGGGTAAAACTTTATTCCTCATCAGGAAATAAACAGATTTTCAGTCCTACAGTTATGCTTTCTTGGAAACTTTTAAAAGACCGCGACATCAGAATACGTGCCTTTTACAAGGATATATTGAGGATGCCTACTTTTAACGATCTGTACTACACCTTTATTGGTAATACGCAGTTAAATCCCGAGTACACTAAACAGTATAATGTTGGTGTAACCTATTTCAAAAACTTCAAGAATCAAAAGATAAAATTTATCGATATACAATATGATGTTTATTACAATCGTGTAAAAGACAAAATCGTTGCACAGCCTGGAGCGAACTTGTACCGTTGGATTATGTATAATATCGGTTTGGTTGATATCCGTGGGATAGAGCTTAATACAAAAACAGCATTCGAACCGCTTACCGATCTAATGGTCAACATCGGCATCAATTATACCTATCAAAAGGCTATAGATGTTACTTCAAAGCTCGAAGAAACTTATAAAGACCAGATTCCTTATATCCCCAAAAACAACGGCTCTTTTTTGGCCCGTTTAGATTACCATAACTGGCATGCCAACTATGGCTTTATTTACACAGGCTTCCGTTACAACCAGAAAGCAAACAATATATACAATTATATGGAGCCGTGGTACACACACGATACCGCAATTGGCCGTGCGTTTAAGTTAAAAAAAGGTAACATAGATATAAATGCTGAGGTAAATAACCTGCTTAACCAGTATTATGATATCATTCCAAATTTCCCGATGCCAGGTAGAAAATACAGGCTAACCTTAAACTACAAATTATGAGGCTACTAAAATTTTCGGTGTACATATTGTTTTTATTGGCCATTACGGTATCGTGCAGGAAAGATCCGCAACCATTGCCTTCTGAAATTACCAGGCTGGAGCCAGAGCCAACATCGACCATTAAAGGTTTATACCTGGTAAATGAAGGTAATATGAATATGAATAAAGCTTCATTGGATTATCTGGATCTTATAAACGGCATTTATACCCGTAACCTGTACAATCAGGTAAATCCTGAAGTAACCAAAGGTTTGGGCGATGTAGGCAATGATATTGGCAGATATGGAAGTAAACTATATGTGGTGGTTAACATATCGAATAAAGTAGAGGTGCTTAACATTAAAACTGGCAAGAAAATCGGACAGATTAACATCACCAATTGCCGCTACATTACTTTTAGTAACGGAAAAGCCTATGTAAGTGCTTATTTGGGTAAAGTTGGCGATCCTAAAGCGCCGAATGGCATTGTAGCCGAAATTGACACCACAGCGTTAAGGGTAAACCGCAGTATTGAAGTAGGCAGGCAGCCGGAAGAAATGGCCATTGTTGGTAATAAATTATATGTAGCGAATTCAGGGGGCTATAGTCTACCAGATTATGAACATACTGTCTCTGTAATCGATATCTCGAGTTTTACTGAAATTAAAAGGATTGAGGTGGCGATTAACCTCCACCGCGTAAAAGCCGACCGTTATGGCGATCTGTACGTTACCTCTCGTGGTGATTACTATAACATCCCTTCAAAGCTTTTCGTAATCAACACCCAAACAGACCAAATTAAAAAGGTATTCGATATTGCTGCGAGTAACCTGGTTATAGACGATGATTATGCCTACATATATGCCACCGAATGGAATTATATCGAGCAGAAAAATACCATTAGCTATTCGATGATCAATGTAAAGGATGAAACGCTGATGGACCGCAAATTTATAATAGATGGTACTGAAAAGAATATTAAAATTCCTTATGGCATTGCCGTTAATCCCATCAGCAAAGATGTGTATGTAACAGATGCCAAAGACTATGTTACCCCTGGCAAATTACATTGTTATAGCGCTGAGGGAAGATTAAAATGGTCGGTTACCACTGGTGATATTCCTGCACACATTGCATTTACAAACTAAAATCTAATGATATGAAAAATCGCTACAAAAACAATACTTTAACTATGCTCGCAGCAGCAGTGTTACTCATTACATCATGTAAAAAAGAAAATCTGGAAGAACCTGAAATCCCTGTACTAAAAACTCCTGTAATATCTGGTACCGCAGGTGTATATGTGCTTTGCGAAGGATTAATGGGCAATGGCAACAGTGCCATTTCTTACTACGATATTGCTAAAAAAACTACGGTTAAAGATTATTATCAACAGGTAAATAATGCACCATTAGGAGAAACCGCAAACGATTTAGCGCAATACGGCAGCAAAATGTACTGCGTTGTAGCTGGTATTCAAGGTAGCAAACAATCTTTTCTGGATATTATTGATATTAAAACCTGCAAATCGTTAAAGCGAATTTCATTTAATTCTGCAACTGATGGTTACATCCCAAGGTTTGTTGCCTTTTATAAAAACAAAGCTTATGTATCGCGTTATGATGGCAAAGTGAGTCGTATTGATACCGCGAATATGGCGATTGACGGTGAAATTACGCTTTCACAAGGGCTTGAACAATTAGCAGTAGCAAACGGTAAGTTATATGTGTGCAATTCGTCACATCCTTACTATCAGAACGGTGCTAAAAATAAAGTATCGGTTATCGATCTTGCCACGTTTACTAAAACTAAAGATATTACCGTAAACAATAACCCGGTAAGGATACAAGCTGCAGAAAACGGCGATTTATTTGTGGTATGCTGGAACGATTATATCATCAACAATACGCCTTCTCTTGACCGGATCAGCAGTGCTAGCGACACTAAAACTGCATCTTATAGCTATGATTTAGGTGCTATTGCCATTAATGGTTCAACTGCATATGTAGCCAAAGATATTTACAGTACCCCTGATATTAAAGCATTGAATATTACTAATGGCGTACTGGGAGCCAGCCTGATTAATGATGGCCAGTTGATCAATAATATTTATGGATTATCGGTAAACGCATTCAATAAAGATATAATAGTTGCCGATGCCAATAATTACAACAATAGTGAAGGACTGGCTTATTGCTTTGGAAAAGATGGAACCGTAAAATTTAGTTTCAAAACAGCTGGTTTGCCACAGCACGCCGTATTTAATTACAACTATAAATACGAATAAAAATTTCGGCAGCATTGCTGATCCACAATACATTTTATCCAAATCATAATTTAATAACAATCAATACAATGAAAAAAACTTACCTGATTTTAATGCTAGGTATGGCTACCCTAATTTATAGCTGCAAAAAGGATAATGAAACCGCTCCTGATGTTAATCTTTTAATAAAAGGCGATACAATGACCTCGAAAGTAAATATCAAAACCACTTTTTCTGCTGGCACAAATAATGGAAAGGGTTTTAATCACCAATGGAAACTGGATGGCAAAGTGGTAAGTAGTATTTATAGTTTCAATTTTACACCAATAAAGGCCGGCACTTATATAATTGAATATACAGCTAGCAACAATGCGGGATCATTTGCTCACAAGTATACCGTAACTGTGCCAATTCCTGTCGTAGAAATTAACCCAAACAGTACAAAATTTATCACCACAGTTTTCGAATATTTACCGGCTCCGGGTCAGTTTATAAATGAGAGTTTAGGAAGCCTTGCCGGGGCACAGAAAATTATTGGCGATGTAAGTAAAACCAGTATGGTTACCCTTGGCGGTTTTGGTGGTTACATCATTTTCGGTTTCGACCATTCTGTAGTCAATAATACTGGTGCCGATATCGCCATTTATGGCAATCCGATTGGTGGTACAACACCTTTTGCTGAGCCAGGCATAGTAATGGTAAGCCAGGATGCAAATGGAAATGGCAAACCTGATGATGAATGGTATGAACTTGCCGGAAGCGAGTATAATAACCCACTTACCATTAAAAACTACGAAATAACTTACACCAACCCTAAAGGTTTCGCTAATGTAAGCTGGACCGACAATCAGGGCGGTAGCGGAACATACGATGTAAATAATTTCCATAAACACAATTTCTATCCTGAATTTGCACCAAATCAGGAAAAATTAACTTTGAAAGGAACCTTACTTCCTTCAACATGGGGCAAAAATGGCAGTATTTTCATCAACAGCGCCTTTGCCTGGGGTTACACCGATAGTTGGTCGATAGATGATGATTATGCAACAAAAAGATACAACAGTTTTGATCTTGATTGGGCCGTTGACCAAACCGGAAAGAAAATCGCTTTACAAACCATCGATTTCGTAAAAGTTTACACCGGTCAAAGAGAAAAGGGAAATACACTTCTTGGAGAGGTATCAACCGAAGTTAAGGGAGCAATGGATCTTGGTATAAAATAGACGATTATTAAAGCTGAATTAACGCTCTCCAATCATTTAATTACCTTATATATGAAAACAAAATCTATCATCGCTTTAATGTTTATATCGGCCGTACTTTTTTCCTGTAAAAAAGAAACAGCAACTGAAAAGGAAGGTACTGGCGAACAGCCAACAGCTGGTACTTCACCTTATCTCCATAAAATATATGAGTTTAAGCAGGCTCCAGGACAGTTTACTAACGACCTTGTTAAAACAGATATTCTAATCGGTAGCGCAGGCAATGGCTTGGTTTCGCTTGGCGGTTATGGCGGTTATATTGTATTCGGCTTTGATCACAGTGTAACCAATACCACAGGCACTGATCTTGGCATTTACGGCAACCCGCTTATCGGTGTTGGTATGGAATTCTCCGAGCCCGGTATAGTGTGCGTAATGCAAGATCAAAATAAAAACGGCCTGCCTGATGATACCTGGTACGAACTCGCAGGAAGTGAATATAACGACATCGCTACAATTAAAAATTATAAAATAACATACTACAGGCCCTCAAAAATAACTGATGATGTACGTTGGACAGATAACCAGGGTAAAGAGGGGCTTGTACTAAAAAATCAGTTCCATACACAGGACTATTTCCCCACATGGTCCACTGCAAACGAAATTTCTTTCACCGGAACTTTAATCAAAAATACACTTAGTCCAGGAGAAATTATTACCAATAAACCTTTTGCTTTTGGCTATGCTGATAATGGATCAAACGGATATATTGCCTTGCAAGAATCGCTGGGCAGGGGATACAACACCTTCGATATTGATTGGGCGGTTGATGCTTCTGGCAAAAAAGTAACCCTAACATCCATCGATTTTGTAAAGGTTTATACGGCGCAGAACAATAATGGCAACCCATTTAGTCCGGATAACAACAATGATCGATCGCGCTATCTCGGTGAAATTTCAACAGAATTTGGTGGCGCAGTAGATCTTAAACTTTTAAAAAATAAATAACACAATATGAAACAATTCAACTTTAAGCAGCTAATAGTAGCCACGTTACTCTTAACCACAGTTTATTCCTGTAAAAAAGATCATGTAGAAGATATACAAATCGATCCAATAGCAGGAAAATATGAAAACGGTTTCTTCGTAATCGGAGAGGGCTCTTACGGACAAAGCGCTGGCGCAGTAAATTTTTACCGTTATGGCGATGATACCCTTTCGATTAGGGCTTACGAAAAGGAAAACCCGGGAAAAATATTATCGAATACAGCCAAAACAAGCACCTTACAATTTGCATCTATCATTAACGGCAGCATTTATTTAATGAGCAAAGTAAACGGTCCTATTGTAAAAATAAACGAGCAAACTTTAAAAGAAGAGGCCCGATATGTACAGGAAGCCAGCAACTGGAGAAGTATTATACAAGTTGATGGGAACAGAGGTTTGGTAAGTGCAAATGACGGGGTATATCAGCTAGATTTGAATACACTTACCGTTCAAAATAAACTAACAACTGTGGGTGCTGTAAATACAGGCGATATGTGGAAAAAGGGTGATTATGTTTATTTATTACAGAGCAATGGCGCTAAAATCGTATCAGCAAGCAATTATTCGCTGGTAAAAAGTTTCTCAACTATTAACCGTGGCTTTGCACAAACACCCAATGGAAAAGTTTGGGCATCAACAGGCAGTCGTTTAATTGCCATCGATAATAATTTAGATACAGCAGGTATAGCTTTACCTGTAGCCATTGGAACATTTGGACTTGATGCACCAACCCGCATAACGGCTTCGACTAAAGAAAATGCAATTTTTTATCATTCAGGCAAGGCCATTTATAAATATATCGATGGCAATACAACGTCATTATCTCAACCTTTTATCACCATTAACGAAGATCTTTTTATGGTTTATGGCGCTATCCGTTACGATAAAAACAAGGATTATATCGTTGTAAACGGAATTCAAAATTATGGTGCAGCCGCTACTGTAAACTATTTACTGATTTACAATGCATCTACAGGTGCATTGGTTAAAAGAATTAAATATGGCGGTGACGGGGTAACAACAGATTTCACTAAAATCTATTTTCCTGATTTAGCCATATTTCATTAAAAATACGAAGTAAATTCATTTGTCTCATCTGTTAGTGAACCTATGCACTTTTAGGGTAAAACTTTCAGTTTCTACAGATGTCTATATAGGTGCCACAGATTCGCAGATTACATAAAATCTGTGAATCTGTGGCATTTTAATAGCGAATTTCATTCGTTGTACAAGCTGTAGTTAATAACATCTAGAACTTATTATCTTCTAGATTGAACCTAATAACACCAAATTAGAACCTATTACCCTCTAGATTGACCCTAATAGCATATATTTAGAACCTATTACCCTCTAGATTGACCCTAATAGCATCTAATTAGAGCCAATTACCGTCTAGATTGAACCTAATAGCATCTAATTAGAACCTATTACCCTCTAGATTGAACCTAATGCATCTAATTAGAACCTATTACCCTCTAGATTGAACCTAATAGCATCTAATTAGAACCTATTACCCTCTAAATTGAACCTAATAGCATCAAACAAGAACTTATTATCATCGAA